>Ga0129333_10005310_pt1 | contig 12088 bp, 8 predicted proteins | sample CPB6_08_DNA_FD_94474 | JGI IMG/M metagenome (GOLD analysis project Ga0129333, IMG submission 94474) | Freshwater to marine salinity gradient microbial communities from Chesapeake Bay, USA - CPBay_Sum_0.6_0.8_DNA | ecosystem: Environmental > Aquatic > Marine > Coastal | place: USA: Chesapeake Bay... | reverse complement strand
GCACGTAACTACCTCATTCCCAGAAGTCTTGCATATTATGCATCTCCTTCTTACATCAATGTATTTGAAAGTGAGAAGAAGCGCCACATGGCAGAGATGGCACGCAAGAAAGAAGCAGCAGAATTATTTGCTTCAAAATTGTCTGAAATTCAAGTCAGCGTACCAATGAAAGTTGGTGAAGAAGGTCGTTTGTTTGGATCAGTTACACCACAAATGATTGCGCATGAACTTGGTGTGATGGGACATGACATTGATCGTCGTTCCATCATCATTGATGAGCCGATCAAATCACTTGGTGTTTTTGATGTCAAAGCAAAATTGCATCCTGAAGTGATTGCCACATTCAAAGTGTGGATCATCAGCGCATAATGCGATCGAATTATTTCTACAAGAGCACATCATTTGATGTGCTCTTTTTGTATGGAGCAGAAACATGAACAAATCTTATGAATCCTTACAACAATTGGTTGAGATTGATTCACCTACGGGATATACACATCATGCTGAAGCATTTGTGATGACATATCTTAGCAATAAGGGTTTATATCCAAAGCAAACTCATAAAGGTGCAGTCAAATTGTCTTTTGGTGAACATCCGACAATTGCATTGGCTGCTCATCTTGATACGTTAGGTGCAATAGTATCAGGTATCAAACCAAATGGTACGCTAACTATTTCGCCAATTGGTGGATTGGGTCTCATAAGTTTTGAAGGTGGATATGTTAGAATTCGTACAATGAATGATAAAGTATTTACCGGTACATTTTTGCTCAATAATCCAGCTTCACATGCGAATAAAGCAACAGATTCTGCACAACGCTCGATTGAAACCATGCATATTCGACTAGATGAAGAAGTCAATACGAAAGAAGCATGTGAGAAATTAGGTATTCGTGTCGGTGATTTTGTCTGTTTTGATACCCGTTATGAGGAATTATCCAGTGGATATATCAAATCTCGATTCATGGATAATAAAGCATCATGCTATGTCTTGTTTCGATTGGCTGAACATTTAGCTGAGCGAAACATTTCAATCCCTGTTGAGTTCTTTTTCAGCAATTATGAAGAAGTCGGGCATGGGGGTTCCGGTGGTTATGCTGAAACAGTCAAAGATTTGCTCGTGCTTGACATGGGAGTGGTTGGTGATCAATGCGAGGGTAGTGAAACCCATTGCTCCATTTGCGCAAAAGATTCGACCGGACCATATGATTATGCACTTCGCAAAGAATTGACAGAACTTGCAATCAAGCATGAAATTCCACATAAAATAGACATCTATCCATTTTATGGATCTGATGGCTCAGCTGCTTTGCGTGCAGGTAATGATTTTAGAGTTGGTTTGATAGGGCCCGGTGTATCAGCTTCGCATGGCGTTGAAAGAACTCATAAAAAGGGAATTGAAGCCACAATAGAACTCTGTTTGGCTTTCTTGCGAAATAGATTTCCTGAAGCAGGAATCTAATTCAACGTCCTTTCAACATTGCACGTAATTCTTTGGTTCTTTTTTTCGTTTTTTCTTCAAGACAATTGTGGAAAATCATTGGAGCCATGCTCCCACCTTCGTATTCTCTTGATTCTTTTTCACAACTTGCTTCTTTCATTTTTATCCATTTCTTTTGTGCACTTTTCAAAGTCGCTTTTTCCACCTCGCTCAAAACAGACATAACTTGTTTGTATACAGCATTTAACTCTTTATCAGCTTTCATATAATCATTGTACGCTTGTTCATTCATTTCAATTTGAGTTTGAGCGTGTACTTCAAGAGTTAAGAATCCTAAGAAAAATATGAAAGGTAGCATAATAGTTTTCATTGTAATTCCATTGTTTAGTGTTGAATGATGATTTTACCGCTGAATGTACTTGTTATCAATCTATATGAGCCATTGGGTAGCCCTGAGCAATTAATGAATTGAGTGGGACCTTTCATAGTAAAAAGGGAATTTCCTTTGACATCAAGTATAACTATATCCTGTTGAGGAATAGAAAATGTTAGAATCCCATTTGATGGATTAGGATAAAATGTAATGTGGTTCTCTTCCTCTTGAATTTGTGTATTTCCGCAGGCAAATGATTGGTTGAACAATCGTTGCAATTCATCTATTGGTTCCAAGCGTTCACCATTTGAAGTGACCACAGAAAGAGAGAGATAGGGTTTATCTGCTTTATCGGTAGGTTTTGCAACTTTGATGAAAGCAAAAAGGGAAGATGTACCATTTGGCTCGCATCGTATGTCTGCCCCAACGCTATTGGCTCCTTGCATAGCCTCCATCATGCGACAAGCCATTGATCCTTTAGCATTTCTGAATCGCGCTTCCATTGCATCTAGTATCTCTTGTCCGATTAATATATTTCCTTGTATCGAATATGCTATCCCATCAATAGATCCTGTAATATGATTTTTATAGTCAATGCATTTTTGTCCAGTAAATGCTGAGGATTGGGGAGATGTTCCGATAAATTTAACAATACCATACTGTCTGATATCGGGATTGCCTTCAAAGTCATTTGCTTCAAGCCATTCCGCAATTTCTTTTGGAGAATCTGATGTATTCATTCGCCCTGCAGCAATTTGTTGATTACCTGGAATATATGCTGCTTGTGTATTAATCGCTCCTTTGTCAGGAAAGAGTTGTCCTAAAAAGGAAGCATCAGTGATGCCAAAGGCGATGAGATCGACGCATGAAGCACCGGCACTTCCAACCTCTCTAGTTATAGAGTCAGCGGCAACAATCGAAAAAGTATCTTGAGATTGTAATTCTGAAGTCAGAATCAAAAATGATGCAAAAAGTATCCAAGGTTTCATAATTTCATTTATCTCAATCTTTGAAAAAACATTGTTGAATAAGGTGCGATTTTTCCCTCATCAGCTATCTTTTTATAAGTTGGAACATGTAAAAAGAACTTGAAATCTTTTTGAATTGGAAGAATCTGTTCTCGATTTGTGAGATTGTGAATAATCAACATATTGTTTCGTAAATATCCGAGAAGTCCCGGTGGAGTTGGAAATGGATAGATGGATCCATTAAGAAGATCATCCATTGCATGTCTGAATGAAATGAGAAATGCATATTGACCCCAGATAGATGTCAGTCCTTTCTTTTGTGAATGGACTGAGTTGTTGGGATCAATATTGAATCGCAAGGTTTCCCATTTCGTGGTATTTGAATCTTTGCCTCCATCAGTCCACAATATTGGTTCGCGAATGGCTTCATCGGGTTTTTTGCCAAGCATTCCAATCTCTTCTCCATAGTAAAGGAAGGGTTGTCCGGGCAATGTCAGCAAGATGCTGGCTGCCAATAAAGCTTTTTCTTTATCACCATTCAATTCGCTCATGATTCTGTCTTGATCATGATTGGTCAAAAATATCGCATCAATGCAATCCGATCTTTTTTCTTTATGGGCTTGAATGGATTTGGATAATTTGTCTACAAAGTCACTTGATGCTTTTTCTTCTTTGAGCAGAGTTAATATTTGTTTTCCCAAATCAAAATGAAAATTAGCTTTCAATCCGGAAAAATAGCCTGTGACGATGGAATCTGCATTGACGATTTCTCCGACGAGATATACATCTTTCTTGACAGATTCAACTCCTTTCCGAAATTCTTCCCACCAAGCTATGCTTTTATGATGTTCATTGAGTTCATAGACATGTTGAGCAGCATCCAATCTAAAACCATCTATACCAACTTCACTGAGCCAAAACTTAGCATGTTCAATCATGGTAGTACGAACTATTGGATCATCGAAATTAAGATCCGGCATTTCTCTCCAAAAGAATCCATAGTATCGCCCTTTATCAGGATTTGTTGAATCAATTTTGTGCCATTGCCAAGGCAAACCTTGATTATAAGGCTGTGCTTGCCAACGATGAGATTCTGATTCTTCCGCCCAGATATAATAGTTGCGTGAAGGGGCTTTGGGATTGTTTATTGCCTCACTGAACCATGGATGTTGACTGCTTGTATGATTGACAACATAATCCATGATAATGGAGATGTCTCGAGCATGGGCTTCTCGAACCAATGTTTTCATGTCATCGATTGTACCATACTCTGGATCGATGGCGCGATAGTCTTTTACATCATATTTGTGATATGTTGGTGATGGATGCACGGGTGTAAGCCAAATTCCTTTGATACCAAGAGTTTTTAGATAATCCAGTTTTTGTGTTATGCCGGGGATATCTCCAATGCCATCGCCATTTGAATCGGAAAATGATCGCACAAAGATTTCATAATAGACAGCACCCGGATGATTCCGTAATTGCTGTGCGAACACATTGCAGAAACACAGAGAGAAAAAAGTCGAAAGTATAATGAATCGTTTCATTGAATGGTAATATGGTAGGTGAACATGGTTTGTTCTGATCTAAATTGCAAGAAATACATACCTGAAGAAAGTCGCGAATTCAATATCAATTCTTCGGATAAATCTCCTTGCTCCCTTGCTGTTAGTAATGTTTCACTCAAAATTTTTCCATTGATGTCCATGAGCAGTATTGTCATACCTTTTACGGGAATGGATAGCCTGAAAGTGAGTTGAATGGCAAGACTGTCTATCCGATATTCCATATCAGTTATCAAGGGTTTTGATTCACTTGATTTCACAGATGAGGGAATTGGCGGAAAGAAGAATTCCAAATATTCATTCATATTGGCTTTCCAATTCCCCCAGCTATGTCCTTCATTGACTTCTTTATAGATATGATTATACCCTCGTTTTACCATCACTTGTTTGAATTGCTTTACAAGTGGAATCAATTGAGGAATATCATAAACTCCTATATCTGCATAGAGGGTTATTGGTAAAGGTGGATATGTATCAAAACCACTCATGATGGAATTGATCACATTGCTTGATTGTGCAGCTACCTTCCCAAAAACCTGTGGGGCTTTCAAAGCGCAATATAATGCGATATTGCCACCATTTGAGGCGCCAGCCACAGCTCGATACTCCGGATTGCGTGTTGTTGAAAATCGATTGTCAACCCAATTCATGACATCATTTGTGATAAATTGTTGAAATACATCGATGGAATTTCCCGCATATTCAGGCGTGCGATTCACAGCTGGTACAAATACAGCAATGATTGGCCTGATTTTATTCATCGCAATGAGTCGGTCAATCACAGCAGGAGCTTTTGCAAGATTCACATAATCCAATCCATCATGAAAAAGTATCACGGGATATTGTAGTGCTTGTGTATATCCGGGAGGGAGATAAACTTTTATGGCACGAGAATTATTGAGTGCATTTGAACGAAATGTGGTATCAAATATGGTTCCCTTGGGAATATCTGCATTACCGATCAATTCCGGTTGATCAGGATAACCGGGCATTCGTAATTCTGAGTTTGGACCAAATCCTCCGGCACAAGTATGTGGGTTTTTGGGATCAAGTATCCAGTTGGAACCATTGATGAATTTATAATCAATCCGAGCATCAATGGGGAATGTGTTTCTGACAAAGTGAATTTCGGTGCCTTTGACTCTTTGCATGGTATCACCCTTTCCGGACCACTGCTTATGATCACCTGTCACGATGATGCGAGAGGCATTACCACGAAAAATAAAAATGCATTCAGTACCATTCGTTAATGGCAATATTGGATTCTTTTGCATGAATGAATCCACCAATGTTTTTTTTGAAAGTGAATCAGGAACTGAATCCAGTCTTTTGATAAATGCATTAAAGTCATTCGCATAAGCAATGCTACATGAAATCAAGAGAGCAAAAAGAATTCTCATGGCTATGCCTATTGTATGATGAATGGATGAGTTGCAATCACTGACCCATCTACAGCATGATGAACAAAGACATAAGCACCAATTGCATAAGGTCCAATCTGTACTTGAGCATCTTGCATAATTTTGCTGTCAATCAATACTCCTTTCATGTCATATATGCGTCCAATTCCTCCAGCCTTTTTCAATGAAATGATACCTTGTTCTCCGGATTGCAAAGGATGCGGGAAGATTGTACTTGATGATTGCTCTTCACCATCGATTGATGTAATAGGCCACGCTTGAACAGTTGGTTTGGGCAATTGCTTGGAAGTCAAGACATGAAATTGTCCGGGTTGCATAGTCAATGCATTGCCTTGAGCTGAGATATCAATGGATGAGCCGGTGAAATAATCATACCATGTACCGGGTTTAGGGACTTTCGCAAGAAATGTTCTTGGCTTCATGTCAAAATTTGCAATGATATATGCATCCATTTCAGGATGTTCAAGTAGCACGGTTCTCAAAGTATCGACGCGCGAAGCTTTGAATGTCACTTTTGATTGCAAAGAAGAAAATGTTGGATATGAGCGCAATGCAAGGAGTGCGGAATATGTGTCATATAGTCTCTTTCTTCTCGCATCATTCAAATAATTCCATCTGGTGGGTTTCACATTGAGTCTGATGGAGGCATTATCCGTGCATGATTCATTCAATTGCAAACCGACATCATATCCAATCTCACCGAATTGCCAAATCATGCGCGGCCCGGGAATTGGAAAGAACATTGCAGCCATTGCGCCTGCTCTTTGAAGTGCAATCGTGGTATCGCGAGTGGTATAACCTGTTGCAGCTTTTCCATAACAGAAATTCTTGCGAATCAATCGTTCTTCATCATGACTTTCCATATAAGCCACATTTGCGGGTACATTGAGAGAGCGATTTGCAAAATACACTTGAGATGTACCATTATCTGATTGACCTGAAATCCAGCCCATGACAGCTTCGCTTGAAGTTGGATTCATATTATGCCAAATCATATAGCCATAATCGGTCAATTCTCTTTCTTCTCTGGAATCCGCAAAATGCTCCAAAATCAAATATGCTGATGAGTCGTAATTTCTTATGCGATTATACATGCGTTTGAGTAGTCGAATGCGTGATGAATCATAAGAGCTCCATCTGGCTGTATTGTTTCCATAATCGACTTGGGTGAATCCTTTCGACAAATCAAAACGATATCCATCAAATTTGAATTCTCGAATCCAATATTCATTGATTCCATCAATATATCGCTGATAGGCAATGCTTTCATGATTCATGTCATTAAATACATTGAAAGGATGTTTGGCCGTTACATTTGCATAAGGATTTATCGTGGATGGTGGACCATATTTTCCATCTGCCCACATTCTGATCAGTGGATTGGCTCCTGTCAAATGATTGTGGACCAAGTCAAGAATCATTGCCATGCCCATTCCATGAGCTTTGTCGATGAGTTCTTTTAATTCGAGTTCCGTGCCATAGTATTTATCGACTGCATAAGGAAAAGCAGGATCATATCCCCATGAAATATTACCTTCGAATTCATGAATAGGCATCAATTGAATTGCATTCACTCCGAGTTTCTTTAAATATTCCAATGAGTCGATCACCGCACGGAATGTTCTGCGATCGGTAAAATCACGCACGAGCAATTCATAGATGACTAAGTCTTTGGCAGGGAATCGCTTGAATTCATTCTTCCAAGAAAATGGGAATTCTTCTTTTTGACTTGCAGGTCGCATTGTAAAGACAGACAAAAACTCATCTGTTTTGTCTTTGGGATAAGGTTTCAGATTGGGATAGCGATTTTGAGTAATGATCTCGTCATCATTGAATTCGCTGAGTATTTTCTTTGCATAAGGGTCGGCTACGACGATAGAACCATCAATCACATATTGATAACCATATTCAGTTCCAATCTTCAATCCAGATAAAGACATCCAATAATAGGCACTGTCTTTGTCTATAGTCATGCGATTGAATTGATATTCAGGTAATATCTTATAATCATTGAAATCACCAATGAGATGGACTGTTTTGTGATATGGTGCAAAGAGACAAAAGACAACCGTGGAATCATTGATAAAAGTGAGTCCTTCCTTTACATTGGGCGGCAAAGGTTGTTCTTTTGTTTTTGCTACAATCAATACGGTTAAAGATGTGGTTTTCACAAGATTAGATGTATCGATTGTCTTCAAAATCAGTTCTTTTGTTCCTGTTGTGGTTCCTGTGAAGGTATATTGGATCACCGTATCAGTGCCAACATCTTTTACCAGGGAATCTCCTGCGAACAATTGAAATGATTTCAGTGCAGTACCATTTATCTGCACTCTGCCTTCGATTGAGAGTGATTCATTTTGTTCGATATTGACTGTATTCTGAGTCGGACTTTTGAAATAGGGAATTGCTCCGGGTCTGAGTACCGGGAGATATATGTCTTTAGCGCCGACATCTTTTCCTTCTTGTGTTGAATTTGCGCTTCTGAATACAAATGTCAATTGAAGGATTTCTTCATTTTGTGGAACATTATAATACGCGCGAATATTTGGAATGGTCAAACGCCAGCGATCAGTTGCTGTTTTTGTAAGTTTTGTCTCAGGTGTGTTTTGTCCCCAATTTGTTTTTACATATCGCCAATCTGTCGGACCGGTGGAACGATTTGTAATTACACCCGTATGAGCATAAACATCGCCATTGAATCCACGAAGCCCTGCAGTGCCTCTATCTGCATAAAAGGTTATTTCTACTGCACCATTAGGGTCCGGGGGTGACGGAATTGCGGTTATGACTTGTGCATTCAGAGAAATGCAAAGTGTAGAAAAACTGAGGAGTATATATATCCAGAACATGATCTATATCCAATGAAATGAATGACATAAGGATGTGCAAAATTACATAAGAGAGGTAATTTCTCATCATGTTGTGGAAACAAAAAAGCCCTCTCGAGCATTCCCGAGAGGGCTTTTACATCATTCAATCGAGAATTAATTATTCACGATGATTGTACCTGAAGTTCTATAATTGCCTGATTCAATTGTATAGATATATGAACCGGCTGTAACAGGTGTACCATTTGCATCTGCTTTATCCCAATACAACATATAATTTGCAGGAACTTGCATTTCATTGACAAGTGTGCGAACGAGATTACCACGGATGTCAAACACTTTTACAGCGATTGGCTGTGCTGTGTTCAATACGCGATAGCGAATCATTGATACTTCTGTATTTGATGTTGGATTTGGGAATACAGGGCTCAAGTCATAAGCTGTGCCTTGGCCATCACGAACTGCTGTTGTACCAGAAATGATAAGTTTGAAATCAGCTAGTCCAACACCATCTTTTCCTTCGGCTTGGCCATCTTTACCATCATTGAAAACCATGCCATAGTGAGTTACAACATCAGTACCATAGTAGGTTTTTGGAGTAAATGTCAAAGAAAAGATATTTGGTGCCTGGCCAGTCATTAAGCCAACTGATTCATCTCTCCAGTTCTGACCAACTCCATTTGCGTCTTTTGCCATTTTTTCCCAGAAACCAGTTCCGGCTCCAGAATGCATAATACATTTTGCAGCGCCATTCATAGTTGGTTTTGCTTCTGCATTTCCTGCAAGTGGGTGCATTTTATCTGTAAATACAACAATTGTGACTGGTTGATCAGATGCATAGCTGCCATCTGCAGAAAAAAACTTGATGGCATCATATTTTGAATCATCACCTTCTTTTGCATAGTTAATCTCAACTTGTGCAAATAAAGGAGCAGAAATCATGGCGAACATCGCCAACATTGTAAGAAATTTCTTCATGAAAACACCTTTGGTAAAAAAAGTGAAAAAAATTGAAAAATGTGAGGAGCTTTGGAAGTCTGCAAAGCCATGATATACATGGCTTTGCAGATATTATGCGAATTTAATAAACAAATTTCAAATAAACATTCTTTTGCGAGAAAGTTTATGGATTTAGCTCTATACCAGGATTTCCGGATACTTCGCTACTTGGAATTTTAGCCAATAATTTATTGTCATTCCAAGCTAAGCCTCTGATTGAACTAGACTTAGTACGTTTTAGATAATGGAAGCGATCTCCTTCGAAGCACATTTCAAGACGACGTTCTTTGGCGATGAGGTCCAAAAGTGCTGCTTTTCCGGTTGTGGAATTGTCTTCAGGGACATTCGCTCTTTTGCGAATGAGATTGATGTTTGCCAAGACTTCTGATTCGGGTTTTCCAAGTTCGAGACCGGCTTCAGCGTGAATGAACAAAATTTCTGCAAATCGAATTACATTCACATTTGCTATGAGTGTATCATACTTCGTGCAATATCTTGTTGATCCGGATTGCTTGATATACTGTTGCTTGCGTAGATCTGAATCCGGACTTGCATTAAGAGCTGCTACGAAATCAGGAGAAACGGTAAATGGTGGTTCTCCAAAAGCTGTTTTTTGATACATTCCACGAATCGCGCCAAATGAATTGGTTTGTGTTGTGAGTGCCATTTGGAAAATGGACTCAGGATTTCCGCCTTTATAGAAAACATCTCGTGGTGTTGCCGCAAGACTAAACTTTCCACCTTTTTTAATAAGGTCTGCATAAGTATATGCATTGGCAAAATCATTCATTTGGAAATAGACTCTTGCAAGATAAGCTTGTGCTGCAGATTTATTTGCATAGCCATCACGCTTTGCATCGCTCATCAAATTTTCGCCGGCTTTCAAATCATCGATGACTTGTTTATAGCAATCAGCAACTGAAGATCGACCAATTGCCAAGCCATTTGTTCCTCGTGTTGGTAAAGTGCGGATAATCACTCCGGGTTGTGAATTATCAGCACGATGACCATATTGATGTCCCCATACTCGGAGCATTTCAAATGTCATGACACCGCGTATGAATTTACATTCGCCTTCGATTTGACTTTTCTGTGCATCTGTCAAATCTTTGATATCCGGCAGTGATGCCAATACATTATTGATTGCATTGATGCCGCGATAAGAATTATCCCAGAAACCGCTGAATGCAGGTGTGAAGAGGGACATATTCTGCGTCCAAATTTCAAGATAGCCATAATCGCTTCCAGCATAAACGATATCACCGGCAAGTGCTTCTGTTGGTGAAGCTGGAATTCCGGAACCCAAACTACCTTGAAGAGAACTATAGATGCCTGACATTGCAACATTGACCGAGCGTGCATCGGATAATGCGGCTTCGGTGGACAATTGTCCTTCATTGCGTACATCCAATACATCTGAGCAGGAATTGAACAATAGCAATCCTGCAAGTGCAAAGGAGAATAATCTGATTATTGAATTTGTATTCATGGTTATACCTTAGTCTTCAAAATTAGAAATCGACATTTATGCCGAGTGTATATGTTTGCGCTTGTGGCGGAGTGAGATATGTCACACCTTGATTGCCATTTCTTTGTTGATCTCCATTATGATCTCTCACAACTTCGGGATCCCATCCGGGGAAACTTGTGAAAGTGAGCAAATTGATGCCTGTGAGATATACACGGAATGTTGAGAATCCCATGCCTTCAGTCAATTCCTTTGGTAATGTATAACCAATTGTCAATTGTCTCAAGCGCAAGAAATCACCATTATAAATGAAGCGATCGGTATTGATATCACGATTGCCTTTTAGTGTCAATCGAGGCACATCAGTGTCTTGTCCCGGCTCTGTCCATCTATCAAGTGTTTTGGTCATTTGATTCCATGAGAATCCCATATTTCCAACCAAACGCTTTCCTGCATCATCATAAATGGTATTTCCAAGCTGATACACGAATTGAGCAGTCAAGTCAAAATTCTGATAGCGGAATGTATTTGTTATACCACCGAAGAAATCAGGATAATTTTTTCCGGTAGGAACTCTCCATCCTGCATTCCAAGGAAGTGGAACGCCAAGGGAATCTCTTGCTTCTTCAAGTGTGAGTGGTCTGCCATTTAATCCATTATTGGCAATGGATTTCCCATCAGGACCAATTTCGGAGGTTGGACGATAATAAATCGGAAGTCCGGTTTGCGGATCAACTCCGGCTGAACGCACGATGAAGAATGTTGCGAATGGATATCCTGCGATTGCTCTTGTTTCACCAAATCCCAAATCAACGCCATCAGGATTTGTGATTGTACCCAAGGAAAGAATCTTGTTTACATTGTATGTGATATTAAAGTCGGTGCTCCATTCAAATTCTGGTGTGCTGACATTTACGGTGCGAATATTAAATTCAAAACCTGTATTGCTCATTTCACCGACATTATTGATGACTGAACTAAATCCTGAAGATGAAGGAACACGTTCATTGAGTAGCATGCCATAG
>Ga0129333_10005308_pt1 | contig 12090 bp, 12 predicted proteins | sample CPB6_08_DNA_FD_94474 | JGI IMG/M metagenome (GOLD analysis project Ga0129333, IMG submission 94474) | Freshwater to marine salinity gradient microbial communities from Chesapeake Bay, USA - CPBay_Sum_0.6_0.8_DNA | ecosystem: Environmental > Aquatic > Marine > Coastal | place: USA: Chesapeake... | reverse complement strand
CTCCTCTTTCGTTCTTTCCTGCCCACGATTCGCCAGTGCTTGCCTCCCAATGCTCACCTGGCTGGTGAGCGGCGGCTTCCTGTAATCGTGCCTCTGTGATTGTTCTCTCTTTTGAGAACTCTCCATTTATTTCAGAAACAGTTTCTCTTATTGCTTTCTTGAAAAGATTCTTTATGTTGTTTTCTTTCATTTCTTTCTCCATCTCCTCATTCATAAGAAATGCTCTGAATCTTGCCCATGCAGCGGGATCTGATACGACAATATAATTTAAAGTCTTTATCATCAGATCATAAAGTTGATTTCTTATCTTTGGAGATACTCCAAACCTCTTCGGATCTTTAAGAATATTGGTCATTTTCCAAACCATATCCTCGGGAACCAAACCGGCACGGGCTAACTGAAGAAGCCTCGGTAGATTCTTTATCTCATACTCTGGATCTGTCTCTGTTGCAGGGGTCTGTGGTGCTTCGTGGAGATTGGAAATCACATCCTCTTCCAATTTGGACAGGACTTCTCTAATATAGAGGTTAATTTCTTTCTTTTCCATGTGTTCTCCATATGAAACTTACCATATGTAGGATTTCACACACTCATACTGTCAATATACAGTTCACGAATCACATTCTTTAGTTTCTCTTTATTTACATTCATTTCCATCTCATCAATGGTATCGTTTATCAATTCTATCGTACCTTTAGACACATCTACCCGTTCTCCTGCTGAAGTTTCATCATTCAACTCTTCCACGATGGACAGATTAGCCACCCCAGAGGCTACCAGAGCCTCGCAAAGCCCGCTGAAGACCATCTCTTGAGTCTTGTTGGTCACAACTACCCTCAGATAGCAATCCCTGTACCGTTCACACGGAAAGTTGGTGTAATCTGTTTCCGTGTCGTCATAGAATATCTTATGATACATCTTGTTTGGATTTTCTATGAATGATAACTCCCGTGTTTCTGTATCAAAGACATGAAATCCCTTCTTCTCATGGAGATCAGAGAAATTCAAATCATACTGCGTTCCAAGATAATGAACATTACCACGATACTGACGGCAATGAAAGTGACCCGATAATACTAAATCAAATTTATGAAGAATGTTGTCCGACATTCCTCCATTATGATTAATACCACGCATAACTTCATAGCCGTCAAGTTCAAGATGCCCAACAAGAACGGGAGCCACTGAATTCTCAAGAGCATCCTCGCACTCTTGAGAATTTTGTTTTGTTATCCAGGGCAAAAATAGAATAGAACACCCATCAAAGTCTATCGTTGTTGGAGACTCGTATAGGTGTAAATCATCGTGAAACAACTCACGAAGAGAGTTAAGGTCATTTGTATTCTTCCAATAAGTATCGTGATTTCCAGGAATACAATGCATTTTGATTCCCTGTTCACGCAGAGGAGTAAAGAATCTTTTCTTCACTTGAGAAAGAGTGTTGAAATTGACATACTTGCGGCGATCAAGAAGATCACCCATATGAATAACTGTGTCGATGTTGTTATTCTTTAGATAAGGAAAGAATATACCTTCAAAGAATCTGAAGGAGTATTCAAGAAATAGAGGAGAATCGTTTCTAACCCCAAAGTGCGTGTCACTTATTATTGCTATCTTCATCTGTTTCCTCAAAAAGATTTTCAAGTCCTTTGGGCTTTCTCTTTTGCTTCTTCTTTGACTTACCTCTCTTGTCTTCTTTTTCTAACTCTTTGTTGAAATTCTCTATATCTGTTTCAGAAAGGTCAAACCGCCTTGCAGCAGGATCACGATATTCTATCGGAGAATCTACTCCATCTTCAAATCCTCGCATCCTGTTCAGTTGTCTGCCCATATTTCCATCGCCAACTCTATCTCTCACCATCTTGTATTTGATGAAAGCCTGCTTTTTCTCTCGCTGTATACGGCGAAGAAATGCATAATAGATTATTTGTGTGAAATATGAGAAAGGATTTGCACTCTTTTCTGGATCAAAATTAGCAGCATAGACAACACAGTTCTCTACAGCATCACTAATCATCTCATCACGATATGCGTAATGTGCAAAATTAGGCTTTGAAGAAAGTTGTTCTGCAATCTTTAGAAAACACTCTCCAATGTAAGAGGTGATTGGAGGTTCTGTTTCTCCAGTGTGTTCTGCTTCTACAACTAATTTCTTCCATTCTTCCATTTCTTTAAAGAAGCGTTCATTATCAATATAGTGGTCACGCTTCTGTCGTTTCTTTGGTTGGCTCACTTCATCTCCTTTGTAGTTGACTATAGTATGCACGGGATTTCTCAACCGTCAAGAAGATTCTAAACTGATTTATTCTAATTTAGATCTTTCCTTTGGGGTATCTGTGTAGTGACAGCATAAGTAGTGTGTCGGGATTCAATGAAGAACCCAGTAAAGAGTTCCCCATTATCTCTGATACTTACTTCGGAAAGCCGAAACGACCGTTCCAACCCTCGGGAGGATCTTCCCCCGACTCTGGCTTACGGTTCTTTTTGTTTTTAGGGTTAGGAGGAGTCTTCGGATTTTTAGGGTCTTCCTCCGAGTCGGAATCATCACCAAAGCCATCACCATCATCCATATCATCAATCATATCTTGACCCATCTCAAATATTGGAAGATTTAGTATGATATTCAGAAAGACATCAGGTGGCATCTGAAAGTGAGCAGAAACTATAGATTCCGATTGTTTGGGTGGCTCTGCTGATGGTGGTTGGGGAGTCTGTGGTGGTTTGGTCAATTTAGCAAGAATATCCTCAATAGAAGCAGCCTTTTGACCCTTTATTGATTGATAAATGGCTTCAGTAAGATCATCCTTTGGAGAGTCTTTCTTTGGCTTTTTTGGTTGAGGATTGTCTAAAAGATGCAGTTCTTGTGTATATCTCTTTGAGATATCTGGATTTGCAGCAGAGCAAACAAGAACAGTTTCCATAGGAATGGTGCATTCAAGGTCTGTGCTGAATTCCAGCCAATCACGGAATATGCAAATATTCTTGCGAACATCACCACTAACAGGGTCAAGCAGAGTTGATCTCTGTAGTTGTAGTGGACGATTGAGCGTAAGGAAAGTCTTTGTACCACCTGTCTTTTTGGCTACAAGTTCATCTCCGTTACGAAGTTTAAGGACAACTATATCTGAATTTTCTTTTGCCATGAAACTTCTCCTGTTAGATGTCGAGCCGTACAAGACGGTAATCGAACTTCTCTTGTATGTATAGGTTCACCCTCTCGGTCAAATGCTTAAGGGTATGGTTGCGGTAGGATTTGATACTCAAGTCATCTCCAATATCAAACAGTTTTGCTGATTCTTTATGCTCGGACTTTCTTAATTGTCTGCCAATAGACTGCAATACCCGTATGCGGGACTTGGATGGTGAGGCAAACACAACATTATGAAGTCTTCGGATTGAGATTCCTGTAGAGAATGTTCCGTAGGAAGCAACAATGATGGCATTTTCATTTGCCTCTGCCAACTGCCGAACTTCTTCTCTTGTATCGGCTTCTGTTGCTCCATACACAAGAAAAACTTGATGCTTTCCGTTTGAAAGTTTTTCTATTTCAGAGAACAATGTTTTTCCGTGTTCAATGTACTGAAACAAAACAAGGGTATTTCCTTTGAGGTTAACTGCCATCTCGGATATGAATCTGTTTCTCTTTTTATTCTCTGTAAGCCACTTGATCTCTTCTGCATACTTCATTCCTTTGCATTCACGCCTGTCTTCCTCCGAATGCTTCAGAGTGATGCACTCTATTTTCAGAGGAGAAAGAAGATTCTTATCCATAAGATCCTTTGTGCTCGTGATCTTTATGGCTTTCCCAAATAATCCTTCAATTACCAATTTATGTGTTTGAGTTCCATCAAGTGTTCCTGTTGTTCCTATTCGGTAGTAAGCATTTGTGCATTTCTCCATGATTGAAGAAAGACTTTTTGCTTTGAATAGATGGCACTCATCTCCAAACACGGCGAAGAAATTCTCAAAGTAATCAGGCTTCATCTTGTAGACAGACTGCCAAGTGGAGATGATGATCTTTGCCTTTGTTGTCTTCTCTTTGCCAGAGAAAATCATCTGACAATTTTTCTTCACATCCCATCCATTTTTCTGAGAGTAGTCAAGAAAATCAGAGTACATTTGGTTCACAAGACCTATCGTTGGAACAATGAGTAGTATCTTCTTGTCATGGCTGTTCTGTGCATGGTCAATCAAGTAGCGTATGGTTGAATAGATTATCAGAGATTTTCCACTTGCAGTCGGAGAGAGAAGCAGACATCTTTTTTCCTCTAGAGAGCGGTGTATTGCTTCTATCTGATGCTCATGTGGAGTAATGTCTTTTCCTGCTGCTACAAGTTTGAGAGAGTTTAGATACTCTACAAGTCCATCCCGTGAAGATAGAGGAGAATCGTATTCGGATTTTTTAACTATGTCGCATGGATATCCACGGTCTTGTGCAAACTTGGCAAGATAATCAGTCAATCCTGCATACAGGATTTTTTCGTATGTGTTGAAAAGGCGAATATTCCCATCCCACATCTTATTTCTATAGGCTGGCATGAACTGATAGCCAGGAACTTTGAATGTGAAGAAATCGGATATCTCTTGTGATACAGAGCGATCACAATCGACTTTGATGTATACGGCGTTTAATTGGGTAGCAATAATATCATTCATCTCATCCATATTTATGGATTGAGAATCATCGTCAATATCGCTCATTTCCCATTGGAACAGGTTCATACACCACCGAGGAATTTCTTCCAATCTATAGCATTGCGAATAAGCCAGCCACGGTTAGATATCGCCTTGACTGTTGCCTCAATATAATCAACTCTTTCTTCTTGAAGTTGTATTCTTCCACGAATCTTGTTTAGATCCTTGTCTCCTTCAAGATACATTTCGATGTCGTTTTTGAGAACACGAAGTTGGAATGGCTCCCAACCAAGACTCTTTAGAGTTGTTTCATCTAGTTTTCCAGTGTAGTATTCATATTTTAGTCTTGTTTGCTCACCGAGATCAATTTTCAGTTTCTTGAGTATAAGTTTCTCTGAATAGAGATGCTTCAAATACTTGTTGTGTAGTTGAGGAATACGAAGAGACTCAGTGTCTAGTTGAGTCTCATCAAACGATAGGTCTTTTTCTATTTCTGCTTGTAGTTCTTCAAATGTCATAGTGTTTATAGTATATCACGAGTTTTATTGAAGTCAAAATGTCTGTACTTCAAAATGAGAGTATTCAAAATTTACAGTTAAGAGAATCGGATCAATCGAAGGCACTCCAGAGTTCATCTCAAATGACGAAAGATTTGTTGGAAAACAATTGTTGAATGTGAACTTCTTCTTTAGTTTCTTTGCGTTATTGTATATCAGAACAATGATTCCATTGTACAACAAAGAATCTTTAGGGTTTACACTTCCGTTATTGTCTGGAGTTGATACTACTTTACCCATCCAATCGTATATCTCTTGCCAATTCTTCATGTCTTCGTCTATATTGAAGTTTATTATGATATTGTCTGATATGTCGAGATATGATGGAGCCTGTTGTTTCGGTAGTCCTTTGTATGCTGGTATTTCCATGTAGCCGAGAACAACAGAAGGAATACTAACACTCTGTACATAATATGTCATCATCGGAAGTCTTGGTACTATAACTCTGAAAGATGTTGGAGAGAGATAGTTTGGGGTTGCAAACCTTGTGTCATCTCTTGAAAGAGGTTGAAGAGAGTTGAAGTATTCTTCTGTGTATTCCATGTCTTTCTCCTACTGTATGTAGACAAAAGGAAACAGGGGAGGTTTCCCTCCCCTGTCTCACAAACCTTAGAATCCGATCTTCAGACCACCTATCAGGCTGATGAGGCTCCGTGTAGGTTGCTTATGGTGAAGATACGATAGTATGTATTGCTACGCATTTGGATACCTGTATTGTAATCCAATGGGGTATTTGAAAGCGTGGCGAATGGATTGGCTGCAATACCGTAACGAGTCTTGAAGCCGATCTTTGGCTGGAAGTTCGTTGGGTCGATTGCACGAACCATTTGTAGAGGAACATATGGGCAGTAGAAGAAGCCTGCATCGTACTGTGAAGTACCCTTATAGCCGACTACGCAGAAGTTTGTTCCGGTTGGAGCATATGGGTCGATGTAGACCTTGAAGCGACCAATGGTTCCAACGAATGTGGTTCCAGTGTCATCAACATCCTTGCCAAATGCACCAGCCTGATTGGACTCAAGAAGACCTGTCATAGAAAGAGCAGATGCAACATCTGAAGAGCAGATGATGATGTTACCCTTACCACGGCGAGTGTCCTTTGCTATAGCATTTGCTTCACGCTCAATTTGGAAGAACAGACCACGATAGCGTTCTGCTGCCCAACGACCGTTAGAGTTTGTTGAGAGATTGAAATCTCCGTTTGTCAAGTTAGAATCTTCAGAATTCTTGCAACCAAGAGTTGCTACCTGATAGATTGTACGAACAACTTCACGGTTGATTTCTGCAAGAACTTCATTCGTGAGGATGTTTGCGAGTTCTGTCTCAACATCAAGACCATGAACAGCCTTGAGGTCTTGTGCAATTTCAGCAGAGTATGATGCTTGGAGAGCACGGGAACGGGCAATGACTGATGTGCGCTCAATTGAGAAGCCCATCTCGTTAAAGGCTTGGTTGGTGTAAAGTCCTGCTTCCATAGACTGTGTGCTCATTCCGATACCAGAGTATGCATTAGCACCAGACTGACCAGGATCAGATCCAATGAGAGTTGCAAGAGTGGCTTCGGCAGTAGCAACTGTGGTTCCACTGTATGAACCATCAAGATAAGGACCAGTACCTGAGTAGAAGGTATTAGCGGCTGTTATACCGAGTGCTTCGGCATTTGACTTTGCTACAGATGGTGTTGAACCGTTTCCTGATGCATAGCGTGACTTCATGCAGAAGATCAAACCTGTTGGGGCTGTCATTGGCTGAACGCCGCAGACATCGTATGCAATAAGATTTGGCATTGCACGACGAACGAGGGAGATCATCACTGGATCAAATGACTGTAGTGATGAATTTCCTGTCTGTGCTAGATTTGCTAGTCCTGCACCCAGCGCATTTGCTGGTGCTGCTTCGTTTAGTGCCTGTTGCTGATTCTCAAGCATCAGGGCTGTAACGGACTTGCGGTATGGGTCTTTGATTGCACCGAGTTCTGGATGCTCAAGAATTGGCTTCCACTTCTTTAGTGCTTGTTCTGTAAGGAATGCTGTCGTATCCATTTCTTTTCTCTCCTTTGAAGATAGATTCTTTGGTATTTAGTCTTTTTTAGTTTTAGACTTTATTTGTTCTTGCGAAGCATAGCCTGTAGATATGCATTGACTTCGCTTGGTGATTCGTTTAGAGGTTGTGGTTCGGATGTATCTTCTACTTGTGTTGAAGACACAGAAGCCTTCTTTGTTGAACCACTGTAGTTTTCCTTGAGAATATTGAGTTTAGCCTCAAATTCCTTGTTATCCGAGTAGTTCATGTTCTCTGCAAGACTACGAAGTTTATCTGTCTGTACGGCAGAAAGACCTTCAGTTACCTGTGCAAAGATTTCGGCTCTTTGGTACTTTTTCAGTTCTTCTGAAAGTTGAACTGTTTTCTTGATTTGATTGTTTAGTTGCTCTGTGACCTTTTCTAGATTGGTTGCTGTTTGGTCAAGCAAATCAGTCTGTCCTTCTGGAACAGAGATATTGTGTTCGGTAAACAACTGATGTAGTCCAGAAATGAATGATTCAGCAACATCTGTACGGATGCCACGCTCTACGGCGAGTTTATTCTCTTCCATCCATTCAGAGATTACATAATTTAGATAAGAATCAACTTTCTCTGTTAGATCATTTGCAATACTTTCAACTTCAGACTCAAGGAGTTCTGTGAACTTTTCTGCAAGACGATCTTCAACCAACTTTACACGATCATTTACTGCTGCTTCAAACAGAGTGCTGATCTTGAGTTTGAATTCTTCGGTAAGATTCTGACCTTCGAAGATTTTTTCGATGGATTCTTTCATTTCTTCCATGTCTTCTTCGTCTTCCATGTCTTCTTCGTCTTCCATGTCTTCTTCGTCTTCCATCTCTTGTTCAGAAACTTTAGACTTAGACATCTTGGTTTCATAACCTTCTTCGACGGTTTCCTCTTCGTCTTCCATGTCCATGTTCTCTTGCTCTTTCATTTCTTCCATGTCTTCTTCGTCTTTCATGTCATATTCATCCTGCACAGCCATGCGCTTTGCCTTTGTTTTGGTGGCGGCAGACTCTTTCATCTTTTTCTTACCAGAATGAGAGTAGTCGCTTCCACATCCTTCACACATTTCTTCTTCCATTTCAATATCTTTTGGATTCTTTGCCATTGGTAATGCTCCCGTTTTTCTAAGGTTTCATTGCTTTCGTATGTATGAAAATCACAGTTTCGACAAGAAATCTTTGAAAACACGAATAGCGTTCTCTTCTAGATTTCTTCTATTTGACTCTTTAATGACTTTTTTGTATCTTTCGATCTGTCTTTCTTTGATTATGCCATTTTCCCAGATCCATTGCTTTCCTTCCATTATGCCATTGACAAAGGCATTGGGAGCAGAAGGGTCTGCGACAATATCAACAGTTGCAAGCATGAAATCGTCTTGAACATAGTTCACTCCATTCTTTTCTTGTAGTGAACCCATTCCACGGCTAGACACACCAAACATACAGCCTTCTCCGAGTAGATTTTTTGCTATTTTTCCCATAGGAGTGTCAAGAATCTTTGCTTTTCCAAACACCTCTTTGCCTTCTACACGAAGATCTTTGATAAGGTGAGAAACACGCTCAAGGTTGACTGTTGGACCATCTGGATGACCGAGTTCACCCATAGCACGGTTCTTTTGAACATATTCATTGTTAAATCTTTCTACTTCTTTAGTTAGAATATCTTTGGGGTATACACGCCCATTTCTATTCTTAACATCGGATTGCATGAAAATACCTTCAATGAAATGCTGTTTTTCGCCTTTGGATTCTTCGGTAATAAGGCGAACATTGTCTTGAGTGGTTTCGGTGATAAGAAACATTATTCTTCCTTATTTGGTTTGTTATAGAGAGAATTCTTTATTTCTTCCTCACGGGCAGAAAGGGCATCGCCTACTTTCTGTGCTAGTGCGGAGTGAATGCTCTCTTTTGCTGCGATAACATTTTCATCGGAGAGATTGCGAAGAAAATCAATAATATGGGTATTCATGGTTTAATCTCCTTATAGGATTATGTAGATAAATTGTTGTTTTGATTAACTCTGTTTAGAACAGAATGAAGCACTTTCTTTCCAAATGAGGAGAGAGGCTTTCCTGTTGGCAGAGATGTAGCAAGACTTGGTTTTATTGATTCTGTTAATACCACAGGATGTCCTTGTATCTTTGAGGGGAAGAAGCCTTCGTATGATGCAAGCATTCTTTCAACTTCAGCATCACTCATTTGTTCTCCTGTAGCACCCTCTGTGTCCTGTGTTGCTACCTCTGGTTCTTCTGTTTCTATTGGTTCTACCTCTGGTAATCCAAGAGTAGACTCATCGGAAGAAACTCCAAGATCAGACTCCAACTCATCCATTTCTATTTCTGGTGGCTCTTCGATAGGTGGTTCACCGCCCGTAGGCATACCCTGTGTTTCCATGCCCATTTGACCCGCCTGTGGCATAGGCATACCCATAGGCATACCAGGCATCATGCCCTGTGGTTGTTCTGCTGCCTCTTTATCCATTTCTTGTTTCATTGCTTCTATTTCATCGTCACTCATCTGAAGAATGTGCTTCTTTGCCCATCTGCTTGAGATAAAGCGACCAAGATATGGCTCTGCTTCTCGTAGAGTCTGAAGACGAGAAAGAGTCATTTCATTCTCTTTCAGTTCTGCAAAGTATTGATCTGTCGCATAGTCAAAGGAAATATCGTATGAGAAATCTTTCCATTCATCTTCTGTTAGAATATTCTTTGCAATTAGTTGAATCCGAAGCAACTGTAAGAAAATTTCAGAGAATCTTCCCTGTAGTCTGTTGACAAACTTTGTAAATCTAACTTCATCACGGGAGATTTCTGCTGCTCTTCCCATATTGAAACCAGAGTCCTCTTTGAAACGAGAAGGAGGAACATGGAGAGAAGTGTACAGTTTCTTTAGAAAGTAGTCTACATCTTGTAGTTCTCCGAGATTTTGACCACCTGGCAGAGTCTGTACTTCAGTTCCTTTGCCACCTTCACGGCGAGGCATCCAGAAGTCTTCAAGCATAGACATATGCCGTTTTTCATCACGAAGTTCTCCAGTCGAAGTATCATATACAAGTTTATTGCGATATCTCTGCATTATTTCACGGAGATACTGCTCTGATTTGTTCTTCGGAAGAGAACCAACATCAATATAGAAAATACGGCGTTCTGGTGCACGGGAAATACGGTAGATAACAATGGAATCTTCAAGCATTCTCAACTGATTAAGTGGCTTGATAGCCTTGTGAAGATAGCCAAGAATCTTCTTTGTTGTTGGGTCTATGAAACCAGACGAAATATAGGCAACAGAATCAGGAGAAAGAATAACGCCTTCATTGGAGTAACGGTAATTGATTGTATCTCTACCATTTCCTACAAAGTCATCAGCAGTATACAGATAATACTCCTGTATCTTCTTTATGAACTTTATTCCGCTTTCTGACACTTCACGCTCAATATTTCGCACTTTCTGTATCTTTAGCGGATCAATAACCCGAAGTTCGACTATTCCTTTTCTTTGCTTTTTCTCGTCCATAAGAATTTGTAAGAAAAGTCTTCCATCAATATACCATTTTTTGAATAGATCGCTTCCCTTTGTATTGAAATTCATCATCCGTAGAATTTCATCAAATTCTGCTCTTATTTTCTTTTTGACATTGGCTCCAAGTTCAACACGATCAAGGTTGATGCTCACAGGATCTGTCTTTTCGTTTAACACTATTGCCTGATTAACAATGTCTTCAATTGCTGTCTGTACTTCAGCATGATCGCTCATTTGACGATATCTTTGGATTAACTCTCCATCACTTCGATAGGCAAGATCATAGTTTATTGCCTGTACGCCAAAACCATAGCCACCAATAAAGTCAACAACCGAAGCACCGTCGTCCAAATCTGGAGGAATGAACGATTTTACTGGTGGCTTCTCTCCCTCAAGTTCTGGTAAAGTTCTTGGGGCTTTTCTCTTTCCTAACTCAAAACCAAAAATATTGATAGCCATAATTTCTCCCTGTTCATTTATGTAGACAAACCACGATTATCCACCAACAGAATCCAAAGTATGGAATGAATACTGAAAAGTGACTTGGTATTCCATAGGAGCGGTTTGTTCATCAAATGACATCTCTACAGGACCGATATTCGTAGGAAATCCGCCATATAGTTTATATGTCATAATTGGAGTTAAACCAGTAGAGGAAAGATTCTTTACCACAATATCGGATATTTTTCCAGAATCTCTCGTTCCTGTTAACGCTCCATCAAGGCTGTTCATCCACCGCTCAAGAGCAATGCGAACTTCCATGCTTTCTGTTTCCATTACTGTCACAGTCCATTCAGAGAATGTTCTTTGTCCTGGAACTTTGAGTTTTCTTCCTCTATAGGGAACTTCTATTACTCCTAGTTCCGATCCAGGTAATTGTGTTCCTTTTCCTCTAATTGCAAGGCTCTTTGCCAGAGTTGCTGGTGCTGCTGCTCCGACGAAATTGATAGAGAACAAGTTTGTGCGAGCCATCCTCGCTGTTCTTGCTACTTTTTCCAATACTTCGGAAAGATTTGGATTTGATTCTGGCATAGGTTCTCCTAATTAGTCCAAAAATACACAAATACTGGCATCTTTTGGATACCAGTATTTATGTTTGTTTTAGCCCAAAATTGTCTTATTAGACGACTTTGTGGTAACTGTATTGGAAAGTAACTGAATACTCCAATGGTGCTGTCTGCTCATCGAACGAGAGATCAACTGAAGCAAGACTGCTTGGGAATGCACCGTACAAAGTATAGGTGATAGCAGGGGTGGTGTTGTCTGGCTTTAGAAGAACAACCTGTACGGTTGACAAAGCAGCGGTGTTGCGCTTGATTTCGTCTTCT
>Ga0129333_10005307_pt1 | contig 12091 bp, 25 predicted proteins | sample CPB6_08_DNA_FD_94474 | JGI IMG/M metagenome (GOLD analysis project Ga0129333, IMG submission 94474) | Freshwater to marine salinity gradient microbial communities from Chesapeake Bay, USA - CPBay_Sum_0.6_0.8_DNA | ecosystem: Environmental > Aquatic > Marine > Coastal | place: USA: Chesapeake... | reverse complement strand
CCACTATTGGCGAACTCGGATGAGGTCATCGTGAACGATGTATCGTTATTGGAGTAGCATAACCCCTTGAATTCATCTGCGCCTTGTGCGGTCAGTCCTGTTAATGCTGTACTATATGCCATTATACTTTAATTTTTCCTTGTAAATTTTCTTCTATCGCAATTGTAATCTCACCCTTTAATGCAGCTAAAAATCTATCGTTAAAATCCACCACCGTCTCGTTCACTGCATCTCTAAAATAGAACAATGGCTTGATACCTCTACGTGCTATTGACCTTGCTATCTTACTTGCCATCCAATCGGTTGCATCTTCTTTCGCTTTTGGAGTTGCAAACTTTTTGAATGCCCCATTTGGCTCACGTGGTTGGATGCGTTTAATCTTCATCCAGTTGCGAATTGCATCCACATCAACTGACTTTTTTCTAAATGAAAATCGAGAGTTGTTATTAACCTGATAACCATTCACACCCTCCTCAACAAATACCGCATATTCACTCGCTGTACCCTTCGCAAAGAAATCAATGCGTTTATACTTATTGTCATAACGATAAGTTAGTGACTTACGCAAGTTATCGGATGCCACCGCCCTTCTTTTCTTTCCGTTCACTGTGCGATATACGCCAAGATTCAGCATTGCACGTTCAACAACCTCCTGCCCAAACTCGTTCATCAATGCAGTGATTGGATTAGTAGCCATTGGTGAAATTTAAGAATGCTGTGTTACTATCGGCTATAAGTAGATCAACAAAGGCATCCACTCCTTTTTCAATTAGTGCGTTCCTGAATGGTGCGTAATCATCGGAAGAATCGAATGCAAAAAAGATATTGTGGTTTAACACGTGAATGGTTGTCACACCATTATTTTCAGTTATATTATATCTCATACATTATACAATTATTTACGATGGCACCTGTTGATGATGTTGCATTGTTTTGTGCTTGGAAACTAACCAAGTCACCTTGCACAACTGATACGCTTGTAGTGGTGTTGTAATACTTATTCGACAACGAACCTGCTGCAATTGTAATGGTCATTGCGGTAGTCACTGAATTAACACGCAAGGTAAAAACAAGACTGCCAGTGGCGGGTTGATTACCCACACTTATTGCCCAATTTTTAAGAGTTCCTGCAACTGGGATAATTGTATTACGTGCAAACTCACTCGCTGCCGCTACTAATGTAGTAGCACCTGACCATCCACCAACACTTGTTGTACTACCTGTAATAGCAACACCTCCGTGATTTTGATTCAAGATTGATTGAGAAACAAAAGTGGTGCTATAATTTGGAATGTTCAAAGTGCTACCCACCAAAGTTGCTGCGCCACTCGTTCCAGTTGTGGTTAAAGTGATGTTATCTTGTTTAGTGGATAAGACATTGCTTTTTTCCCACAAAGAAGTTGAAGTATTGTACTTTAAAATGTCATTATTCGCAGGAGATACCGCACTCACGTTATGTAGTTCATCCATCTCATATCCATTCTGCACACGTACATACATTCTCCCTGCACTACCATTACTCGCAGTGGTCACGAATCCAAGATATACAAGATGATTTGGTGCAAGTGGTTTGGTTTTGGTTACGCTTCCTGCTGTCGCTCCAAGATAAACAGCATCACCATCCGCCCACGTTGAAGTAGGGAATAAACTGAGGCCATCAATTTGGCCTTGCATTATTATCAATCCCTTTTGATTTGCAGCTATTGAAGTGGACAACACCACACCAATAGTTTGAGCCGATGTCGCATCGCCTGAATTGTTAGCCAGCTTCACGGTTAATCGGTCACCCGTTCCACCAAATGCATACACAGCCTGTCCTTTGGTTATGGTTGTAGCTTCCGCATTGGTCACATATGAAAGGAGAGTGTTTGGTGCAGTTCCAATAACTTGGAATCCATTCATTGTGGAATTATAGATGCATAACATCTCTGCTCCATCAATAATATCCCCACCAATTAATAAACCATTGTTGTTTCTATATAAATCTTTCGCACCAAGTGAATTGATATTCAAGGTGCATTGTGTTGTATTGCCAGTGGCAAATCTAATTAAGAAGGCATCTCCATCATTATAGGCAGTGACTCCCGTAATGGTTGTTGTGTAGGTATCAGTTCCCGATGTTGTTCCTTTTGGAATGCCACTACCACCCCCACCACCTGGTATTGTTTTCCAAGTATTATCCGCAGCCAAATAGTCAGTGGATGCAGATGGATCATTGGTTGTGTATTGCAGTTTTTTCATCAGTTACCTATGTAAGGAATTTCACACGCATTCCACTCGTAATCTACTGTGATGTCAATGGACAACTGCACACCTGTTAACACGTGGCTAAATTCTTCAATGAAAGGTTGTGCTGAAATTGGTTTACCCAATACTACCGACTCATCGAATATAGAGCCATTCTCCAACATAGCAACAAAGTCACCTGCCAACTGGATACATTCGCTCATTGACTGTCTTTGATACTCCGTCTTATCATCTTTGTCACGTGGCAAATCAGCGAAATAAACATCAAATGAATAGGTCAAGGATCCTGCATCAAAGCTAAATGATGTTGGTGTAACGTGCATCCAAGGCCATTCGCCTTCCTTTTCAAGGTCAGCTTGTGATATTTGTCCGTGTGTGAACCTGCGAAGTAATGCGTGGCTGTTGGCGAACTCATTGAATTTGCCAATGACTACGTTGTAAGTATAAAGTGATGATGCGCTCATATTCTTTAAGTAGCTTTAATGGTCATTTTTAGATATCAATTGCTTTTGATAGTTGTAATAATCAAGGCGATATGATAAGTGTGCAAAGATGGTTGACGCTTGTGTCTCTGTGATGGCATCGAATTTAGTCACATCTCTGTCGGCAAGTTCTTCGATAACGTGAAACCATCCGTAACGCTCGGCTAATTCACTTGTTGCAACTCCTCCTCCATCATCGTCATCGCCTTCGTCAAGTTGGTCTGTATCTGTTGTTCTAAATACGAGAGGGAAGTGGTCACTAATTCGCTTTCGATAGTCGAAAAAAAAAGCAGTGCGCCATTTGCAATGGATAGTGGCATTTGCTCAAAGTCCTTTGCATTGGATAAGTGATCCGCAGTGTATTGCTCTATCTTATACTTTGTTCCTATCTCCGATGAAATGGGGCGGTAAAGGATTGACAATAGCTTGGGAAGGTTCTTGGGAAAGTCCTTGCAGTTGGTATCCAAGTCAAGCCATTCACCAAATGAGATTTTGTTTATATCCGGAATGAATCCATACCCCTTCCATTTGTGCTGATGGTTAGCCATTGGGTTTGTAATGACCTCACGAAATGCACTAATCGCTTTCTCCATATCTTCTGGAGTTAATTGTCTCACGAAGTCTTTAGACTGTCCTAAGATAGCGGACACTTGCCCTACATCATTGCCTTCGTTATTCAGGAAGTCAACATATTGCTTCACCGTAATGGTGTTATAGTCAAGGTTTACTTTAATCTTTTGCATTGTTCACCTCCTCCAAAACTTTATTGAGCCATTCGTCAAAGAGTCTTACCATTTCAGTTTTAGCAATTCTCTTGCGTTGCTCTTTTTGTTGTAGCCATAAGCCGAATAGAACGCACATAGTGTAAGTGTGTTTGGCTTGGTCTTTTGATTGTTCTTGATCCATCAATCTATTTTTACGTTATTATCATTAAGTATCTCGTAGAACTTTTCTCGTAGCTTATCAATAGCATCCACTTGATCACCTGTATAGTTTTCGCTGTTGTACTTTATTTGTCTTCTCATCTCTTGGTCGAACTCCCATAGCGCAATATACACCCCATTCAAGTTGGTAAAGCGTTTGTGAGCCTCAATGTCGGTAGGCTCGTCAAGGTCGAATTCGATAATGGCTCTCATTCGGTTAAAATTGAATAATATAAATAACGACTTTTTGCAAAGTCAATCCATTGCTCCAAAGTAATGTGAGGTCTATTGTATCCATCGGTTGTGTACATATGTGTATCACCATCAATTATACAACTGTAACGTATCACATCTGATAAATCAATATCATACATGACTATGCGCTTGGCATCTTTAACTTCTATTTGTTCCTTTGTTTTCATTTTGTTCAGTGGATTGCTTACAATTTGTCCGATATGATTATTTGCACTGGTGCGTCGGAATCTCCGACAATTGTATTACGTGCCTGTTTTGGTTTGAAGTATTCCAATGTCTTTAAGTAAAGCTCACTCGCTATCATCTTATCTTCATCATTGCGAGAGTTCCACAACTTATCCAAGAATGCATTGAATTGCTCAGCCTGTTGACCGGTTATTGACTCACCCAATGCCTCCCATTGCAAAGTCTTTTGACCTTTTGCACCTACTGGCTTTCCGTTTGGATTACCCGATTTTCCTTTTTCAAATGGCATATGCTTGTAATTTATTGATACTTACAATGTTAACTTAATACCTTTTTAATTATTGCCCACCTACTTTCAAATGTCACCTTTTCAAATTTTCTTTTGCCAAAGTTAAAGAACCATCCTTCCCTAACCTGATTCCATCTTTTGTACTCGCACAACCTGCAGACCTTCACCCTACCTTTGTCACTCTCCCTCTGGTATCTCATTCCATCTTTGGAGAAAAGGAACAAAGGTAACCGCCATCCGCAGGTGAAACACTTTTTCATATCTCCAATTTAGTTTTGAAGTGGTTTATTAGTTGCTCCATCTTGTGGTCATAATACTTAGTAAAGGTCAAGAATCCTTCCTTATCCTGCTCATATAACTTGTAAAGGACATTCCTTAATCTTTGACCATTGCTTTTCTTTTCTATTTCAAAGTCAGCTTTTAGGTGATTGAGAATGTCCCTTTCATTAGTAGCGAATTCCTCCTCTTTTAGAGCGCAATAGACAAACGAATTTTGAAGGGAGAATATTTGCCCAGCTTGATCAGGAGTTAATTCATTAGTGCCAATGACAATGGCAGTAGTCCTATCCTTGCGAGACTTTATTGATTCAATTTGAGCAGGTAGTATAATCATCAGTTAAAAGTTTTTCCATAATCAAAGGAATCATCATCGAATTTCACCCAATTGAATTCGACTCCATCCTTTTTAATTTGAACATTAGTAATGTAACCCGATTCACCCAATACAACAATTGAGCAATGTTTGTAAGGTGTATCAAAAAAGTTGATTTCAACCAATGCCTTTTGATAGTCCCAAAAAATATCATCAATATTTTTAAGTTGACGATTAGACATAATCAATAATCCTTTTGGGTTAATGATGTCATTCTTGTATTCATCAAGAAACCATTGAGGCAATTCACCTGGATAGTGCATTGATATAAAAGTGCTTCTGTATCCCATATTCAAATTTACTAATTTTTTTAATATAAAACTATTTATTATTTATTATATAAAGTAATAACTATAAATCAAAAGAAAAGAAAGAAAAAGAAAAAAAGGTAAAAAAGAAAAAGAAAGAAAAGAAAAAGCCCCCCCAAGAAAAACAAACAATTTCGCAATAGCGAATTTACCTGAACCAAGCGTTGATATATCGCAAGTTTGCCGTTTGCATCTCCCATTGGCAATGGAGAGTAATTTTAATTGATTCATAAAAGAGAATCCCCCAATGATTTAGATAATGTTCAGTTACCAAAATCAAAGGGGGAGTACACTGTTAACTGAACACTACAAAGATAGTAATTCAGGTCAATGGTTGCCTTGTTAGTTAATCACTACTTTTGAACAATTCGACTATTGTCATTGCAAGTACAACTGGCCAACAAATAGCGGTAAAGATTACTCCCAAAATGTTTTCACGAGTAAAAGGTAGGGAGTGGTATCGGATTATTACCAGCATCAAGCCAGTAAGTAATAAGGCGATCAGTGAATGCCACATAAAAAAAGAAACTGCAAGGTTGCTCATCGCTATTGAGATTTAGATTTTCTTCCACGTTTTTTCTTTTTGGGTTGCTCCTCCTCCATAAGTAGCACCTCTTCACTTTTTAGTTGATTGTGCAAATCATCCACCATCTTTTTTACACAAGGTACACAACTGCTCACCTTTCCCTTGCTACCTTTCATCATCTCATCGAATTCGGCAAGAAGTCTGCGCTGTGGATCAGTTAGTACATTGGTTGCCTTAACAGACTCCACTAACTCTTTCGCTTGCGCTTTCTTTTCAGCATCAACAACAACAGGCCATCTACCACCTGGACAATCCTGAAAGGTCATTTTAGTTTTCAAATCCAAGAAACAACCGCACGGTTTGAAGGTCACTCCATCCAATGTAACTGGTTGTGCAAATGGGTTAAGTTTGTTGAGTGGAGTGCCACAAGTTCGGGTTGTTGAATTGTAGACCGGACATTCTCGGCAAATAGCCATCCGTATATTGGCCATTTCAATTATCTTATTCATATCACTATTGCTTTTTTTATTTCGTTTTTAGCGTATTTAACAGCGTTGTAAAGCACTTTCTTTGGTATTCCTGTATCAATGCTCAAATCATTATATGAAAAGTCATTTAAGGCATATAAATAAAAGACCTCACGTTCAAAGAAAGGAAGTCTACTTATCAAGATATCAAGCTGCTCATTTGTAATGCGGTCACCCAACCACACAGTCACACTCTCGTAATCTCGCAATTGTGATTCGGTAGGCTCATCACTCATCTGGTTGAATTTCCTGATTGTGTTATGGTAGTGACTGCGATTAGACCAGTGCGCAATCTTTAATGCGTGGTTGATGTAATGCTCACTATTACGTATCTCATTTCCATTTTCAAAGATGCACAGCAGTGTATCGTGCAGTAAGTCATCCGCTTCGTACACGTTGCCACTGCACAGATTAATGGCTAATCGCCTATGCTGCTCATATTGCGTTCTTGAAATATGCATCAATTACTTTTATTGCCTCTTCGGATCCTTTGACATAAGTAGCATAATACCCACGTTTGTTCAATTGCTTAATCCATTCCTTTTGCTCCTTGCTCACAACACCTTTATCCGTCTTGACCTCAATGAAAAGTCCGTGGTATTTTTCGTTGGGTTCGCATATTTGGAGATCAGGAAACCCTTTGACATATCCAGTCATCTTCATTTTAATAGCCTGTTTCATCGAGGTGAACATTCCCCCTGCGGATGCGCAATAAAGTGCATTTGGATACATCACTTTGATGTATTGCACAATCGCAAACTGCACACCTGCCTCCCCTGCGAGTGGTTTCTTTGCACGTGGCTTCATCGAATTGATGATTTTCCCTTTCATTGGACTAAATTAAACACAATTTTGATACCAACCACAAAAAAAAATGCATCTTGAAACCCCCGAAAACATTGGAAAACTAAAAATATTTTAATTTTTTTCTTGCATAATCAAAATTAATTTACATATATTTGCACATAACAATTAAACAAAACGCTATGACAATTTATCGTGTTTACCAAAAGAAAGACGGTGTATATAAACACCACGAATTTCAAACATTGGAAGAGGCTAATGCCTCAGTAATCAGAATCGGCGAAGCAACTGGCGCACTCATTAGTTATGATGAAGATCTTTGGGTTAGTTGCCAAACAGATGATGAGTCAATTGATTGTTTCATAATGCAAATCATAAACTAATGGGAAAGTTGCAGTTTAAAAAAATCGAAATCTATGGCACTGATTTAAGCCAATTCGATAAGGATAGGAATTCATTGACATCTGATGTATTTATCCTAACGCAAAATGAAACATTGGCAATTAAAACATTATTGACCAATTGGATCAATGCTCGTCACGATGACAATTACAAATTATCTAAAATTGATTTCTGCATAAATGTAGATGAGGCAAAGCAATTAATTGAAAAACTAAAAACCAGTATCAGTTATGAAAAGTGTTAACCTAACCTACCCACGCAAGTACATCTGCGTTCAATCATCCAGTTATCCAACTGAGCAACTTGACTTTAACGCAATCGCTCAGCACATAGCAGACAGTTCACCTCGCAAACCATTCGAAAGGATGGAGGCATTACTCACCGAAAAAACATATAAGCGATGAGAGATTGGAAAGAATTGGATGAGCAGGACTGCATTCAAAGGATGGATGCGCTCAATGTCAAAGGCAGTTACGGAGGTGCAACGTACATAGTTAACTCCATCAATGGTGAATTTTGGGAGTGGGTTATGCCAATTGCACAGATACACGGTCACAAATTAGATAATAAATTTGTTGTGTGGTACGATTGCCAAGATAAATTCATGCGCCTTCGAGGGATCAATAAAGACAAAACCGCATCATCTTCGATGAAAATTTGGGAAGGTATTATGCCACCGCAGTTGTTATCAGTTTACAACGAATTAAAACAAGTAAAAATCAAAACCATAGAAATATGAAAACAAGTAAAATCAAGTCCATTCAGCAGAATGGCACCTGGAAAGACCTCTTTAAGTTTGAGGTAGAAATGGAAAATGGAGATGTAGGTGGATGCTTCGCTGCATCGCAGGAACCTCCCTTCAAAGTTGGAGATGAAAAGCAGTATGACTATACCCAAAATGGTAGGTACTGGAATATCAAATTTGCGAAGGAGCAGAAACCTGCGTGGAATGGTGGAGGTGGAAAGTCTTTTGTCAAAGAAGATAAGTCCGCAGACATCGCTCGTGCAGTTGCATTGAAGGCAGCAGTTGATCTTCACAAAGGCGAAGGCGAACCCATCAATCAACAGATTGGAATGATTTGCGCTACTGCTCAGGCTTTTGAAATCTATCTTACTACCGGTGAAAATCCGTACAAAGATGCTATCCAAGATGGCAAAATGAATAACGCTGATGACCTCCCTTTTTAAGGGGGGACATCACGTTTGAAAGTCCCCAAGAATTATTTACTTACTTAAGAAAATACATATGAAATTTAGAACTTTAATACGCACACATTACCCATCCACTTACGAATTTGCAAAGGCGATGGGAGTGACTTGGCCAACTGGCAGGAAATATGAAACCTATCCAATCACAATGAGTATCAACCACATTGATAAGTTATCCAAGTTGATTGGAGTTGACAAATGCGAATTGATATCATTGGCAGTAGCTGAAAATGAAAACGAACACGAACCAGTAAATTATTTGTAAGATGGAAACTAAACAAACAGCAACGCAGTATCTTATTGAAGAGATAAAAAATGATTCATTAGTACGAGCTAAAAGTACTGAAGAATGGAATAAGGTATTTCAAATAGTTTTACAAATGGAACGAGAGCAGATTATTGGAGCGGCCAATAATGGATGCAAAGGAATGTGTATGATTGACACAAGTAGAGAGATTGACACAAGTAGAGATGGAAAAAACTACTACAACGAAATATACGGAGGTCAAGATGAAAAGTAAAACTGTAGAAAGATTACTTACTGATACCCCAGAACATATTAAAAAAGAAGTAAGTGAATGGGCTGATAAGCTAGTAAAGCGTAATGAAAAAATAAATTCAATTACAGAAATTTTGAATCGTCTTATGATTCATCATGGTTACTCAACAGATGAAGCAGCGGAAGATATTTATGAATTGTTTAATAATAACAAAGGAGGTCAAGATGAATGAGATGATATTCCACGCAATAACCACAATCGAAAGGCAACTTGCTGACCTACGAGAATTGATTGTGACGACATCGAAAGAACTTGAAGAAATGGAAAGTATGAAGAAGGTAGATGAGATTCTTTATCAAACGTGCAGTGATTTGATGGATGTCAGCGAGAGCGATATTAAAAGTCGCACACGCAAAAGAGCTGTTGTGGATGCACGTGCTATATGTATTGCCTTTACTTACTTTGCCGAGTACAACAAAACGCTCAAATGCATTGGTGATTCGTTTGGAATAGATCACGCCACTGTGATTCACTCGGTTAAAAAATGCTGCAATCTGTACACCACAGACGCTCAGTTTAAATTCTTGGTGAATGATTTTATCTTAGCATTTGAGAAAAATGGCTATAATTGCACAACAACTAAACAACGATTAACAGATGGACATGAATACTTTAAGCTCAAGGGTACTATTACTCGAAGAAAGAATAGCGAACTTGGAGAGCCAGTTGAATCAACAAACAAAATTGAAAGAATGTCGTTTCATTGCGCCATCACTTGAAGATGTCGCTGACTACTTTCTGGAAAGGATGCCCAATGCCAGCTCTGAAGATGCCCTTCATTTTGCAGATGTCTTTATCAGTCACTACACTAACACCGGTTGGAAGTATGGCAAGAACAAGATGAAGGATTGGAAGGCTGCGGTTCGCTCAGCTTGGGATTTAAGTAAATTTGTAACAACTAAAAACAATCACAATGAAACAATTGGTCGAATTCAAAGAGACACAATACAACAGTGGGTTAACAGCTAACGAAAAGGCATTTATCACAAGTCTCGAATCCCCACGAATTAATGAGATTACGCTCTCCATTTTCAAACAGTCCATTGCTTATGGAATAGTGCTGTATGGCATCAAGAATCTACCTTCCGATGAGGAAACAAATCTTCTTTACGTGACAATGCAGACGCACTACCCATATCTCACAACAGGCGAGATGGCATTGGCCTTCCAACTTAATGCAGTGGGTAGCGAATGGACACGTGTGGAGTGCTTTGGGATGATGTCGGTAGCGTTTCTTTCCGATGTCTTGAAATGCTATAATGAATTCAAGATGAAAACGAATCTTGCGCTTGACAAAAAGAAAGCAAAGATAGAGCTTCCATCCAACACAAGTGATGAGCCAGTTGATTGGACTGAAACATTCAATGAAGATATCAGGTTGTGGCGAGAAAACAAAAGAGATTTTGTATTGATGCTTGCACCGATGAAGGTGCGCACGTTCTATGACAAGAAGATTTTGAGAGATGAAATGTGGTCGGAGGATGAGTGGAAAAAGTGGCAATTTATGGCATATAAAAAAACTCTTGATGCGCAGTCGATGAGTGCTTACAAGGCCAAAAGATTGGACAAAATTACTCGCCAAAGATTCAAAGATGATTACCAGTGCGAATTGTCAAGGCTCATCTATTCGGACATTATGGATAGTCATATACTACAACAAAAAATAAAGGATGCGCTATGATTGAAGAAGAAGATTTTGAAGAAGATTTCAATGTTCAAACTGATTTTGAATGGAACAATCATGGTGTTTGCAAAAATGAAAAGTTGTGTACTTTCAAGTGCATTAAAAAATTTACTGCGCAAGTTAAATGGGCAAAGAATATGAATAATCGCTGGGTATATGGTTTAACTTTTCACGGTCAAAATCAAGGATGGAGTGAACCAGTATTAAATCACGCTTATGGATATGATACCGAAGATGAGGCATATTATGCAAGTGTCAATCGATTGGTTTATTTGATTGGTAACAACAATGACCATTGCAAATATAATGGAATTTTGCGGATGCTCTGTGATGAATTGCCCAATGAAACAACCAACCAACTAACTTTATTCTAAATGATTCAGTTTCACGATAAGCAAAAAGAGGCTCTATCCTATCTTGCAATTGACAATGATTGTCGGCAGTTGTTATATGGCGGAAGTGCTGGATCTGGAAAATCTTTTTTAGGTTGCGATTGGCAAATCAAAAGGAGATTAAAGTATCCAGGTACACGTGGACTAATCGGTAGAGCAGAATTAAAAAAGTTGCGACTATCCACATTGGCTACGTTCTTTGAATTGTGCACTAAGTACAATCTCATTGCAGGAAAACATTTCACGTACAATGGTCAAGACCACGTTATCAATTGGTTCAATGGCTCACAGATTATCTTGATGGACTTGGCTGATATGCCATCGGATGCAGATTTTTCAAGATTTGGATCACTTGAAATCACAGACTACTTTGTTGACGAGGCAAGTGAGGTAAGCGAAAAGTGTATCAATATCTTAAATTCACGTGTCCGCTATAAGTTAATCAATGACAACCCGAAAGGACTACTGACCTGCAATCCCCACAAAGGTTGGTTATATCGGGAGTTCTTTGATGCGCAGCGCAATGGCTCAATAAGAAAGGACAGGAGATTCATTCAGGCACTACCAACGGATAACCCACATATCTCGCCAGTCTATATCGAATCATTGCAGATGCTCCCCGACATTGACCGGAAAAGATTATTG
>Ga0129333_10005306_pt1 | contig 12091 bp, 4 predicted proteins | sample CPB6_08_DNA_FD_94474 | JGI IMG/M metagenome (GOLD analysis project Ga0129333, IMG submission 94474) | Freshwater to marine salinity gradient microbial communities from Chesapeake Bay, USA - CPBay_Sum_0.6_0.8_DNA | ecosystem: Environmental > Aquatic > Marine > Coastal | place: USA: Chesapeake Bay... | reverse complement strand
GTCTGAGAGAACAGGCGCAGGTCAATGCCAGTAATCAGCGGCTGGGTGCGGGAATATCCAGCGTGCTAGGTCCAATATTGAGCACTCCACAGGCCGGAAGCAATCCAAACAATCCCGTAAACACAGGTACTCTGATCACATCTGCCATACAGAAAGTGTTGGGCACTCAACCTTCAGGACCTTACACACCACCCTATGTACCAACAAGTTCTGGCCAGCCTATAGGCACAGTAAATACACCCACTATAGATCCAACCACCGGACAACCTATTTCGGCCAATGAGCGTGTGGTTGGTGTGGGAGCCACACCAGATATCGATACCCAGATTGGGGCAGCAGGTGATGATGCTTATGATCCTGGCAACTACAGCAGCAGCGAAGAAGCATTGAACAGAGATTTCGGACAGCCATAACAACATGGAAAACACACTACGCAGCCGTGGTAAACCACAAAACTACAAGTTTGATCGAGGTGGGCTCTCTGCGGAGATGGGCCCATACATCGGCATAGTGGTCAACAATTCAGACAGCACTCGCAGTGGCAGGTTGCAGGTGTATATAGATGAATTTGGTGCTGTGGATGGCAACGGTGGTCCAAGATTGGATGATCCCACGTTGTGGCGCACAGTGCGTTACTGCCCACCTTTCTATGGTGCAACTCCGCAGATATCAGGTACCAGCGCAGGTGTAGGTACCTATCCTGGTAACCGCAACAGCTATGGCATGTGGTTCACCCCACCTGACATTGGAGTCAAGGTCATCTGCTTTTTCGTGGCAGGAGATCCTGGCCAGGGCTATTATCTAGGATGCGTGCCCGAGCCGGGTATCAATCACATGATACCGGCCATTGGATCTGTCAGCAACTTCAAATACAATACCGCCAATCAAGGCACACCGTTTGGTGACACACGGCTTCAGCCAGTGACAGAAATCAACGACGAAAACATCCAGATTTCTGACAATCCCAGATTCTTTGATCAGTCCAAACCTGTGCAGACCGTAGTAGCTTGGACCTTGTTGCAGCAGGGCTTGAATCGTGATCCCATACGTGGTCCCATACGCAGCAGCAGCCAGCGCGAAAGTCCTAGCTCTGTGTACGGTATCAGCACACCCGGCAAGCCCATATATCAAAGTGGTATTGATCCCAAAGTGCTTAAAGCCAAACTGGATTCTGGTGCCGCTGTAACCACACAAGATGTCACTGTGATTGGACGCCAAGGTGGCCACACATTTGTCATGGATGATGGCGATGTGGGCGGCACCGACGCCCTGGTGCGCATTCGCACAGCCAAAGGCCATCAGATCACCATGAGCGATGATGGCAACTGTTTTTATATCACCCACGCTAATGGTCAGACCTGGGTAGAGTTGGGCGAACAAGGTACTATAGATTTGTTCAGCACCAACTCGGTCAACGTGCGCACCCAAGGTGTGCTCAATCTGCATGCTGACAAAGGCATCAACATGTATTCCGGTGGATACATCCGGATCAAGAGCAAGACCAGCACCCAGATAGAAGCTAACACCAGTATGAGTTTGGTGGGGCTCAACAAGTTTACAGCTTATAGCAAGACCAGCTTGAATCTCAAGAGTGATGGCAGATTGGCCATGGCCAGCAAGTCAGGCAGTTGGAACGGAGGCAGCAGTCTGTCGTTAAATGCAGGTGTGATACATCTAAATGGAGGTAGCAGCATACCTGTTACTACACCTGCGCTACAAACCGGATACAAGCTGACTGACACTTTTTACAGTGCAGGACAAGGATGGATACCCAGAGCCAGAACATTAGAAACTATAGTGACCCGTGCTCCCTCTCATGAACCATATCCATATCACAATCAAGGTGTGGATGTGTCATTGAATCTGGGTGCGGATAATACCACTGCTACTACTACCAGCATAAATCCTGAACTAACTAAAAAGGCTCAAAGCCTGTATACTCGCGTGTCAAACACCGCCATGAGTTACGGTATCACTGCTGCAAACTATCTCAAAACCCCACCGTCATCCACTGCTATACCTCCAGCCACTGATGGAGATGCTCTTGGTTCTGCTCTCAGCCAAGCCGAAGCTATAGCAAGAGGAACAGCACCCGTGGATCTTGCCACAGCAGCAGCGTCAATATTTGGAAATCTAATACCATGATATCTCCACAACAAGTCACGGCCATGCTGGCACAACAGGCCGCGGCCATAGACATATATCCTGCGTTTGATGACAACGGTGCATCTCTGCCAGGCTGGCAGTTAAATCTCAATGGTTCGCTTGTGTACATTGGATCAGAACTGGGTGTCAGAGGCGTGGGTATCTATGGTCAAAGCGTGAGCAGTCTTATACTAACTGGTTATGTGAAATCCGCGGCCTTGAATCTCATATTGAATGACAGTTTGGTAAGCACAGTGCTAGGCAGTCCTGCTGTGTGGACTGGTCAAAATGGCATCACCAGTCTGATAGAATATCTCAGCAACGAAGATCTACAGACCCTGGCCCAGATTGATCTCATGCAAGGCGCCTATCAAGGCTTACTGGATGCTGGAGTGCTAACGGGAGATCAAGGTGCTAGATTTGAAGCTACCTATGTGCAGCCCGCTGCGAGATACGGGGTGGACCTGGTCATAGCCTGGATCCAAGGGCAGGTGGATTCGGGCACAGATACTGTGCTGACCACGGCTGCTAGACAAGGGCAGTATGCTATAGATTTCATCGCCAGCAATGCCACAGCCATACTTACGGTGCCCGCTGTGCCCGGATATGTGAATACTGCTGTGAGAACCACTTTGGATCAGGGTGCAGTAACGGCTCTGGGAGAAAAAATACCTGCTCCTGTGTTTGCCACCCAAGTGGCCAACGTTACCATCCCCGCTACCACCAATGAAGATGGTGTGTTCCGCTTTGCACCTGGTCAGCCCCAGGCTTAAATACAAGATCATGCCCACATTTATCGGATTCAACACACAAAATCAGTTCAAGAAGTTCACCCTGGTTGATGGTGCATTGGTCAAGCGCGATCTGTTGAATGCCTTCAACATACGTCAAGGACAGATCCCGGGACGTCCACAGTATGGTACTGCGCTGTGGGACAACTTGTTTGAAAATCAAACATCTGAAACCGACAACAGTATCCTGGCCGAAATCCAGCGTGTGGCTGGCAATGATCCACGCCTGCAGATAGGTGATGTGCAACTATTCAACCAACAAAATGGTGTCCTGATACAGCTAGAGATCATAATATTGCCCAGTACCACAGCTGAACGACTGAGCATATTTTTTGATCAGCAAACTCGCCTAGCCAGCTATGTATAACTGAGCAGTTTTTCACCGCCATAAATACCTGAACGACGGACAACCATGGCCAAGACTACACGACAAACTGCTATATTCGGGGTTGAAGATTGGAAAAGAATCTATCAGACCTATCGCGAAGCTGACTTCCAAAGCTACGACTTTGAGACCCTGCGCAAGAGCTTTGTGGATTACTTGCGCCTGTACTATCCCGAAACATTCAATGACTACATTGAAAGTTCAGAATTCATAGCCATCCTGGATGTGATGGCGTTCATGGGCCAGGCCTTGGCCTTCCGCACAGACCTCAACACTCGTGAAAACTACATTGACACGGCTGAACGTCGTGACTCAGTGGTGCGTTTGGCCAACCTTGTGAGCTACACGCCCAAGCGCAATATTGCCGCAGCAGGATTTCTCAAAGTGTTCAGTGTTCAGACCACAGAAAATGTCACTGACTACAATGGCATCAATCTCAGCAACGTCACAGTTGATTGGGCTGATCCCACGAACGCAAACTGGCAAGATCAGTTCACAGCTATTATCAATGCTGCTTTGATAAGCAGCCAACGCATTGGACAACCGGGAAATCGCCAAACTATCTTGGGTGTGGACACGGCTGAATACAGCGTGAATCTTGTGCCTGGCTATCTACCAGTTATACCATATACTGCTACTGTAGATGGTATCAGCATGCCATTTGAAGCCGTAAACGCCAGCACAGCAGGCAAATCATATGTGTATGAACCTAGCCCACAGCCCAATGGCATTTTTAATATCTTGTTTCGTAATGATCAGCTGGGTTTTGCCAGCGCCAATACCGGATATTTCTTTTACTTCAAGCAAGGTGTGTTGCAAAATCAAGATTTCAATCTAGCAGACCGCGTGGCAAATCGTGCTGTGAACATCAACATTGAAGGTGTCAACAATGACGATCGTTGGTTATATCAACTAGATAATGTAGGCAGCGTGTCAACAGAATGGCAGTATGTAGAAAGCGTGTACGCAGCAGCAGCAGAACGCAGCGCAACAAATCTGCGCAAGGTATTCAGTGTTAGTTCCAGGACCAATGACCAGATTACGTTGAACTTTGGTGACGGTGTGTTCAGTGCCATCCCGGTTGGTCAATATCGTTGTTATGTGCGTGCTTCAAATGGATTGCAATACATCATCAATCCAGAAGAGATGCAGGCCGTGGTGCTCCCTATCAGCTACATTGATCGCACAGGCAATCTGCAAACCATCACATTCACCTGCGGTATCACTACTCCTGTAAGCAATGCACAGGCTCGTGAAACTATAAATGACATCAAACAACGAGCACCTGCTCGTTACTACACCCAGAACAGAATGGTCAACGGTGAGGATTACAACAACTTTCCGTTCACTGCCTACAACTCAATCATCAAGAGCAAAGCCTTGAATCGTGCCAGCATTGGCACCAGCCGCTATCTTGAACTGGTAGACAATACCGGCAAATATGCTAGCACCAATACTTTTGGTAGCGATGGCGCCTTGTATGAAAACTACAGTCTACCCAGCTTCACATTCTCATATACCACTACCAATGAAATAGCTGACAACATTGTGAATCAAGTGCAGCCACGATTGGTAGCTAGCCAGGCACAGCAGTTTTATTATGCCAAATATCCAAGACCTGATTTGCTGGTCAATCTAGTGAGCTGGCATTTCAGCACCACCGTAACCAATAGCACCTCGGGATATTTTCAAAATATATCATCCCTGACACCAGTGGCTATCGGCAACTATGCCAGCAGCAATCTCAAGTATGTGAAAGTGGGTGCCTTGGTCAAGTTTGTGCCACCTGCGGGTTACTATTTTGATGCTGATAACAGACTCAAGCCGGGTGTGCCCACCCGTCCCGACGAAAAACTCTTGATTTGGGCTAGTCCTATCCAGGTCATAGGCGACGGAACCAACAACGGCATAGGTAATCTCGCTAACGGATCGGGGCCAGTTACATTAAACAACTATGTGCCTTCTGGCGCTATTGCTGCACAAGTCATCCCAATTTTCGTTACAGACTTACCCAGTAGCTTCGAAACACAAATAATCGATCAGGTGCTGCTGCACAGGAACTTTGGTATTGGTTATGACAGCCTGGGTACCATCACTGGTACTCCTGGTTCGTGGTACCTGATCAACAGCACCAACATAGCTGTGAACGCAGAATGGAGCCAGACCTATGCTGGGAATACCACTGGTGCAGGGTTGGATGCCAGCTGGTTTGTGCAGTTCGTTACTGACGGACGTACCTACACAGTAACAACTCGTGCCTTGGACTACTTCTTTGGTAGCGTGCTCAAAACACGTTTCTTCTTCTATGATGGTCAGCAGATATACGACAGCCGCACAGGCACAGTGATCCGCGATTTCGTCAATGTGCTCAAAACCAACAGCCGTCCTGACAGTTCTCTACCATTGGCCGGTGACACTCGACTGCGTATCACAGGCCAACCTGTACAGAGCGATGGTTATGTGGATGATTTCCAAGTTCTGGTATCGTTCCAAGATAGCGATGCCGACGGCGTTCCGGACAATCCTGATTTCTTCAATGACATCGTGGCGCCAGGTGTGAATGCCAATCTCAAGTTGGTGTTCTTGCAGAAAACTGTGGATTTTGATAATCTAGAACGTTATCTCTTGGTAGAATCTGGAGTGGTCAACTCTGATTTTGCTACCACGGACGACATCGAGTTGGTCAAAGGCGAATATGCTGGCGGGCAAATATTTTATGCTTACACACCGCAACTGTTTTATACCTTGGTAATTGATCCGGTAACAGGAGTACGCAGTCTTGTACAGCGCACAGACTACATTGCTCGCACTGGCCGCCAGGATCTATACTTTCAATATAGACACAACAGTCCATTGACTTCGCGCATTGATCCAGGAACTACCAACATCATTGATTTGTATGTGGTCACACAAGAATATTACACAGCCTATAACAACTACATTCAAGACGTTACCGGCACCGTGCCTGAACCAGATATTCCAACTATAGATCAGCTGACTACATCTTATGCTGGTTTACAAGATTACAAGATGCTAAGTGACACAGTGATCTTGAATTCTGTAGACTTCCAGCCCCTGTTTGGAGCTAAAGCCCCTGAAGAATTGCGTGCCACTATCAAAGTGATCCGTGCAGCCAACAGCACAGCTTCGGTCAGCGAGATTAAGAACTTGGTGGTGCAGAATCTCAACAACTATTTCAGCATAGACAACTGGGACTTTGGTGATACCTTCTATTTCTCAGAGCTGGCTGCTTACTTGCATGCCGAGATGGGCGGTATCATCAGTTCCGTGGTATTGGTACCACTCAACCCACAAAAGAGTTTTGGTGACTTGTACGAAATAAGATCAGCACCTAATCAAATCTTTGTGAATGCAGCCAATGTAAATAATGTGGAAGTGATAACAGCCTTGACCAGCACAAACATCAGAACAGCACCCGGAAGTGGAGTGATTTAATATGGCAAGAACACGCACAGTTGATTTCCTGCCAGAGATCTTCCAGACCACAACTAATCAGCAGTTCCTAGCAGCCACTCTTGATCAGCTGGTACAAGAGCCCAGCATGAAGCAGATACAAGGTTTTGTTGGACGACGTGTTGGTCCAGGTGTCAACGCAGATGATAGTTATGTGTCTGAAACAAGTGCTGTGCGACAAGATTATCAGTTGGAGCCCGGTGTCACATTTCTTAAACCCGATACTGACACAGTCGCAGACGCGATCACTTATCCAGGAATAACAGATGCACTTGATCTTCAAGGCGCTATCACCACACGCCAGGATCGACTGTATACCAGCGATTACTATACTTGGGATCCTTTTGTAGACTTTGACAAGTTCGTGAACTTCAGTCAATACTATTGGTTGCCAAATGGCCCTGATGTGGTCGATGTATTCACAGGTGATATTCCTCTAACCGACAACTTTGTGGTCACACGAGCCAATGGTTCTTACACCTTTAGTGGGGTAAATGGAACTAATCCCAATCTCACCCTAGTACGTCAAGGTAACTATACCTTCCAGGTATCACAGAATCAAAAAGAAACTGTGAATTTCCGTGTACAGAATCGTGACAACACAGCTTTTGTTATTGACTATGAGCCTAATCCCACATTGACCTTGGTACGTGGTAACACCTACATTTTCACGCTAAACCAACAAGATCTATATCCTTTCTATATCAAAACAGAGCCAACTCTGGGCACCACCAATTTGTATTCTACAGGAGTCACCAACAATGGTGCTGTGCTGGGTACTGTGAAGTTTGTGGTACCACAAGACGCTCCTGATATCTTGTATTACGCTACCGCTGCATATTCACAGATGCAAGGACAGATCAATGTGGTCGACGCCACGCCAGGTACAGGTCCTGGTTTTTGGATCCAGACCAATCCTGGCGTAGAAGGACGTTTGCCTTATGCACCCAACATCAGCAGTCGAGATGTGCTGGGAGTAATCAACAATGGTGAAGACCTTGGCACAGTAACATTCAATGTTCCCACTCGGAACGCACAAGATTTTTTCTACAATATGACCCAGATCAACAACGTGGATCTGGTAAGCGACTTGAATTTTGATCAGATAAACAACAGGTTCGTAGATCAATTTTTGTTAGAAAACCCTCGAGGTATAGATGGTATCACGGCTCTCAATGGCAAGACTCTGATATTCACTCAGCAGAATCTTGATCCCGAAGCAGGTGGTTGGTTGATCAATAGTCAGTTTGATCCGCTACCAAACGCAGGCAACGTGGTGTCAGGCACAGGCAGTTATGACAGTACCACGTTTGATCAGACCACAGAAGTTCCACAGTCTGACTATTATCAAATTTGGAAAATAGTGTTTGAGACTGCCGTAGGTGGTGGACAATACATGACCTTGCAGCTATTCCAAACCATTGACAATCTGCGCAAGTTCAATATTACCTATGGCACACAATACAGCAACACTACCTGGTACAAAGATGCATCAGGTGACCTACTGCGCATGCCTTTGCTCACAGCAGCCAAAGATACGTTGTATTATCAAGATGGCACAGACCCTAAGATTTTTGGTGCTATACGTTTGGTTGAACAGGCTGATAGTGGCACCATCGAAATTGATGATATCATAGGTCAAAAAAACTATGTGAGCCCCAATGGAGTCACATTTACCAATGGTCTCAAGGTGCGTTTCCTGGGTTCCGTGAATCCTATATCATATCAAAACAATCAGTATTATGTGGAAGGTGTAGGCACCGCGATCAAATTGTTGCCCGTTACAGATTTTATCACTCCAGAAACCTACACTGATCCTGTGGAGACAGACTCATTCTTGCCATTTGATAGCAGCTTGTATCAGCCCACAGTACCCGATTACCTAACCATCAATAGAGCATCGTTGGATTTGAATCCCTGGACACGCAGCAATCGTTGGTTCCACATAGATGTGATCAACGCTGCTGCCGCCTACAATGAAACTGTGCCTGTGGTTGATAACCAGTATCGTGGGCGCCGACCCATCTTGGAGTTTCGTGCAGGTACTAGACTTTTTGATTTTGGAACCCAAGGCAAACAACCAGTTGATATCGTTGATTTCCGGATCACAGACGCCTTTAGTGCGGTAAATGGGCAGATCGGATACAGCACAGACGGTTACACATTTGTAAATGGTACAAGAGTTATTTTTGCTGCTGACTCAGACCCGCAAGTGCGAAACAAAATCTATCAGGTTGAGTTTATTACTCCTGATACAGAAGCACCATTGATAGCAGAACCGATCATCAATCTCACTCCCACTTCTGACTCTGCGGTGCTGATAGATCAAACAGTGGTATGTCTCAATGGTATCACACAACGTGGCCTCAGTTACTGGTTTGATGGTGTGGATTGGTTGTTGGCACAACAAAAAACCAGTGTGAATCAAGCTCCGTTGTTTAATGTTTATGATGTGAATGGTATCAGTTTCAGCAACAGGAGCATATATCCCAGCAGTGATTTTGCAGGAAGCAAACTGTTTAGCTATGCGTTAGGTGGGGGCACACCTGATACTGTGTTGGGGTTTGCACTGCGTTATCTAAGCCTGACCAATGTAGGTGATATTGTTTTTGACAATAATCTATACACAGACACCTTTATCTATACCAAAGACAGTGTGAGCTCTACCACCAACATCAGCCAAGGATATGTGCGAGAATACAGCACTCGAACTGTTTTTATCAAAGAGATCGGATGGCAACCTGCTGCGACCAAGAGTCGTAACAGGCAACAGTTTAGATTCAGTTACGATGGCATGCCATTGCAGATGGATGTCAAAACCTTGCTGGACTTGGATGTACCTGGATTGCAGGTGTATGTGGCCAGCCAGTTTGTGGAGTCCGATCTCTACACTGTGACTACCACCAGCAATAGCACCACTGTTATTTTGAATAATACATACGTTCTTGGAGATGTAATCGAAATAAATGTCATCAGCGATCAATCCAGCAAAGTGGCATTTTACACAGTGCCAGTCAATCTAGCCAACAATCCACTAAATGAAAACAGTGCCACGTTTACCCTTGGCACTGTGCGTAGTCACTATGAAAGCATAGGTGAAAATCTCAAAAATATTTCAGGACCAATAAATGGTGCCAATAACACAAGAGATTTAGGTAACATCATACCTTATGGTTTGAACATACTCCAGCAAAGTTCGCCCATGACTTTGGCTGGTTATTTCATGCGCACCCAAGATTATAATATTTTCAACTCGCTGAGTTATAACAGCCGCGAGTATGAGAAGTTCAAAGCACAGATGCTGGACATGGTTGTGACCAACGACTATACCAACTACACCATACCAGATATGCTGACTGCGGTGATCACAGCCATGAACTTGGGTAAAACATCTAACAATCCGTTTTACTGGTCAGACATGTTGCCTGCCAGCAGTGTGTATACCCAAAGTGTTACCACCTATACTGCTATCAGTACACCTGTGTTTGACCTTAATTCCACATACGATTTTACTTCCAGCAACTATCAGTCGTTATTGGTATATGTGAACGGCACACTGTTGACTTATGGAAAAGATTATATAGTGGCCACAGACACGCCTCGACTTACTGTGTTGATTCCACTATCAGTAGGAGATCAAATAGAGATTAATGAATATGATACCACATATGGTAATTTTGTGCCTAATACACCCACCAAGATGGGTCTGTATCCTGCATACCAACCCCGGATTTATTTAGACACAGGATATACCACACCACAACTGATGATACTAGGACATGATGGTAGCTTAACCGCAGCCTTTGGTGACTTCCGCGATCAGCTGTTGCTGGAGTTTGAACTACGCATCTACAACAACCTCAAGATCAAAACTCCTGTGCCTTTGCCCGCTTGGGAAGTAATACCGGGCCAATTCCGTACCACGCAGTATACCATCAGTGACATCAATCAGATCATGGCGCCAGATTTTCTCAGCTGGATTGGTTGGAACAAGTTGAACTATAGAGCACAGACCTACAGTTCCACCAATCAGTTTACCTGGAACTACAGCGCAGCAGGCAGTAGGATAACAGAATCAGGAAGCACTGTGACAGAGCAGCCATTTACAGCAGGCGCCTGGCGCGGTATCTATCAGTATTTCTATGATACTGTGAACCCCAGCCTCACACCCTGGGAGATGGTGGGCTTTAGCGTGCAGCCAGACTGGTGGGAATCAGTGTATGGTCCCGCACCATATACCTCAGATAACTTGGTGCTGTGGCAAGATCTTGAAGCAGGTTTGGTAGCAGATCCTGCAGGCGAATATGTGCTGCCCCAATATGTGCGTCCTGGACTGACCACAGTTATTCCCACTGGCACAGAAGGTCAACTGTTAAGTCCTTTTGAGTCAGTCACAGGATTGTATGATTCTAGCCAGTTCCAGAAATCATGGGTATTTGGTGACTCGGGTCCTGTGGAATACAGCTGGCGCAGAAGCTCTAGCTATCCGTTTGCGGTCATGCGTTTGCTGGCTCTCACACGCCCTGCCGAATTCTTCAGCTTGTTTACTGATCGTGATCTCTACAAGTATGACACCGACTACAATCAATACTTGTATAATAATCGCTACAGACTCAATGCCAACAACCTTGAACTATACGGCAACGGAGTCAGCAAGGCCAGCTACATCAACTGGATCATAGATTATAATCAGCAGTTGGGCTTCAACAGCGCAACACGTTTGAGTGCCGAACTGTCTGCACTGGATGTTCGTTTGTGCTACAGGATGGGTGCATTTACTGGCAAGCAATATACCAAGATCTACACAGAAAAATCAAGCCCTAATAGCCAAAACTCTAGCCTCCAACTGCCTGATGAAAGCTATAATCTACTGCTTTACAAGAACCAACCGTTTGATCGCACAACTTATAGTTCAGTAATCATGCAGATAGTAGAGGGCGGATTTGCGGTGTATGGTTACAGCATACAGACACCCTATTTTGAGATACTAGCCAGTAAAACGGCCGGACCCAAGCAACAGATTGCTGCTGGCGGAACCACGATCACAGTTCCCAGTACCTATTCAGACACAGTAGTGCAGATACCCTATGGATATGTGTTTACTAATACCACAGTGGTAGCTGACTTCCTGCTCAGTTATGGTGAGCTGTTGAATACCCAAGGCATGCTGTTCTCAGATCAAGAAAACGGTAAGACATTGAACTGGAACCAGATGGCACAGGAGTTCTTGTACTGGGCCAATCAAGGTTGGGCAGTGGGATCAGTGATCAATCTTAACCCTGCTGCATTTTCATTG
>Ga0129333_10005305_pt1 | contig 12091 bp, 3 predicted proteins | sample CPB6_08_DNA_FD_94474 | JGI IMG/M metagenome (GOLD analysis project Ga0129333, IMG submission 94474) | Freshwater to marine salinity gradient microbial communities from Chesapeake Bay, USA - CPBay_Sum_0.6_0.8_DNA | ecosystem: Environmental > Aquatic > Marine > Coastal | place: USA: Chesapeake Bay... | reverse complement strand
TATTGGGTCGAAATGTAAGGTATTTGCGCCCATCAATGGTTTCAGTCTTTAGATCAGCCTTTGTAAACAACATATCCCCTTGCATTATTCCACGAATGCCAGCACCTTTTAAATTCTTTAGGGCTACTTTTAATTTTTCATTTAATCCCCCACTAGGGTGGTTGGCATCAATATCTTTATCAGTGTAATTTATCTTTGGAGTTTTATTGAAAAGAGATTTTGTTGCAACAAAAAACTTCCCATTTTCTGGATTTATTCCTGCAATAAGTGCGGGTGCTCCATCAAATTTTGTTGTTACACAAAGAGAAGCCTTTGCATCACTTGCTAAGTTTAGTGTTTTTTGAAGATAGTCTACGGCAGTTTGAATGCCTTTTGATCCTTGTAGTATGATTGCATCTTCTATGTGGGTAAGATGCGTAACACCACCAGAAGCCTTTTCTTCGGCTTCTTGCAGAAATTCACGATTATATGTGGAAAATGATAGCGTCACTGGATTCTCCTATTGTTTGACGCTGGTATTTAGGAGAAATGCACTTGATAGGACTCGAACCTACACTAAGTAGAACCTAAATCTACCGCCTCTGCCATTGGGCTACAAGTGCTCTAACATCCCCGACAGGATTCGAACCTGTGACAACCCGCTTAGAAGGCGGGTACTCTATCCTCTGAGTTACGGGGACATCTTGTATAGTCTACCCCAATCCCCGAGAAAGTCAAGCCTTTTTGGGTTTCTTCTTTTTTACAGGCTTCTTTCCATTCTTTTTCTTACCAAAGATGGCATCCCAATTATCTGACCACTTTTGATAATCAACATGGCGGTATGTGTCTCCTTTTCCTGCTCCGTGATTTCCTTCCATTTATGCTCTCCCGTAAATGTCAGAAATTCTAACAATATCATCTTCGTTGAATTCTTCTCCTGTTTGGACTTCAATGAAGACTAAAGGTTCTTTACCAGTATTAGATATTGTGTGTTGACCACGAAGAGGTATATCGAAAGAATCTCCAGGTGATGCACTGTAGTCTTTACCATCAAGATGGAAAATACCAACCCCAGACACAATAAACCAATGTTCTGATCTTTTATTGTGGTACTGTAGACTGAGTGATTGGCTTGGTTGAACTGTTATGATTTTTACTTTAGATTTACGGTCATGGTGAAGAACGGAATAGGAACCCCACGGTCTATTGCTATTTTCTAATGTCATTGCAAATTCCTCCAAATACATAGCAATGGTATGTAGTAGTGTTGTGCTCAGAAGAGGAAAAGAAATGTCTATACCCGACCCACTTGTAAGAATAACATCAAACTCAAGATATGTTCCATTTGACAGTATAAAGGTGGAAGACCTTACCCCTATAAACGATTTTACAACTTTAGGGGAGGCTTTAGACTTCATAAAAGATAGAATGATTATAACCTTTGAACTTACTGGAGCAGAACAACCAGAAGGTGGGTGGGGTCAGACAGGAGAGAATTTTCGAGCAATAGGTGGTGGCATGAGCATGACCAGGGATTCCCGTTGGCTTTCTTGGATTACAGGTTGGAGTGGTGGTATCACCACGGCAAATGCATACCAAATGCCTTCTGGTGCGATGACAAACTGGTATTTCAGACCACAGGCTGCAAAGGCAGGAGTAACTCCAGGAACAAGACTATTTACACAAGGCGGTGTTCCCTATGATGGGTTTGAAGGTGGATACGGTTATGATACATCAAACTATGAAGCATCTATGGCACAATGGTACAAATGGGGTATAAGAAGATTCCATATCCATGCTCCCTGGGGCAGAGTTGCTATTGGTTCTGGAAATCAGGAGGCAATGTACTACCAACCAGATTCGTATTCCTGTGCAAAACATGGATTTACCTGTCCGTTTGGTGGAACCGTTGGAAACCAACCAATGCCCTGGCTTACAGACGACATTGTTGACGGAGAGACTGCTGGATTTGTTCCTCTTTTCAGAGCACTAACAACAGGAAGTTCTGCTGGCTTGTCCCCAAAAGTGTGGGAACGGCTAACAGGAATAGGTGCAGGAGATGGCAGCAATGCATGGTTTGATCCAAACGATCCAATCAAATTGACTTGCTATAACGGAAGCATAAACATGGAAACATTCAGACGCTGGAGAAGATGGTTTGAAACCTCTTCAGTTTTACCAGAAACTGAAGGAATGCCAGCAAATCAATATGCTAGAAAAAGACTTGAAGAATCATTCGAGCCTTTTTTGAGAGCAGGAGTAGGAATAGGGTTAGATGCCCTTGTTGGTGCTCCAGGGCCACAAGAAGGAGTGAATGGAAGTTATAACTTTGTGATTGAACCAAATAGAAATGATTGGTCTGGTGCAACCGTGCCTTATCTAGTTCCGCCTAGACCATACCTTCCAAGAAATCCAGATGGAACCAATGCATACACCCATTTTGGTGCAGCAGACAAAGGTTGGTGGAGTTTTTTCTCTGAATATGTTATTCCCAATTTCCGTAATGGAACAACAGCAGACAATATATTCATGGAAGCAATTGCATCTACTTGCAGAGTTTTTAGTAATTATTTAGGTGGCGTTGGAAATCCGCCTAATTCTAATTCTGCTGTTGTTGGTGCGGTTGCCAATCCATATGTTGCCATAGGTGGAATAGCAGTTAGAACAAATGAAGAGTTTGCCCGTGCTTTCTTTGGAGGAACGGCTAGTAATCCACCTTTTAATCCAAACGAAAATAGATTCCACTACATTCCAGAATATGGAGATGTTGAATTCTGTATAAACTCTAGTTGGAGTCCCTCTCCCCATGCTGGATATGTTGATGGCGCAGGAGTAACTCATTTAAATGGCAAATATTGGTTTCTTGCTGGAACAGCAGGAAGAGGATTCAGTGATTTCGGTCCTGGAGCAGCAGAAAAACCACGGTGGCAATTCCCATCTGGAGATGCATATAACAGCGGTCTTGAACCTATAATTAGTGGAGCAAGTTTTGCTGCTGGTTGGGACTATCTTCGTATCGGAGGGGAAAAAGGTTATCTTTGGGGTTCGACCGATGGAACAAGAAATGGCGCAGTTTATAGTTGGACTCAATTCTATGGTGCTGCTTGGACAGTGTTTAATCTGTTGACTCCATTCACAGACAACGGCTACACTTTCGGAAATCTTCCAATTGGTCAAAGACCCAATGTTTATGACCCAACTCCAATAGGACAACAAAAGACAAAGTATTCTGTCATGGTAGACAATGGAATGATATGGCAGCCAATAAGTTATTGGTACTCTGGCCCTTTTGGGTTGACTTCTTCTTATGGAATAACACACTCGTTCAATCAGGGGTTCCCAACAATTGTTGACTTTGCAAAGTATTTCTTGGATGTAAAGGAAGGAAGAGATTTCCTTGACCCACAGAAATGTCGTTATGGCAAGGCTAATCCTTATACTGGATTTATAGGGTCTTCTGGTTCTCTGAACAATATCGGAACAGTTATTTCTGAAGCAATAACAGATAAAAAGAAAAAAGTCAAACAAGACATTGATCTAAACAGAAAAAGAACAATAATGTATCTGTATCCAGCAGATTTTGATAAGTTTGCAAATACAGGTTTAGACGGAACTAAAGGTGCTGGATTCTATCTTCCCACTCCTAGTCAGGATGTTATCAGAAATAGACTATTCGCTTGGTTAGACTCAAAAATGAGGTCTTGGCATGAGAAGTTTGGATTCTATCCTGATTATATTGCATGGAGAATGACAGAATTTTCTGGAATACCAAACAATCAACTAAGCAAATTTGAAATGGAAAGAGGGTTGTTCTATCCTGCAACCGTTCCTCCTGCCGCCATTCTTGACGCAGAAACCCCTGCTAATTTTTCTTTTCCAAGAAAACAAGTGTATACACTTTCGCCCATTCCTGTGGGAAACCCAGTAACAAGTTTGGTTAATGCTGGTTCCGATAGCAGTTATCTAAATCAAACTCAATTCTATGGTACATGGTTTGAGTCAGCAAATTTGATTGCAGCAATGCTAAAGACAACAAAGGAATGGAGAAACATCAGAAAGCACACGGCTAAAATAGGTCTGTATCGTTTTCCTTTCCTGCCAGAAAATCCATATGGCATTTATTCGACAGCACAGGGAGGCAACACCGTAAACATTAGAAAAGCATATTGGAATGACACGAGATTTCCAATACAAATATTGAATGATTTTGGTGGATTGGCTGGATTTGAGACTGAAGAAGAAACAGAATCAATGAAAAAGAGAATGCTTGTGGGCTATAGAAAGAGGTATGAACCTGTAGCAGTCGAGTGTGAGGTGGTATTCCCAGAAATAATAGATACTGACCCAATAGAAGACATAGAGAACAGTTTGGAAATTATCAACAACATCGACAGAATGAAAAGAACACTTGATCTTGCTTACGATATGAAGACAAAAGATTATTGGGATACATTCACTGGTCAGATACAGCCACCATCTCTCAAAGACAAAGAGATAATACCAACGGTTGTTCCTGTATATGGAGGTCAGAATAGTTCTGGAATTTCTGCTGGAGATCCTTTTACCCGCCAAAAAGGTGTATTGTTTAATTACGAAAAAGTCAATTTCTCTTTGATTGATTGGGTGCGTGACGAGTTCATGCGCCCAAAGAGCGGAAGATTGCAAAAAATAGATGGAATAGCAATTCAATCTGATTATATTAAGAGAGGAATAGAATCAACTGGAATCAGCGGTGGTTCTTCTGTAAACACCAGAATTCAAGGAAATAGAAGATTTGTGAACAAGTGGCTATCAGCATTTGGAGGAAGTGGAGAGATCATTCCAGTTGCAGATGCTGCTTGGAATTCAACTAGCGGAACTTGGAATCCATCAGTAGATTTGGTTCCATACATAAAGAAATTCTTTGATTCTGGACAAGAGTTCAATAAAAGACTTTTCAATCGCTTTGAAAAGGGTGTTCCACGGGTTGATGTTATTGATCCATATAGACACTCAGTATTTGCTGCTGGTTGGAATCAGGGATATGCAAACATAGGCTATCCTAAATTGATTGATGGTCTTAAGATAGATGATGTTGTTCCTGCAATTTACTTGGGCTTCCGAAGAAATGCCGAAGGCGGCTCTTTGCTCAGAACAGCAGGAGAAACAGGAAACCTTAGTTCGCAGTTATTCAATGATTTAGTAAGCAGAATAAAACTTGTTCCCAAAGGTAAAAGAGTTCTTCTACCATATTACTACCACCAAGATCCAATATCAGATCAAGAACCAAAGAACAGTGTGTATAGACTAACAAGCGATGGAGCAACTTATTCTGGAGCAAACTATAGAGCACATGAAACTCCTGGAACAGTTAAGACTCCAACATCATGGGCATATCAACAAACAAATGACACAAAGAGTTCATTTGCTTCTTTGTTGAGGCAGTGTGCTGCTACTGGAGAATACTTTGATTTCGTTGCAGACGATGGTGAGAGTTGGGTTTTAAACAGCCCTGCTTCTAATGTATCTGGTTGGTCTAGAGGAGGTGCTTTGTTTGCTCATGGCCCTACAGGTATGCCAGCAATAGCGTCCTTTACTGGTGGCTCTTACCATGTTTTCGAGATTCCTTCATATCAGTATACAGCAGAAAATAGAATGATACATTCTATGGTTTTTGACCCAAGATGGTCGCAAAATGCTTATGCAAATCCACACACAGGTCTTACATTTGGTGGTGCTATAGAAAGATACTATAAAGGTATTGCGGCAAATTCTGCAATAACCTCAGACATGGGATACCTTATTGCTCCTGTTTCTGTTTCAAATACATTAGGTGCTACATCAGGGGAAATAATGGAGTATTTCTACCTAGAGGGGCCGAACGGAATATCTGCTGCCACTGGCCCTATAGGCTGTACAGTTCTTGCTCCACCGCCAACAGCAAACACTGAACTGAGATATACTGTGTGGAATAATCTTTCTCAACAAGCAAGAAATGCTGGAAATAATGTTTTAGCAGATCAGTACGCTGCACTTGCTCTAGCACAAATAATACAGAGTCCGTGGAGAAATCCATTTGAAAGTAGAGTGGACATCTCCAAATCAGGAAAAGAAATAAGCCGCTATATTGCTTGGCTTGCATTTGACATGGCACTAAGTGACTTGGTTATGGGTGATCTCTATAAGAAAATATATTTGGATACATTGGCAGGTTCTACAAGTGAAGAGTTCAGAAGAGTGAATTTCAGTCACTATGCAATATGTCCATTAGGACTAACAGAAAGTGTGTATTCAAGAGATCAGTATGGTCATCATAGATTCTTCTCGGGTGGTCTTTCTGTTCCGTGGAGTGGAGTAAAGGGAAGTGGTAGTGCTCCACACCTTTATGGAGAGATGGCAATTCTTGATGCAAAATATTTCCCATTCCCAAGAGATAATTATGAACGATTTTCTATAGTTGCTCCACCAGATAGACATACTTCCCGTGGAACTCTTTGGACATATAATGGTGGAGAAGCAAACAGACCGTGGACAGATAGCAGTGCCATTAAATTCTATGATGATACGGGATCTGTTGCTGGAAGATCATATTTGGCAATGATTAATGATTATACTTGGGTTCGTGGAATGCTTCGCCACGATCCTAATTCATGGATAGGATTCCAACCGTGGGTTTGGTGTCCATATGGATTGCAAGGAAGCCTGACAAGCACTGGATACAATGGAGAACCAGATGCAGAGAATCAGCCTAATATTCTGTATAGAACCGATGTAAGGTATTGGAAAGAATTGTTGTACCATTGTCTACTGTCGGGAGCATATTTCTTTAACTATTTCTTTGCTCCATACTACCCTGGAGGTCATCCAGAGGCGGGAAATCCCATTGGTGGTGCTCCTGGCTTCACCGCAGGATTAACAATGATGCAGGGTGTGATAAACGAATGGAATACGATAAGTGGTATGCGAAGAGCACAACCTGTCTCAAACTATTCTGGAAATGTAAATCTTCGTGTTGACCGTATTCTTATGTCCGATGCAGGAGGAAACCATCCAGGCGCAACAGGAACTGTAATAAGTGGAGCAAGACTTTTAGGCGAATATGAAGGGGTTAGCGCAGGAATTCCACTAAGAGAAACCCGTGTTTGGAGAGTCACCGCTGCACCACAAGGTGTTACCTTGTACCGTGCAGAAATACCTGGTAGAAATATTGACGATTTGCCAAAGATTGTCGATCTCAACACCAAAAAATCATATTCATTACTAAAAAAGAGTAATAAGAATTCCGTTGGTGGATTCCATGCGCTGAGAAGAGAAGTTGGTGGATATATCAATCCAGAGTTGTTCTCTGACTTCATAATGCTGCAAACAGGTAAAGAACCGATTTACGATGATAGTGGAACAGTAATTGTTATGAATCCACTCGTAGGTTGTGCAGATAGTGGTGCTGAAATACGACACACAAAGACACCTCTTCCAAATGGATTCACAGATGAACCATTCTTGCTTGGAAGTGGTAAAGAGATAAACTTCTCATTTGAGGGTAAGCACGCAACATCAGATGCAACTGGAGTCCCACCAGATGGAAATGGAATTTATGATCCAAATTATTGGTTGCCTAATCCATTGCCAAATTCAAAGGGATCAGTGAGTTTAGTTGGATTCTATGAAATCAGTCCTGCTTTTGGTTCGCATGGTGTAAGCGGAAGCAGATTTGGAATAGAGAAGGCAGTTGCTTTCTATGCATCTTCTGGAACTTTTTGGAATACATTGATTGCCTCAAAGAATCCTGCCACTGGTCTGTATGATTTTGATGCACTGTCCACTGGTGTAAGTCCAGTAGACGGATCATCTCATAAACTTGAGATAAAGGTAAACGGAGGAGGAACCTTTGCTCAATTCCTAATAGATGGTTCTGTTGTCAGAACATATACTGCCACAGATTCCGCAAGCAACATACTTCCAGTAGGAAATAGAGCAGGAAATGGAGTGTTTGCAGGTTGTTTGGTTAGAGATACTTCTCTTAATTTAGCAGGTGGAGAAGGAATGACAGGAAGACAGGCTACTCTTTTGTGCAAGTCGATGAATTTAGAGTCTCCATTCTTCAATAAGGATACCCAAGTCACAGTTAGTGATCGTGGAATGTGGGTTAAGAGAAAGAAGTATCCAGAAATGCCTCTGTATAGAATATCCGAAAAGCAACCAGATCTTCCTTCTGGTTACTTGCAAACAGGAAGTGGATTTCCAAGCAGTGATCCAAACTCAATTTTCTCTCAGGATACATTTATAGAAGGAAACGGAAAATCTTCTTTAGATGAAGTAGATGATCTCAGAGCAATTGCTGCTTGGAAAAGTGATCCAATAGGATTTGATCTATTACCATCAAGCACTAATACAAATCAAATAGTTACAGTAATGGCTTTCCATCCAACTGGAATAAAGAAAGTAGAGGCTTCGCTAAATGGTGGCCCTGTTGCAACTTTGTTCGGTGGTTCTGGTGTAACCTATCAGGAATTCAATTTTATCATTCCAAAGGTGACTGAAGTTTCACCACAATTCTCTTCGTTGCCATTGACTCCATCAGGGGGGTCATTTGGACAACTCAATCAAATAAGGGCAAAGGTATTCCCATTTGAAGGAAGGACTAGAATTCTTGGAGGAGCACCAGATGAAACATCTGCATACTATCCTGGTTCTAAAAAGTTGGATGTAAACGAAACTTCATTCTTTATTCAAAATAGTGATGGATTCTATCCAATCAGTACAAATGAATCCACAAACTTCCCAAATGAATTTGGATACATTGATACTAGGACGGCAATAGCATCAAGATTGAAGAGAGGCGAAAGAAGCATATTGATAGTACCTGTGAATTCATCTCCAATCACGATTCCACAAAATGGTGATGTCGGTTCGATTGCAACAGTAGATCCTGCTTACGAAAGCAGTCCAATCCCTTCATCCGATATTTTAGAAAATATATCATTAGTGATTGAAGGAAAGGGAAACCTTTTAGTTCCAGCAATCAATGGAAATCCAGGAAATGATGCAACCTCTTACTTTGGGGTTGGTGTATCGAATATAACACAAACTTGGGATATAAACAAGAATTGGAGCATGACAAATCCTGTTCCGTCAATACCTTATGCTCTTTTGAGTGGTAACATTTATAGACTCAATAGATCAAATCCACTGACAAATTACAATATTGGTATAACTTTGGGTGCAGGAAACGCCCCATCTGGTTTCCAATCAAGTAATGCAGATTGGATATTCACTTCTACTTCTACAAATTGGGGAAACACTCTAGGAGCAGCACGGTGTGCATCTTTCTTCAATATAGGAAAAATAAAGATAAAGAACTGCATAATAGACAGAGGTATATTGCCAGATTTCTTTAGTCTGCCTACTTCAAAGCAGGCTATTCAGTTTGAAGGATGTACATTCATATCCTCTTTACAGCCTTCAATTGATCCAGTGAGTGTGGCTAGAAATGGTAATGTCTCATTTATTAATTGTGTTGCTGGTGTTGGTACTACACTCTGCCCAGCAAATGCCTTCGGATACTCAAGATATGTTGTTGGATGCACAGCAAACAGTATTCGTGGTAATGTATTCTCTAATGCAAATGTAGTCTTGAACTCATACGCAACTGGTTGCAATAAGATAGACAAGAATAATCCATTGTTCCTCACTAGAAGTGCATCTAATTCTGGCGTCCTCCCAGATGCCCGTGTTAAGAAAAATGGAATATACTCAAATGTATTAGGAGTAGGCAATTTTGCCGATTGCATATCCATGCAAAGAAATGAAGGAAGTCCAACTCCACACACAATAAATCATTTTGATCTACTGTATAAAGATTTAGTTTTCTCTGGATCAACTGGAATGGCAGACAGAATTGAAGGTTATGTTAATAATGTTCATTTCTCTGGTCTTTCTATGCCTAATGCAATCGTATTCTCCCCAGAGTATCGAACCGCTTTGCTAAACCAAAAGGTAGCAGACAAGCAGAAGATGTACATTTCTAGAAGTAGATTTAGAATGATTATGAATGAAGGGGCAACATTTGGAAATGCTTTGGCTACGACTGGCCCTTCTTACTTTGACGGCTATGGCTTGAAGTTGGGTGTGGGAGTAGTTCCACAAATAAAGCCAAGACCAACAAATCAAATTGCGGTTGGAATCAGAGGAATACCGTGGAAAATGGATGTTGTTCGTCAATCAAATAATATTTCTCCTGGCAATACAATAACTCCATTGTTTACGGATGCTAGTACAACTGGGCGAGTTAGATTTGGTCTAGACATGGGAGGTGGATTCGGACCAACGGCATCTGGTTATGTACAAAGAGGTCTTACATTTGCTTCTTGGGGTAGAGGTTCCTTTGGGCCTGTATTGTCTCCAAGACTTTGCTGGGTATATCAAATTCAACCAGAATGGGCAGTTACGGTGTTTGATACATCAAATAATGCGCTTGGGCCGACTTTTGGAAGAATCATTGGCAATCCTACAGATTATGAAATAGGAATTACTGGAGATTTGGCAAGATCAAGTGGGATAGGTTCTTATAGAATAGACATAGGTGCTGGTGGTGAAGCATTATTTGCTGAATACAGTACATTCTATGACAAGCGTTTCGCAGCGTATAGTTTAGAACTCAAAGAAAGATCACAATTGACTAGTGGATTGATAAGAACATTCACACCATCAACAGCACCATTGGCAGATTCATGGTCTTTTGCTGGAGCATCTTCCAATCTTCCAAATGAGCATTGGTTGCTTGTTGGAGACAGTGGTGGTGGTTGGTTGCCAACCAGCACACACAATATTCATATCTTTGGCTCTACTGCAAACCCTGTCAACATAGGAAAAATCCAAATAGGAACTAATGCAAGACCATTGGCAACTTCAGCAGTTCAAAGACTTCTTGCTGGATTCAACCAATTAGATGGTGTTAGTGGTGGTGGTAGTGGTGGTGGTATCACAATCACAGATCAGTATGGAAATCTATTTAGATTAAGAGGGTTGACTAATGGAGTAAGCAGTTTCACTGGAACTGGAGCAACTCCAAATACCATTATAGAGGTTCCAGGAACAGCAGTTGTGGAGGTTAATGGAGTCAACAAAGGAAATAATTGGATTAGTGCTCTAAACATACTAAGAGAATGGAATTTCAACGGTGATGCCACAGATCAATATGCTCCGATAGATTTGGATATCAACACTGATTTTGGTCTTTACAAGAGATTTGATACAACTCCAGCGGCTTTCTCGTTTACGAACCCGCTGCATGACCAAAATATCACTGATGGTTTGGAAACAGTTAGTAGTGTGGCTCAAGTCACGGGAATAAATGGTGGAATAACTCTTGATTTCTCTGCTACAGTGGCAACTGGATTTGGGCCTCCAGGAAGACTAGTGGTTTACAGAGGAAATGTTAATCCACCAACAACAGAACCAGCAGGTCTAACTCTTGGTCTGCGGAATCCTGGAACAACATCAGGAACAGTGTTTGTCTCTCCGAATCAATTTGTTCAACTTGGATTACTTTCAACCAGAAACACTGCAAGTGGAGTTTTGACAATAACAAATGCGTCAGACAACAACACTGTAATAACAACTCTAGGCTTGAGTGGAGGATGGGATGTAACACCAACCCCGATAACTCTAACTCCAAATCCGCTGATTGATCTTACAAGCACGGCAGATACAACAGCAAATACAAATACAGCAACAATAACAGGAATAAACATTCCTAGCGGAATAGTAGTTCAAATGTTTGCCACCGTTAGTGTCGGTGGATCATTCGGCGCAGGTTCATTTATACAGTTGTTGAGAAACGGAGTTGTTGTAGACCAACTTGCATTGAGTTCCGAAGGACAGGTTATTGGACTTCAGACAACATATACGAATAATCAAACAATACAACTGCGTTTGAATTCTAGATCAACTAGTGGTTCTGGTAGTGTTACGATAAGTAATGGGTCTGATGGAGGAGCATCTTTGGCATTAGTTCAATTGCGAGGATTTACACCTCCAGTATAATTCCTTTGCTTGGATTCGAACCAAGAAAGGGAGATCCAAAGTCTCCTGTGATACCGTTTCACCACAAAGGAAAGGAAGAAGTGGGATT
>Ga0129333_10005303_pt1 | contig 12093 bp, 11 predicted proteins | sample CPB6_08_DNA_FD_94474 | JGI IMG/M metagenome (GOLD analysis project Ga0129333, IMG submission 94474) | Freshwater to marine salinity gradient microbial communities from Chesapeake Bay, USA - CPBay_Sum_0.6_0.8_DNA | ecosystem: Environmental > Aquatic > Marine > Coastal | place: USA: Chesapeake... | reverse complement strand
GGATCTGTTCACCGCCCTCGCGGAGGCGGAGACCGCCCTGGCGGCGGCGCAGGCGGGGCCGTGGCTCTGCGGTGATGCCCTCACCCTGGCGGATGTGCAGCTGTTCCCCACCCTGATCCGTCTTGAGCTGGTCTACGCACCGCTGTTCGGCGTCAGCCGTCGGCCGTTGTGGCAGTTCCCGGCGTTGTGGCGCTGGCGCCAGCGCTTCTACGCCCTGCCCGGTGTGGAAGCCTGCTGCTTTGCCGAGGCCTGGCGCCGCGATTACTACGGGGCGCTGTTTCCGCTCAACCCCTCCGGCATCGTGCCCGCGGCGCCGCCCCTGGCCACACTGGTGAACGGCCTTCCGGGAGCAGTCCAGCCATGACCGTGTCCGCCCCTGCCGAGACCTACGAGGGCGCCTACGGCCCGTTCACGATCACGGCGGCCGATCGCCGCGAGGTGCTCGGCTATCGATTGGCACTGCTGCTGGTGGCGGTGGCGCAGGCGGGCCTGTTGGCCCAGTGGCGCTGGCTTGGCCCGGAGCTGCTCTGGCCCTGGTTGCTGCCGCTGGCGGCCGGGCTGGGTCTGGCCCTGCGCTGGATCCATATCTATCTGCGCCCCTTGCATCGAGCCCTGCAGGTGTTCTGGCTGCTGGGCTGCATCGGATTGCTGGTGCTGGCGGTCGTGGCGGGACCGGCGGCGATGGTGGCCACGGCAGCCGGCGATGGCCGCTGGATCTGGGCGATCGGCCCCCTGTTCGCCGCCCTGGCGGGCATTGGCTTCAAGGAGTTCTTCTGCTTTCGTCGTCCCGAGGCCATCGGCGTGACGCTGCTGCTGCCACTGGCCCTGCTCGGGCGGCTCAGCGGCCTGCTCAGCCCTGAGCTCTGCGGTCTGCTGCTGGCCCTGGAGACGGCCTTGCTGCTGCTGCTGACCCTGCGCAAGTTCCCGATGCCCGCCGCCGCCGACGTGGGCGACAAGAGCGTGTTTGCTTATCTGGAAGCGCAACGCCTGTCCCCCACCGCGTGAGCCTGATCAGCCTGGTCCAGGTCCGCAAGGACTTCGGCGTCCGCACCCTGTTCGAGGGGCTTGATCTGCATGTGCAGGAGCGGGATCGCCTCGGCCTGATCGGCCCCAACGGTGCCGGCAAGTCGACGCTGATGCGCCTGCTGGCCGGGGACGAGCCGCCGGGGGAGGGGGAGCGGCGGGTGGCCCCCCAGGCCCGGGTCGTGCTGGTGAGCCAGGAGCCCGAGATCGATCCTGAGCGCACGGTCCTTGAGCAGGTGTTCGCCGGCAGCGGCGAGAAGATGCAGCTGCTGGCCCGCTACACCGAGCTCAGCCAGGCCCTGGCTCAGGCCCATGCCGATGGTGCCGACGACACTGCCCTGCTGGCGGAACTGGGCAGCCTCAACGCCCGCATGGACCAGAGCCAGGCCTGGGGGCTGGAGCAGCAGATCCGTGAGGTGCTCGATCGCCTGGGCATCCGCGATGGGGGCCGCCGCGTCGGCGACCTCTCCGGCGGCTACCGCAAGCGCCTGGCCCTGGCGGCGGCGCTGGTGGCGGAACCCGACGTGCTGCTGCTGGATGAACCCACCAACCATCTCGATGCCGACTGCATCCAGTGGCTGCAGGGCTACCTGCAGCGCTTCGCCGGTGCCCTGGTGCTGATCACCCACGATCGCTACGTGCTCGATCAGGTCACCCGGCGGATCGTTGAGGTGGATCGTGGCGAGGCGCGGGGCTACAGCGGCAACTACGCCTACTACCTGGAGCGCAAGGCGGAGGAGGAGGCTGCCGCCGCCGCCAGTGAGGCCAAGGCCCGTGGCGTGCTGCGGCGCGAACTGGAATGGCTCAAGCGTGGCCCGAAGGCGCGGAGCACCAAGCAGAAGGCCCGGATCCAGCGCATCGAGGCGATGCAGGAGGCGCCGAAGCGGCAGCAGAAGGGTCAGCTCAGCCTCAGCAGCAACCGCCGCCGCCTTGGCAAGCGGGCGATCGAAGCCGAGGACCTGGCGGTGTGGGCCAGCGAGGAAGCCTGGCAGACCGGCGCCCGGCCGCTGCTGCGCAACTTCAGCTACGACTTCAGCCCGGAGGACCGGGTCGGCATCATCGGCCCGAACGGCTCGGGTAAGTCGACGTTGCTCGATCTGATCGCCGGCCGTCGCCAACCCCATGGCGGGCGGCTGGAACTGGGCAGCACCGTGAAACTGGCCTACTTCGATCAGCACAGCCATGAGGTGCTGGCCGCCACCGATGCCGCCGGCCGCGAGCGCAAGCTGATCGATGTGGTCAAGGACGCCGCCAGCAGCATCGAGCTCGACGGCAGCACCCTCTCGGCCTCCCAGCTGCTGGAGCGTTTTCTGTTCCCGCCGGCCCAGCAGCACCAGCCGGTGACGCGCCTCTCCGGCGGTGAACGCCGCCGCCTGCACCTCTGCCGGCTGCTGATCGAGGCCCCCAACGTGCTGCTGCTCGATGAGCCCACCAACGACCTCGACGTGCAGACCCTGACCGTGCTGGAGGACTTTCTCGAGGACTTCCGCGGTTGCGTGGTGGTGGTCTCCCACGACCGCTACTTCCTTGATCGCACGGTCGATCGCCTGTTCTGCTTCGAGAATGGCGAGTTGCAGCGCTTCGAGGGCAACTACAGCACCTACCTCGAGCGTCAGTCGGTCGCTGCGGCGGTCAGCGTCGCCACACCGACAGCCTCCCCTGCCGCCACCGATTCAGCCCCTGCCGATTCAGCCCCTGCCGCTCCCGGCCCCGCCACGGCCAAGCCCCGGCGCCGCAGCTTCCGCGAGACCCGCGAGCTGGCGGAACTGGAGGTCAATCTGCCCGCCTGGGAGGAGCGCCGCAGCATCCTTGAGGCTGAGCTGGCCGGCGGCGTTTCCGGCGCTGACTACACCGCGCTCGAGCGCCTCAGCGAGGAGCTCTCCTCTCTGTTGCAGCAGATCGAGCGCGGTGAGGAGCGATGGCTTGAGCTCAGTGAGCTCGCGGGTTGAGCGGGCGCTCCGAGGCGGCGGGCTTCAGAGGCTCGGGGCTCCGCTGCGCCGCCGCCGTCGCTGATGCGGCAGTTCGGCCCGACTGGCGGCAAGGGACGCGGCGACGGATGGCGTCGGCGCCGGCCGGGTGCTCAGATCGCAGCGGGGTGGCGGGGTACTGGTGCCCTGCCAGGGAGGTTGCCGCAGGCGGCCGTCCCGACCTTCCAGGTCCTTGATCGCGGTGGGTTTGTAATCGTCGGCGCCCCGTTGCAGCGCCATCTCATCGCCCATGTGGCGCAGGTACAGATCAAGGTTCCACTGCACCTGGTTGTGCTCAAACGCTTCGCACGCCGCCTGCGCTGAGGGGAAGCGCTGGCTCACCAGACCGCTGGGGGCGCATTGCTTCCACAGCAGGATCTCCTCAAAGCTCAGTCCCTGCCGCCACTGCCGCTGCTCGGAGAGGTAGCAGTGATGGTCAGGACCATTGATCCAGTACAGCCGTCCCTGATCGTCGATGAAGTGGCGATCCCTTCGTTGCCGGATGCGTGCCATCACTGCTCTGCGGGTAATCCCGTGTTAGCCCGCTTCGTCGCCCCGCGCCTCACTGACTGATACGGACGGAATCAGAACCCCTCCACAAACCGCTCCATCCCGTCGGCAACCCCCGTATGGTGTGCACGACGTCGAGCGGCCCGAGCATTGACGGCCCCTTCCATGAACACCATCGACGACCACATCGCTAAGGACCAGAACGACATCGAGGTGGCCAAGGCGGCAGGTGATACCGGCAAGGTGCGCCACCTCGAAGATGAGCTGAAGGATCTCCAGCAGTACAAGGCTCACCATCCTGAGGACAGCCACGACCCCACCCCGCTCGAGGTGTTCTGCGATCTCAACCCCGACGCCCCTGAATGCCTCGTCTACGACGACTGAAGGCTTCGGCTGGTTGGCCTTGGGCCAGGCAACGGGGGCATCACCCCCGTTTTTTTGTGCCCGGTCCCGGGCTCACGCCGTCTGGGCGGGCTCAGATCCCCAGCTCACGCCAGACGGCGGAGCGCAGCTGATCGAGGTTGGCGGCGGTGGCGGCGGAAATGGCGAGCACCGGTTGGCCGCAGTGGGCACTGGCCTGCTCCAGCTTTTCGGTCAGCTCCTCTTCCAGCAGCAGCTCGATCTTGTTGAGCGCCACCAGGCGTGGTCGCTCCGCCAGACCGTGGCCGTAGGCCTCCAGCTCCTGCTCCACCACCGCCAGATCCGCCACCACGTCGTCGCAGCTGGCATCCACCAGGTGGATCAGCAGCCGGGTGCGCTGGATGTGGCGCAGGAAGTCGTGCCCCAGCCCCGCCCCCTGGGCGGCGCCGGCGATCAGACCGGGGATGTCGGCGAACACGGTGCCGTCACCGGTGGGACGGCGCACGACCCCCAGGTTGGGCACCAGCGTGGTGAAGGGGTAATCGGCGATCTTGGGTCTGGCGGCCGAGAGCACCGAGATCAGGGTGCTCTTGCCGGCGTTGGGCAGGCCGATGATGCCGACCTCAGCCAGCAGCTTCAGTTCCAGCTGCAGGTTCCATTCCTCGCCGTCGCGCCCTTCCGTGCACTTCTCGGGGGCGCGGTTGCGGTTGCTCAGGTAGTGGGCGTTGCCGAGACCACCGCGGCCGCCGGCGGCCACCAGCAGCCGCTGGCCCTTATCCGTGAGATCCCCCAGCAGGATGTTGGTGCGCAGGTCGCGCACTTCGGTGCCGCAGGGCACCTTGATCGTGAGGTGATCGCCGCTGGCGCCGGTGCTCTTGTTCGGCCCGCCGCGACGGCCCTCCTGCGCTTCGAACAGCCGCTTGTACTTGAAGTCGAGCAGGGTCTGCAGATTGGGGTCGGCCTCCAGCCAGACGTCGCCGCCACGGCCTCCGTCGCCGCCGGAGGGGCCACCGGCCGGCACATACTTCTCGCGGCGGAAGGCGACGATTCCATCGCCACCGCGGCCTGCCCGCACCGCAATGCGGGCCTGATCAATGAACTGCATTTGACCAACCCTAGGATCGGGCCGCCGCAGGGCCCCGTCTTGGCAGAGGTTCGCTTCCAACAGGTCAGCAAGACCTATCCGCCCAGGCGTGGCAGCGCACCGGTTGAGGTGCTGCGCCACCTGGACCTTCAGATCGCCGACGGCGAGTTCCTGGTGCTGGTCGGTCCCTCCGGCTGCGGCAAGAGCACCCTGCTGCGGCTGCTGGCCGGTCTGGAGGCCCCCAGCTCCGGCGAGCTGTATGTGGGTGATCGCTGCGTGACGCGGCTGCGACCCGCCCAGCGGGACGTGGCGATGGTGTTTCAGAGCTATGCCCTGTATCCCCACCTGAGCGTGGCGGACAACATCGGTTTCGGTCTGCGTCGTCAACGCCGGCGCACGCCTCTGCAGCAGCTGGGCGATGGCCTGCACCGGGCCAGCCGCAGCCTGCCGGAACCCCTGCGGCTCGCCTCTGCCCGGGAGCAGCGCATCGAGCAGCGCATCGCCGAGGTGGCTGCCACCCTGGAGCTGGAGGCCCTGCTCGATCGACGGCCCAAGGAGCTCTCCGGTGGCCAGAAGCAGCGCGTGGCCCTCGGCCGGGCCATCGCTCGCCAACCGGCGGTGTTCCTGATGGATGAGCCGCTCAGCAACCTCGACGCCAAGCTGCGCACCGGTACCCGTGCTCAGATCGTTGAGCTGCAACGGCGCCTCGGCACCACCACGGTCTATGTGACCCATGACCAGGTGGAGGCGATGACGATGGGCCACCGCATCGCCGTGCTCGATCGCGGCGTGCTGCAGCAGCTTGGCACCCCACTGGAGCTCTACCAGTGGCCCGCCAATGTGTTCGTCGCCCAGTTCATCGGCAGCCCACCGATGACGCTGCTGCCGGTGACCAGTGCCGGCGGCGGTCAGCTCCAGCTCGGCAGCCATCGCTTCCTGCCTGAGGGACCGATCGCCGAGGCGCTGCTGCAGTGGGACGGTCAGGGCCGGCCGGCGTCGCTCACGGCGGGCCTCCGGGCCGAGCACCTCAGGCTGGCTCCCGCCACCAACCGCAACCTCCCCGCCGAGGTGAGCCATGCCGAGGCCCTCGGCAATGAGCAGCTGCTCACCTGCCGCCTGCTTGAGGGTGATCATCTGGTGCAGCTGCGGGCCGGCCCTGAGCAGACGGTGGTGCCGGGCCAGACCGTGCACCTGGAGGTTGATCCCTGTGGCTGGCGCCTGTTCGATGCCGACGGTGAGGCCATTCCCCGGCCGAAGCCGTTGCCGCTGCGGGGGCCGGAGCCGATGCTGCCCGTGATCGGCTGAAGGGCCGGCGCACCGGGTGTGCCGGGATCGCTGCGGGCTGCTGCCTACTTCAGCCAGATGACGCTGCAGCCGGGGCCGCCATCACCGCGTTCGGCGTCGTTGACGCGCTCCACGTAGGGCAGCGTCGCCAGCCAGTCGCGCAGGCCCCGCTTGAGCTTGCCGCTGCCGATGCCGTGAATCACCCACACCGGTCCGTTGGCGGCGCGCAGCTGCTCCTCCACCGCTGCTTCGGCCTCATGGACGCGCAGGCCTCGCACATCAACGGTGTTGCCGCTGGTGCGCACCTGGGGGCAGCGGCTGGCGGGGTTGCGGCGACTGCGGATCGCCACCTGGGGTTTCACCGGTTCCGGCGGTGGAGCCGGTTTCTCCCCATGCAGTCCCTCGATCGCGCCCAGCTCCAGGTTCAGTCGCATCACGCCGCAGCGCACGGTCAGCTCGTGGCGGTCCTCGGAGAGGGCCAGAACCTCGCCGGCCTTGCCGAGCGAGAGCACCCGCACCCGCTCACCCACCGCCGGCAGCCAGCCCTGGTGCTCGCGCCGTTCCGGGCTGGGCCGGTGCTGTTGTTCGAGATGCTTGAGCCGCTGCCCGGCGCGGCGGGCGGTTTCCCCCAGAACGCTGGTGTCGGCGTTGCGGCCCTGGCGCAGCCGGCGGATGATGCGCCGCACTTCCTGCTGGCCATCGCGGATCGAGCGCTCCAGCTGCTGGCGGCGCTGCTCCTGCAGTTCGGCGCTCTGCTCCTTCTGCTGCTGCCAGCGCTGCAGCAGCTCCTCGTGCAGCAGTTCGGTGCGGGCCAGCAGGGCCGCGGCTTCCTCGGCGGCCTCCTGCTGGCGCTGGCGCTGGTTCTCCAGACCCGCGATCACCTGGTTCACCTCCCCCTCGCCGCGGGGCGCGAGCAGGTCTCGCGCCTGCTCCAGCACGGCGCCATCGAGGCCCAGCCGGCTGGCGATCGCCAGGGCGTTGCTGCGGCCGGGGATGCCCCACTGCAGGTGGTAGGTCGGCGAGAGGGTCTCGACATCAAAGGCCACCGACGCGTTTTCAAAGCGCGGATCGTTGTACTTGAGCGCCTTCAGTTCGCCGAAGTGGGTGGTGGCGATCGTCAGCCTCGCCCGCTCGGCCAGCTGGCGCAGCAGGGCGATGGCCAGGGCCGTGCCTTCGGTTGGGTCGGTGCCGGCACCCACCTCATCCAGCAGCACCAGCGAGGCCCCGGCCGCCGAGGCGGCAGCTGCCGGCAGGGCCGCCAGGATTCGGGCGATGCGGCGCACGTGGCCGCTGAAGGTGGAGAGGTTCTGCTGCAGCGACTGCTCATCACCGATGTCGGCCAGCACCTGCGCGCACCAGGGCAGCCTCGGCGTACCGCTGCAGGGCAGGAACAGGCCGGCCCGCGCCATCAGCGCCGCCAGCCCCACGCTTTTGAGTATCACCGTCTTGCCACCGGTGTTCGGGCCGGTGATCGCCACCACCCGCAGCTCGCGGCTGACGCGCACATCCACCGGTACCACCGCCTGACCGCCCTCGCGCTTGTGCTGCCAGAGCAGTAGCGGATGGCGCAGCCCCTCCAGCTGCAGGGGTGCCAGCGGCTCCTCCTCCAGCTCCGGACGCACCGCTCCGAGCCAGGCGCTGTAACGGGCCCGCGCCAGGGCCGCCTCCAGCTGGAGCAGAACCCGTTGCAGCTGAGTCAGCGCCTCGTGCTCCGCCCCCACCAGGCCACTGAGCTCCAGCAGAACCGCCCGTTCGGCCTCCCGCTCCTCACCCTCCAGCTGGCGCAGGCGATTTCCCAGGGGGATCACCGCCTGGGGTTCGATGAACACGGTGCTGCCGGAGGCCGAACTGTCGTGCACCAGGCCCGGCAGCTGACTGGCCGCGCCGGCCTTGACCGCCAGCACCGGGCGGCCGTTGCGTTCGGCGATCACGTTGTCCTGCAGCAGCGCGGCGCAGCGGCGCAGCAGGCCGTTGAGGCGGTCGCGGCGTTCGGCGCGAACGGCGGCGATCTGGCGGCGCAGCTCCGCCAGGCCCGGGCTGGCCCGATCGGCGACGCGGCCGCCATCCTCGATGCAGAAACGCAGCCGCTGCTCCAGTTCCGGAAGGGTGCGCAGCTCCGCCACCAGGGCGGTGGTCACCGGCCGCAGCTGCGGATCATCGATCTGGCGGCGCAGTCGGCGGGCCGCCGCCAGGGTGGTGGCCACCGCCAGCAGGTCATCGGCGAGGGCGACGCCCCCCTTGGCGCAGAGGGGAACGATCGCGCTGAGGTCGGCGACGCCCTGGAAGTGCAGTCCCCCCTCCGCCAGGCCATCGAGGGCCAGCAGTTCGGTGGTTTCCGCCAGCAGGCGGCGGCTTTCGGCCAGGCTGTCCGCCAGGGGCAGCTGCCGGCAGCGGCGCCGACCGAGGGCGGTGTCGGCGAAGCCGGCCACCTGCTCCGCCAGCCGCGGCCACTCGAGCAGCTCCAGCGCCTCGGTCTGGATGGTCGCCGCAGCCTGGGCCGGCCCGGCGGCGATCAGGAGGTCACTCACGGGCGCGCCAGGGGAATCGGTGTGGCGCCGATGTTCGAGGGCAGGCCACCGGCCGGTTCGTAGAGCATCTCCAGCCAGTTCCCTTCCGGATCCTGCATGTAGAACGACGCCGTGCCATCGCGGTGATCATGCACAGGGCCGCAGCTGTGGCCCTGCTGCACCAGTTGGTCGCGGATCTGATCCACGGCGCCGCGCTCGGCGAAGTGGAAGGCGAAGTGGGGGCCGGCGGCGCGGTAGTCCGGGCTGAGCAGGGCGATGCCCTCACCTGTCTCGGGCCACTGCACGTAGCACCAGTCCGGCGCCTCCCAGGTGAGCCGCAGGCCCAGGCCCAGATAGAAGGCCTTGGCCCGCTCCATGTCCTGCACCCGCAGGGCCACGTGCCCCAGCCGATGGGTCGCGGACGGCGGTTCGGTCGCGGGCATCACAGGCACAGGCGCTGACTCCATTCTCAATGGCGCCAGCCCGGTGCTGCGGCCTTCCGCCAGCAGGCCGGCCTTCAGTCGGCGTCGGTGGCACCGAAGCAATGCATCAGTGCATCGCCCCAGCTGTTGATCTTGCCCAGGGCATGCTCCGGGGCCTTGGCCAGGGTTTCGGCGTGGGCGCGCAGGATCGCGGCCTTGTCGAGATCGTGGCCGTGGGTGGCCGCCAGGCTGACGATGTCATCGACGCCGGCGGCAGCCTGCAGCTTGTCGCGCAGGGCGCTGTCGCCGGCGACCTTGCTCAGGAAGGCCTCAAGGTTGGCTACGGACATGGGGCTGGCGCTGCACAGGGTGATGTGCTGATCCTGCCAACGGTCTGCTGTTTTGGCCTGAATCCTGACGGGCCTGAAACGTCAGCCCTGGCGCAGCCAGGCGGCCGCATCACAGGCGTGATAGGTGAGGATCAGATCGGCACCGGCCCGCTTGAAGCACAGCAGGGTTTCCAGCACCACCGCCCGCTCGTCGATCCAGCCCTTCTCGGCGGCGGCCTTGACCATCGCGTATTCGCCGCTGACGTTGTAGGCCGCGATCGGCAGCTCGCTCTCCTCGCGCAGGCGATGGATGATGTCGAGGTAGGCCAGACCAGGCTTCACCATCATGATGTCGGCCCCCTCCTGCTCATCGAGCTGGGCTTCGGTGATCGCTTCACGGGCGTTGGCCGGATCCATCTGATAGGTGGACTTGTCCTTGGGGATCGGCTTGCCGGCGGCGGCGCGTGGTGCTGAATCCAGGGCCTCGCGGAACGGGCCGTAGTAGGCGGAGGCGTATTTGGCCGTGTAGCTGATGATGCCCACGTGCTCGAAGCCCTCTTCATCGAGCGCTTCGCGGATCGCCCCGACGCGGCCGTCCATCATGTCGCTGGGGCCGATCAGGTCAGCGCCGGCGCGGGCCTGGGCCACGGCCTGCCTGCACAGCAGGGCCACGGTTTCATCGTTGAGCACCACGCCCTCGCCGCTGACGATGCCGTCGTGGCCGTCGCAGGAGTAGGGATCGAGGGCCACGTCGGTCATGATCGTCATGCCGGGGTGCACCTCCTTGAGGCGCCGGATGGCGCGGGGGATCAGGCCGCCCTCGTTGAAGCACTCAGCGCCGTCCTCGGTCTTGAGGCCATCGGCCACCTTCGGGAACAGCACCACACAGCGGATGCCCAGATCCCAGGCGCGCCCCACTTCCTGCACCAGACCATCCAGGCTCCAGCGCTGGCAGCCGGGCATGGCGCCGATCGGTTCGTTCGTGGCGCCCTCATGCACGAACAGGGGATAGATGAAGTCCGCAGCGCTCAGCTGGGTCTCGCGCACCATCGCCCGCAGGGCAGGGGTGCGGCGCAGGCGGCGGGGGCGGTAGGTGAGCTCCATCGGTGGATGCGCTGCGGCGGCGGGCTGCGGCGGATCCTACGGAGTGCCGTTTCAGAGCCTGGCGGCTTCGATCCAGTCGCGGCGGGGGTCGCTGCTGCGCACCGCCCGCAGCTGCTCGAGCAGCTGCCGTTCCTGATCGCTGTAGGCGGCGGGCTGGCGCAGGCTGAGGCTGAGCAGCAGGTCGCCGCGGCCAGAGGGGCCCGGCCAGCCCTTGCCCTTCAGGCGCAGGCTGCGGCCCACGGCCATGGCTGGCGGCACCGTCACGGTGGCCTCACCATCGGGCGTGGCCACGCGCACCTCGCCGCCGAGGGCCAGTTCATCAAGGCTCAGGGGCAGATCGGCCCGGAGCTGGTCGCCATCGAGGCTCCACACCGGGTGGTCCTGCACCTGCAGCGTCAGATAGAGGTCGCCGCGGCGGCCGGTGCCGGGCTGCAGATTCCCCTTGCCCCGCAGCCGCAGGCGGCTGCCGGCGCGGACGCCGGCGGGGATGCGCACCTGCACCCGTTCCTCATTGACCGCCAGCGTGCGCTCACAACCGCGGAAGGCCTCGGCGAAGCTGAGGCTGATGCTGGCTTCGGCATCAAGGTTGGGGCTGGCGGCGCGGCCGGGACCACTGAAACCGCCACCACCGAAGCCGCCTCCAGGAAAGCCGCCTCCAGGAAAGCCGGAGCCGAAACCGCTGAAGCCGCCGGCGCCGGCCGCTCCGCCGGCACCACCGAAGCGGCCCAGCAGGTCGTTGATGAAGTCGTCGAAGTTGCCGTAGCGGCCGAAGTCGACATCGACGCCGCCCATGCCGCCGCTGCCAGCCTGGTTCCAGTACTGCCCAAACTGTTCGTAGCGCCGACGCTTGTCGGGATCAGAGAGCACCTCGTAGGCCTCGCTGATCTCCTTGAACTTGGCCTCGGCCGTGGCATCGCCGGGGTTCACATCCGGGTGGTACTGGCGGGCCAGCTTGCGGAAGGAGCGCTTGATGGTGTCGGCATCGGCGCCGCGCTCCACCCCCAGCACCTTGAAGTAGTCGCGGTAGCCGTTGACGCTCATCTCAGCAGGAAGGGGCGGAGCAGGAAGGTTGCAACCGGGCCTTGTGGCCCGGGTCTCAGTCTCCCAGCCGCTGACCACCAGACCGTGGGCGGAAGGCCGAACGTTCCGATGGCTCAGATCGGGTCGGTCCGCCTAGCGTCATCGCAACCCGCCGTTGTGGCTGATGCGTTCTGCCTTCCTTGTCTCGCAAGCCTGGCGCGCCTCCCTGCAGGGACTGCTCAGCCTGATCGCCATCGGCGGTGTGTTCGCCGGCGTTGCAGGCAGCCCCGCCCGCGCCGGATCTGCCCCTGAAGCGCCAACCCGTGAAGCTCCCGCCAGGGCCGCGGTCACACCTGCTTCGTCAACCGCGGAGCTGGCTGCGCTGGTTGAGCATCTGCGCCAGCAGGGGGCTGTCTTCTACGGCGCCTGGTGGTGCCCCCACTGCACCCACCAGAAGGAACTGTTCGGCCAGGAGGTCGCCTT
>Ga0129333_10005302_pt1 | contig 12095 bp, 14 predicted proteins | sample CPB6_08_DNA_FD_94474 | JGI IMG/M metagenome (GOLD analysis project Ga0129333, IMG submission 94474) | Freshwater to marine salinity gradient microbial communities from Chesapeake Bay, USA - CPBay_Sum_0.6_0.8_DNA | ecosystem: Environmental > Aquatic > Marine > Coastal | place: USA: Chesapeake... | reverse complement strand
GATCGAAACCCGCCAGAGCGAGCCGGCAGGGGCCGCCGCCGAGGCCGTGGCCCGGGTGATGCGGCACCGCCAGCGCCTGCTGGCGGTCAACCCCGAGGGTGAGCGCCGCGGTCCCCAGGCCGCGGAACGCCTGGATCTTGCCCTGCGCTGCGCCCTGACCCGGCTGCTGCGCCCCCAGGATCCGCCTTGTCGGCCGCCGACCGGCAGCGCCGCCGGCCTGCGTTACCTGCGCGATCGCATCTCCGTGCCGCGCGACATGTCTCTGCATGCGGCCCGTCACCTGCGCCGAGCCCTGGAGGCCACCGCTGCCCTCGACGGCGATCAGCAGGGCCCACCGCTCGCTCTGCGCGATCGCCGTGACCAGGATCCGCGGCCGTTCAGGAGCCAGCCATGACCCCGATCGAACCCAACCTGCAGCAGCTCGAGGCGCTGCTCGGGCGCTGGGGCTACCTGGTGATCTTCGCGGCGATGCTGTTGGAGAACGCCGGCTTGCCCCTGCCCGGTGAGACCGTGACGCTGCTGGGGGGCTACGCCGCTGGCAGCGGCCAGCTCAACCTGGTGGGCGTGATGCTCGCGGCCGCTTCGGGGGCCGTCCTGGGCGACAACCTCGGCTACTGGGTGGGGCGACGCCTCGGCTGGGGCCTGCTGGTGCGGGTGGGACGCCTGCTGCGTCAGTCACCGGATCAGCTTGCGGCCATGCGGAGCCGCTTCCTGCGCCATGCCGGCCTGTCGGTGTTTCTGGGCCGGTTCGTGGCGGTGTTGCGCGTGTTGGCCGGACCCATGGCCGGGGCCGTGGCCATGCCCTACCGCCGCTTCCTGGTCTGCAACCTTGCCGGCGCCATCGTCTGGGCCACCACGATTGTCTCGCTGGCCTGGCTGGCCGGCCGATGGATTCCGATCGAGAGCCTGATCAGTGGTGTGGTGCAGTTCGGCCTTGGGGCGCTGCTGCTCATGACGCTGATCCTGGTGCTGCCCAGGCTGCTCTCACGCCTGGAGGGGCGCTGGCTTGAACGCCCCCCTGGTCCGGACTGCGGTCCAGCCGATTCAGACGCCGCCTGATCGGCCGCTCAGGCCCTCACGCTTGGCCATCAGGTACTTGACCAGCTCCTGCTGAAGGCTCAGCAGTTCGCGGGTGCAGCCGCGAAAGGCAGCGCGGTGGCGGATTTCATCGTGGCGGGTGTTGAGATCACGCAGCATCAGTTCGATCGCATCGAGTTCAGCCCGGTTCATCGCTGCGCAGCACCTGGTGCCGACCTTATCAATCACCCCGCTGTCCCTTCCGTGACGCTCGGGTTGTGTGCGTGTTCCATCGCTAGCGTCGAGGGTGCTGGTGTTGTCCGCTCGCCGTGATGCCTGCTCCGTTCCGCGGTGCGTTCGCCGGCCGCCGGCGCCTGCCACGGCCACTGCCACTGCTGCTGTTGCCCCTGGCTGCAGCTGTCAGCCTGCAACCGCTGGCACCTGGCCTGCAGACCCCGGCGGCGGCTCTGGAGCTGCAGGGGCAGACCTGGTTCAGCCGGCCCCCCTGGCGTGTGGTGTTCCGTAGTTTCTATTGGTACGTGATGCAGACGGGGGTGGAGTACTACTTCACCGTCACCCTGCCGGAGCAGGCTGGCGTCGGGCTTGGTGGTCTTGAGATCCAGCAGACCCGCGGCGTCGATACCCAGTTTCCGTTCATGGCCGAGCAAACCCGGGCCTTCCTCGGTGAGCCGCGTCGCGAGGGGCCGGCGGTTCCGGTGCAGGCCAGCTTCGATGAGGTCGGGCGCCGGTACAGCCTGCGCTTCCCTGAACCACCCCAGCCAGGCCAGACGATCACCGTGGCCCTGCGCCCCTGGCATAACCCCAGCCAGGCCGATACCTACATGTTCGCCGTGCAGGCCCTGCCCGCCGGAGCGAATCCAGTGCCTGCATCGCTCGGCTTCGCGACGATGCCCATCTACGACGCCGTGCGCTTCTGATCCGTCAGGATGTCGGCCTCGCCGCTCTGATGCCATGGAAGCCCGCTGGAATGGTGCCGTCATCGCCCGCAGCGACGACATCGCGATCGTCGAGGGCAACGCCTATTTCCCGGCCGACAGCGTTGTGGCCGCGTACATCCGCCCCTCCTCCCACACCACGGTCTGCGGCTGGAAGGGAACGGCCGGCTATTACGACGTGGTCGTGAATGGCGAGGTGAATGCCAACGCCGCCTGGTTCTACGCCGACCCCAAGCCTGAGGCCGCCGCCATCCGGGGTCGGGTGGCCTTCTGGAAGGGTGTCCAGGTCAGCAACTGAACGGCGGCTTTAGGGTCTGCCCATGGCGCTGCGTCTCCCTCCGTTTGTTCCCCTGCCGGCCCCGTCCGGGCCGGACGCCCTGATCGAGGTGAGGCTGAGCGATCTGCAGCCCACCCAGATGTGTGTGGGGATGGCCGAGATCCGCAGCCGCCAGTCCGATTTCGCAGACGACTCCGCTGAGGAGCGCCGCCGTTACCTTCGCCACAAACCAACCCCTTTGGTGCGCAGTGGCGCCGGTGAGCTGTGGATGGTGGATCGCCATCACCGACTGCGCGCCCTGCTGGAGCTCGATCCATCCGCCACCGCCTTTGGCTATGTGGCCCTGCAGCTGGAGGTGAGCGAGCGCCGCGCCGCGCTCGAAGCGCTGCACCAGCGCGGTTGGCTCTATCTCTATGACGGGCGCGGCCATGGTCCGCTGTCGCCGCAGGCCCTGCCCCGTTCCCTCGCCGACACCCAGGACGATCCCTACCGCAGCCTGGTCTGGAAGCTCAAGCGGGAAGGCGTGATCGCCGCTGCGCCGTTGATTCCCTTCCATGAATTCCGTTGGGGCGCCTGGTTGCGCAGTCGCAACCTGCCCTCCTTCAGCTCTGAGCGGCTGGAGCCGGCTCTGCCGGCCGCGCGCGCCCTGGCCCGCTCCCAGGCCGCCCGGGAGCTGGCTGGCTGGATTGGGCCGCGGCCCTGATCAGCCACCGCGCAACTGCCGAGCCCGGCTGATCAGCTGGGCGCTGGTGGCCTCGTAGACCGCTTCAGCCTCGGCGGTGCTGCGGCCGATGCAGGTCATGCCCAGTTTGCCGAATTCCGACAGGCAGCCCAGCAGGTGGAAGACGCTGCCGCGCAAGCGGGCCGGGTCGTAGTGCAGGTTGGCCTCAGCCACCAGGTCGATCAGGTCGACCGGCAGCAGCCCCCGCAGGCCTGGATCGCTGACGTTGTCGCTGGCCATGTAGTGCAGCGCCTGGCCGGTGGGGGCAAGGAAGTCGCCACTGCCCGGGTTCAGCTCGCCGGTGGTGATCGCCCGCAGAGCCATGGTGGGATGCGTGGTCCCGCCCTGGCGCAGGTTCACCTCGATCGCCTGTAGATCCCAGTGGTCGCCGAAGCGGCGGGCAATGAAATCGATGGCATAGCGCTCCAGTGCCCCCTCTGCCGCCAGGGCCGTGCCCACGGTCCGCCCGTGCTCCATCAGTTCCAGCCGGTAGGGATCGGCGGCGGGGAAACGGCAGCCCAGGTAGGTCTGGCCGCTGGCACCGCCAAGGATCTGCTCATGGCTGGAGAGCATCTCCACCGTGCCACCGGGGTGGATCGTGCCCTGCACGCTTGGGGAGGAGAGCTCCGCACCCCCCTGCAGCCAGGCTTCCACCAGCGCCCCCTGCTGCCCCACCAGCTCACGCCATTGCGGGGCTGGCATCGGCAGGTGCTCCATGGCGCTGCGCAGCCGCTGGCGTCGCTCGGCCCCGCTGCAGTCGCCGAGCTCCAGCGGCGTCAGGTCCAGCCGTGCGTTGCCCTGGCCACTGAGTCCTTCGTTCAGTTTCACCACGCACTGCTCCAGATCGGGATGCGCCTCCCAGAGGTCGGCGGTGGCTTCGGCCAGATCATCGAGGTTGTGGGCCAGGGGGCTGCCCGGTGGATGGGGCACACCGCAGCGCTGGAACAGCTCGCGGCTGCCCGCCTTGCTGCCCCAGTGGCTGAGGGCCGGATCGGTGCCGAGCAGCGGCACCTGCAGCAGTTCCGAGAGACGCTTTTCCAGTGCGGTGACCACATAGCAGGCGATGAAGCTGCGACCCGGTCGCAGCAGCGCGCGAATGCGGCTCAGCAGGGCTGGACGCTCCAGCAGCTTTTCGGTGAGCGGGCGGCTGGAGGCGTCGTCGGTGTCGAACAGATGCAGGCGGCGGCGGGCGTGGGAGGTGGGGACCCCAGGCAGCAGCTCCAGCACGGCATCCACCACCAGATCGGGCAGCAGCTTGCTCGTCACATAGACGATGCGCACCCCCGGATCCCGCAGGCGGATCAGCGAGAACAGCTGCCGCTCCTCGTAGTGATGGACGCCGGTGATCAGCTGCAGCTCAGCGGGATCCACGCTCAGCGAAGGCAGCATCAGCAGGTCAAAGTCGGCGCCGTTGCCGTCGTGTTCGCGGCCCCACTCCGGCAGCAGCTGGCTCTGGAGCTCGCGGAAGGAGAGGGGGGGCATCGGCTCGGCTCGGCTCGGGGGGAGGGACGCACTCAGCGCAGCTGCTGCCGGCTGCTCTGCACCGCCCAGAGGGCGAGCACGCCATAGATCAGGGCATAGAGCGGGATGCCCCAGGGCCAATGCTGACGCTCCTGCAGCCAGGTGGCCACCAGCGGGGCGGTGCCGGCGAACAGGGCCATCGCCAGGGAGTAGGCGATCGAGAACACCGCACAACGCTGGTGCGGTGGCACCAGCACCACCCCCAGGACCCCCTGGGCGCCCATGGTGATCATCAGTGGTGCCAGCAGCAGGGCCAGGGCTGCCGTCAGCCCCGCCAGGCTGCCCTGACCGCCAAGCAGCAGCCCGGCCGGCATCACCAGCAGCAATGTGAGGTTGCCCCAGCGGTTCACCACCACCAGACCATGGCGATCCGCAAGATGCCCCCCCAGGATCACCAGCGGCAGGCCGAGGGTCTGCAGCACCGTGGCCACCGTGTTGGCCGCGGCGCTGCTGCCGAGCTGCTGGCCCGTGGCATCGACCAGATACACAAACGCCAGATAGAAGATCACGTTGGCGAAGCTGACCAGGCCGATCACGCGCAGCACCAGTCGCCACTGCAGCGCCACCTGCTGCAGGCGTTGCAGGATCGCACCGCCGAGGGTGGTGCCATCACGCGTCACGCTGTCCGGGAGCTCGGGCGGCAGGGTTTCCGGCATTGCCCGGCGCATCCACAGCCCAAGCACCGCCACCGCCGCCCCCAGCAGGAACGGCACCCGCCAGCCCCAGTCCGCCATGGCCTGCTCGCCGATCCCCCAGCCGATCAGCGCGGCCGTCAGTGAGCCCAGGCTGAAGCCCAGTAACCCACCGGCAACCGCCAGGCTTGAGAGCAGGCCAGCCTGGCCGCGGCCTGCGGCCTCGGTGGCGTAGGTGATGCTGCCGGTGAATTCGCCGCCCACGGAAAAGCCCTGCAGCATCCGCAGCAGGATCAGCAGGATGCCGGCGCTGATCCCGATCTGGGCGTGGCTGGGCAGCAGTCCGATCGCCAGGCTCGACAGGCCCATGATCAGGATGCTGAGGCTGAGCATCAGGCGCCTGCCGAGCAGATCCCCAAGGGGACCGAGCACCAGGCTGCCCACCGGCCGCATCAGGTAGCCCACGGCGAACACGCCGAAGGCCGCCAGGGTGCGCAGGGCCGTCGCTTCGGCTGGGAAGAAGGCCTCGCCGAGGGCGCTGGCCACGTAGCCGTAGACCGCGAAGTCGTACCACTCCAGGGCGTTGCCCAGCAGGGCCGCCAGGGCTGCGGTGCGGCGTTGGCGGCGGCTCAGCTCCATCGGTTCACTCTGCTGGCATCACTCTGCTGCCCCTGGCCGGTTCTGTTCAGAAGCTGAAGCTCAGCTGCACACCCGCCGCGAGGATGTCAGGCAGTGGCCCTGCGCCGGCACTGGGGTTCAGGATCCACTGCAGCGTCGGTTGCAGGGCCATCGTCCGGCTGAGTTTCAGCTGGTAGCCCAGTTCGATCATCGCCTCGTAGGCGCTGGGCCAGGCGGTGACCGCCCCGCGGCGCAGGCTCGCTCGTCCCGCCGCCAGCACCAGCACATCCAGGGGCCGCGTCGGCAGCAGCCCCTGCACCACCAGGCCTCCGGCCATGAAGGTCGGACTGAGGTTCCCAGGGGCGTCAGTGCTGGAGGCGCCGCCGAGCCAGAGCCGCTGTTCGAGCCCGATCGGCAGGCCCGCGGCGACGGTGGCGGAGCCATAGAGCCCGCTGCCGGCAGCGGAGCTGCCATAGCCACCGATGCTGATCAGGCTGCCGGGCAGTTGGTTCTGCACCAGCACCGGCCGGCGGCAGGCGGCGTGGCGGCGCACCACCCCTGCCCCCGTGCGACAGCCGGGCAGGGCCGCCTCCGGCGGTGCTCCCAGCTTGGCCGGCATCCAGTTCAGTTGCAGCAGCTGAGCTGAGCCGCTGCCTGCGGCGGGGGGCGAGCCCCCTAGCCAGCGGGCGATCGTTGCGGTGCTGCCCAGATCAAACCAGCCGTAGCGCAGGCTCAGCTCCCGGGTGGGCTTCAGCTGCACCACACCTCCGAGTGACGCGTAAGGACTGATCGGCAAGCCGCTGGCGCTGATGTTCAAGGTGTTGTTGAACGCCGAATGCACGTAGCCGTTGAACACCGGCGCCGCGATGAAGCTCGGATTGAGGCTCAGGATGCCGGCCTTGACCTGCAGGTTGTCGTCGCGGGAGCTGCGGCTCAGGCTCAGTTCGCTGGGCAGCAGGCCACTGGGATAGGCGATCTGCTGCAGGGGGAACAGGGCCCCGATCCGCTCGCTGTACAGGCTGTCGCCGCTGTACTGGTTGACGGCCAGTTTCAGCTTCCAGTGGTCGATCTCCCGCCATTGGGCCGGGTTGCGCTTCAGGCCCGGGTTCAGCTCCAGCGCCAGGGTCGTCTGCCCGCTCCAGCTGGCGCTGCTGCTGCTGCCGCCCACGGGATTGAGCATCGGCTCGCCGATGGCACTCAGGTGCAGCTGCGTCCAGGCCGGCAGTGGCAAGGGCTGGCCGCCGCGGGGCCAGCCCTCCTTCAGGTCCAGCCGCTCCAGGCCGGGGGCGGCGGGCTCTGCAGCGCGTGCAGGGGGGGCGGCCAGCTGGAGCCAGAGACTCCCCAGCACCCCCCACAGCAGGGCCTGGTTCAACCCTGCTTCCGACCGCCCTTGGTCTTGCCACCGCCGGCACGGGGTGCCTCAGCCGCCTGGGCGCTGGCGGCGGCAGTCGGTGCCGCAGTCGCAGCACCATCACCGCTCACCACGACGCTCACCACCTTGCCGCCCTGGCGGATCAGCCGCTGCAGGGCCTCATTCATGCGGCTGAAGGGCACCCGCGTGGTGTAGGCACCATGGCGCACAAAGGCGTTGTTGGCGATGCCGGTGGCTGTGATCGTCACGACACGGCTGCCCTCGCCGGCGGCTCCGGCGCTCGGGCTCGACACCAGCAGTTCGCTGCTGCGGAAGCCGTAGGCCGGGGCGCCATCAATGCGGCGGTCGCTGGGCAGATCGCCACTGGGAAGCTCGCTGCCGGAGGCCACGCTGGCTCGGAACGGTCCGTCGGTGCTGATGTGGGCGTACCGGGCTGCGGAACCGGCGCCGCGTACAGGAATCGGCCGGTTCTGGTGCAAGGCACCACCCAGCTGGAACTGGGTGCCGCTGCCATCTCCCTTGACGGAGGCTGCGGCGCCGCGTGCCAGCTGCAGCACCCAGGAGAACTGCCGACCTTGATGACCGATCGAATAGTTCCAGCCGTGCATGTGCGGCGCCACATCGTTACCGAAGTTGGCGTTGTACTCGGCGCTGTCGATGTAGGAATCGATTTCGGCGTCGTAGCCCTGGTCCTGCAGGATCGTGAAGTGGTGCAGCATCTCCGCTTTGTTGTGCGGTGCGCGGCCAAGCAGGTGCTTGAAGTTGAGTTCGATGAACCGGTAGGGATTGCAGGTCTCGAAGAAGCGGCTGCGATACAGAGCGCTCTTGGCCACGGTGCGGACGAACTCGCGTACGTTCAGGTAGCCGTTGTTGAACAGTGATTCCGCACCCTCCAGGCGCTCACTGGTCATCAGGTACTGGCCGCCCAGTACCTGCTGGTAGACGGCGCGGATCAGAGCTTGTTTGTCGGTGGCGGAGGCGTGGCGCCAGTGCTCCTTGTTTTGGCCGTTGGCAAACCGCTCGATGCCCAGGGTGGGCGCTTGCACGAGAGACATGAGTCGGGCTGGCAGACAGGGGGGAAAGGCGTGCTCGCACCACGCCCGTCGGAACTTAGGCAGCCTGTTTGTGTCTGTCTGCTGACCATTGCGAGCTCTTTACCTTGGCGAGCTGTTCACCGTGTCGCGGTCAGCACGCCAGGCTGAGGCCTGCCGGCAGGGCGGATCTCCTCGATGACCTGGCCGCTGGCGCAGACGGTGCGGCAGCGGCGTTGCTCGCTGCGGCTCAGCTTGCAGGCGGCGATGTAGGCCAGCAGTGGGTTGGGGTAGGTCTTGAGATGATCCCAGGCACCATCGGCACGCTGGGCCTGCAGTCTGGTCTGCATCGAGCGAGAGGGGCGAGCGGTAGCTGGAGGGTATGGATCGGCGTGGGCCATCCCCGGTAACCGCTGCTACCAATGCGGAGGATTTCTGTCGCGGCGGACACGCTGATGGTCAAGCCAGGCGATTCGCATCACTCCCATGGGCCCGGGCCTGCCCATCGCCATCACCTGGTGCATCAGCATCGCCCTTCCTCGGCGGCGGCCTTTCGCTGGAGCGTGCTGCTCAACAGCCTGCTTTCGGGTCTGCAGCTGGTGATCGGCCTGGCCTCCGGTTCGCTCGCCCTGGTGGGGGATGCTCTGCACAACCTCGGCGATGTGGCGGGACTGATCCTGGGCTGGGTGGCCGAACGGCTCAGCACCCGCCCCAGCACCGACACCTTCACCTATGGCTATGGCCGTGGCACCGAGCTCGCCGCCCTGTTCAACGCGCTGCTGATCTTCGCCGCCGGTGCCGTCGTGATCGTGGAGGCGCTGCAGCGGCTGCAACATCCCGAACCGGTGGTGGCCGGGCCGGTTGCCTGGGCGGCGGCGATCGGTGTGCTGGTCAACCTCGGGTCCGCTCAGGCCTTCGGCTCCACGGCCCAGGCCGATCTCAACCGCCGCGCCGCGGTGCTGCACCTGCTCACGGATGCGGCGGTGTCGGCGGCGGTGCTGATCAGTGCCCTGCTGGTGCTGTTCACCCACTGGGACTGGCTGGACAGCATCACCGCCATCGGCGTCGGGGTGGCGGTGGCGGCCACGGGATGGGATCTGCTGCGCGAGGCCTTGCGCCTCAGCCTCGATGCCGTGCCGCGCCACATCGATCCCCAGGCCGTGATCGCGCTGCTGGAGGGCCTGCCGGGTGTGGTGGATGCCCATCACCTGCATGTCTGGGCGATCAGCACATCCCAGACCGCCCTGACGGTGCATCTGCGGCGCCGGCCGATCCTCGATGACCGGGAGCTGCTGCATCGGGCCAAGCGGGACCTGGCGAGCCTCGGCATCGTCCACGCCACGATTCAGCTGGAGCCGGTGGATGAGGATCCCACCGGCCCCTGAAGGCATGCTCCGCCGCTCGGCTCAGGTGGTCTTCAGCCGCCAGCCCAGAACCTCGCCGGCGTGGAACGGCACCAGCCGGCTCGGCGTGGCGGTTCCGTTGTCCAGCTCCAGCATCGCTGGCACCACCAGCTCCGGGTTGTCGTCGTCGGCGCTGATCGGCTCCAGGCTGACCGTGCCGCCGTTGAGCGGCAGGCCGTAGAAGCGCGGCCCGTTCTCGCTGGCGAAGGCTTCGAAACGATCGAGGGCGTTCTCCTGCTCAAACACCGTCGCGTAGCTCTCCAGGGCGAACGGGGCGTTGTAGATGCCGGCGCAGCCGCAGGCCGATTCCTTGGCCTCGCGTCCGTGCGGGGCGGAGTCGGTGCCCAGGAAGAAGCGCGGGTTGCCGGAGGTGGCTGCCGCCACCAGCGCCAGCCGATGCCGTTCGCGCTTGGCCACCGGCAGGCAGTAGAAGTCCGGCCGCAGGCCGCTGCGGAACAGGGCGTTGCGGTTGATGTGGAGGTGGTGGGGCGTGATCGTGGCCGCCAGGTTGGCCGGACCCTCCGCCACGAACGCGGCGGCATCGGCGGTGGTGATGTGCTCCAGCACCACCTTCAGGCCGGGATGACGCCGCAGCAGTGGTTGCAGATGCCGTTCGATGAACACCGCTTCGCGATCGAAGATGTCCACCTCCGGATCGGTCACCTCGCCGTGGATCAGCAGCGGCATGCCGATCCGCTCCATCGTCTCCAGGGCGGGGCCGATGTGGGCCGGATCACGCACACCGGCATCTGAATTGGTGGTGGCGCCGGCGGGATAGAGCTTGGCGGCGTTGAAGACCCCCTCGCGAAATCCGAGCTCCAGCTCGGCCGCGGGCAGGGTTTCGGTGAGATAGGCCGTCATCAGCGGCGTGAAGGTTGCCGCCGGATTCCCGTGGCCCGGTTCGCCGCTGCTGGCCCGCAGGGCCGCCTGGATCCGGTCGCGGTAGGCGGCGGCGGCGACCACGCTGGTGATCGGTGGCCGCAGGTTGGGCATCACGATCGCCCGGCCGAACTGGCGGGCGGTGTGGCCCACCACCGCCCGCAGCATCGCCCCGTCGCGCAGATGCACATGCCAGTCATCCGGTCTGCGGATGGTGAGGCTGGTTCGGCCGGGGCGCTCGGTCATGGCGTGGCGAGTCGTGCGGGGGATCGCCGCAGGCGTGGGCGGGCGGACGGTCAGTGCCGGTGACCGGGACCACCGGCCACCAGCCAGGCGCTCAGCGCCAGCAGCAGGACGCTGCCGCTGAACACCAGCAGATTGCTGGTGTTGTCGATCGGAAACACCAGCATCGCCTTGAAGGCGGCCACGATCAGGGCGACGACGATCACCTTGACCAGCTTCTCCTTGAGTGCATCAAGGCTGCGGATATCGAGCAGGCCGCTGCCGCCGCTGCCGCCGCTGCCGGCCTCGGCGGGTCTGGCCGCTTCGATGTCGGAGATCAGCAGCTCATAGACGCCATAGCCAAAGATCAGCAGAGCGATGCCGATCAGGTAGAGATCCACGCCACCCACCAGGGTGCCCAGCAGCTTGGCGATGGCCTTGCTGTCGTCCGGTGCGTTATCGAGCAGCAGGTTCAGGGCATGCAGGATCTCCCGGCTGCCGCAGACGAAGGCAGCGGCCGTGCTCAGCAGGCTCATCAGTACCGGCACGATCGCGATCAGGCGGAAACGCCACAGCCAGCGCTCAAAGCTGCGCTCGATCCTGGGCCTGATCCGCCCTTGGATCCGGTGTGGGTCGAGGCTCGCCTCCGCCTCTCGCACGGCATCCATCGGCCCGGTTCCCAGCGCTGCTCAGACCCTACGTCGCCTCGTCCCGCCCCGCCCCATCGGCCTGACCGGCGCTGGCTGACGGTTCTGTTGGACTGGCTGCCATCCCTGAGCGGCGAGCCGATGGCCGCGATCCCACCATGGCCGCAGCATCGCCGGATCCGAACGAGGCGCTGGTGGCCCTGCGCGTGCAGCCACGGGCCAGTGCCGATGTGGTGATGGGGGAGCGGGAGGGGGTGATCGCCATCCGCCTCAAGGCGCCGCCGGTGGATGGCCAGGCCAATGCGGCCCTGCTGGCCTTCATCGCCCGGCGGCTGCGGGTGCCGCAGCGCCAGGTGGTGCTCGTGCGTGGCAGCGGCTCGCGCCAGAAGTGGATCCGGGTGGAGGGGCTCAGCGCCGCCAGCGTGCGCGCCGCGCTCCTGGCCTGATCGATCCCTGACTCTCAACAGCCACCCTTAATCGATTTACTGGCAAACTGCGCTGATCCATGCAACGTGGCATGACGCTCCTGCGCAGGCTGGCTACAGCCGTTCCCCTAATTGCCTCCCTTGGTCTCTTCGGCTGTGCCGGGGATGACGGTGGCCTTCAGAGCCAGAAGCTGGCCACCATCAGCGGCCGCGGCAAGTTGGTGTGCGGTGTGGACGGCAAGCTGCCAGGGTTCAGTTTCGTGGGGCCCGACGGCAGCTACAGCGGTCTGGACGTGGATGTCTGCAAAGCCACCGCCGCAGCCGTGCTGGGCGACCCTGCCAGGGTCGATTACCGCGATCTCAACTCTTCCGAG
>Ga0129333_10005301_pt1 | contig 12096 bp, 14 predicted proteins | sample CPB6_08_DNA_FD_94474 | JGI IMG/M metagenome (GOLD analysis project Ga0129333, IMG submission 94474) | Freshwater to marine salinity gradient microbial communities from Chesapeake Bay, USA - CPBay_Sum_0.6_0.8_DNA | ecosystem: Environmental > Aquatic > Marine > Coastal | place: USA: Chesapeake... | reverse complement strand
ATTGGTTATGCTTACCTTAATGATTCACTTGGCCTAACAGAATATGATGCGTTCCTTCAAGAACCAACAGCCAAGGCAAAGATTGATCGTTTGATTGATGTGAAAGGAAACGATAAACATGATATCGCCCGCTCGCTTGCTATCTTTTCTGGCTTTACAGAAGGAGTTTCTTTGTTCTCGTCTTTTGCAATATTGTTTAACTTCTCCAGATGGAACAAGCTTAAGGGAGTGGGACAGATTATTTCATGGTCTGTTAGAGACGAATCTTTGCACAGTGAGGCAGGATGCTGGTTGTTCCGTGAGTTTATCAAAGAATACCCAGAAGTGTGGACAGATGAAGTAAAGAAAAGCATTTACGAAGCTGCCCGTGTTACTATCGAACTTGAAGATGATTTCATTGACAAAGTTTTTCAAGGATGTAAAATAGAAGGTATCGATGCCAAGGATATCAAGCAGTTTATTCGTTATCGTGCAAACACAAAGCTTGGTGAACTTGGACTAAAAATGAACTGGAAGAACATTGACCAAGAAGCTATCAAGCGTATGGCATGGTTTGATCTTATGACCGCTGGAGTTGAACATACAGATTTCTTCGCTCAAAAAGTTACAAGCTACTCCAAGGGTCACGTTGATTTCTCTAATATATGGGAAGAAAGTAAATGAATATGTCTACAGCAGAAGAACTACAAAAACTTAAAGCAGAAAACGATGCACCAGAATGGCTTACAGAAGAAAGCTATCGAATGCTTCGTGGAACATATCTTCTTGCAGGAGAAACACCTCGTCAAATGTGGCAACGTGTTTCTAACTCTTCTGCTAGACACCTTGGTAAAATAAAACTTGCTCCAAAGTTTTTTGAGCTTATGTGGAATAACTGGTTAGGTCTTGCGTCACCTGTAGCTGCCAATACCGGTACAACAAGAGGTCTTCCTATCTCATGCTTTTCTCTTGCCGTTCCAGACTCTATAGACGGTATTATGAGTTCTATGCATGAGCTTGCTGCCATGACAAAGAATGGTGGTGGTGTTGGCGTTCACTGGAATGGTGTACGTCCACAAGGAGCAACCATTCGTGGCAACGGTAAGTCAGAAGGGGTTGTTCCATTCATCAAGATTCAAGACTCTACTACTATTGGTGTTTCTCAAGGTGGTGTACGCAGAGGAGCTTCTGCTGCTTATCTTCCAGTAGATCATGGTGATTTCTGGCAATTTCTACGTATGCGTAGACCAGAAGGTGATCAAAACCGTCAGTGCCTAAACACACATCATGGTATTTGCATTACCGATGATTTCATTGCACGGGCAAAAGCTGGAGATAAAGAAGCAAGAGAAAAGTGGAGCGAGATTCTAAAGGCTCGTATGGAAACAGGTGAACCTTATCTTTTCTTCACAGATAACGTGTCACGCAATCGTCCAGATTGCTATAAAGAAAGAAACCTTGATGTAAAGGGTTCGAACATCTGTACCGAGATCTTTCTTCATACAGACGATGATCATTCATTCGTGTGTTGTCTTTCGTCCATGAACCTTGCTCGTTGGGATGAATGGAAGAATACCGATGCAGTAAAACTTGCCACATGGTTTCTTGATGGTATTCTCACAGAGTTTATTGCAAAGGCTTCCAAGATTAACGGATTCGAGCGAGCAGTTCGTTCAGCAGAAAAAGGCAGAGCTATTGGTCTTGGAGCTATGGGCTTTCACACATATCTTCAAGAGCATATGATTCCACTAGATTCATTTGATGCGTTTCGTATTAATGCAGCAATGTTTTCTGGACTTCAACAAAAGGCTCTAGAAGCCTCTACAGAGCTCGCAAAAGAATATGGTGAACCAGAGTGGTGTGTTGGTTCTGGAAGGCGTAATACCCACCTTATTGCGCTTGCACCAACAGTTTCTAACTCTCTTATCTCTGGTAATGTCTCTCCCAGCATTGAACCTTGGGCAGCTAACGTATTCGTTCAAAAAAGTGCCAAAGGAACCATTATTCAACAAAACAAAACTCTTGTTGCTTTTCTAGAGAAAAAGGGAAAGAACACAGATGAAGTATGGAAAAGCATTGAACGTGAGAATGGTTCAGTTCAGCATCTAGACTTTCTAACAGCAGAAGAAAAAGAAGTGTTTCTAACGGCTAGAGAGCTTAACCAGTTTACTTTGGTTAAGCTTGCTGGTCAACGTCAACGCTGGATTGATCAAGGCCAATCTCTTAATCTATTCTTCCCAGAGAATGCTGATCCGAAGTATATTCATGAAGTGCATTTGATGGCTCACGCTGAAGGATTGAATAGTTTGTATTATCTCAGAACGAGCTCTGTGATTAGAGGAGATAGTGGAAGCAGAGAATACAAGCGTGAATCTACAGAATGCAAAGCTTGTGAGGGTTGATAGTTATATCGCATGAGCAAACTAAAAAGCTTTCTTTATGAAGACGCAGCGATAGAAGAAGCAATGGCTATCAGCGCAGGAGGAGCTAGTTTAGCCCCTTCTGGTCAAATCAGTGGTGGTATGCAACTACCTCTTGGTATGAAACCGGGACAAAAAGTAAAACGTCGCAAAAAAGGAAAAGTTATTTCAGCTTCTCCTGCTGTACACAATCCAGATGCTTTAGCTCTTCAAGAAATGCCACACGTTGAATATACCGATTATGAACCAAAAGACTTCGAAGTAGAAAAGCTTGATATCTCTCCAGAAGAGAAACGTAGAATACTTCGTGCATTTCGTGATACTGGGGTATTGTGTCATGGGCCAGACGGGCAATGGATGGTATGTACTCTAGATGATGTACGTCCAGCAACCAAAGCTGAAATAGCTGATGATTCTATTCCAAGACTAGAAGTGACTCTGGAATATGAACATGATATTCAAGAAAGCTTTGGAGCGATGCACAAACCAGACTTTGAGGGTCCGGCTATGCCGGGATTGTGGCAGGGTTTAGAAGATCCAAATGAGCCTGTTAAAACAGATTCACCAGAGCTGGACAAAGACTTTTATGAGTGATACATACGACCAAAGAAGTTTTCTCCCGAAAGCAAAACATTACGAACGTTATTGATTCTTACACCTTTGATGATTTGTTCGATTTGCAAAAGTAACTCTTCACCTTTTTCATAAAGCTCTTCAAATTTTGGATTAAATGATTGAAGTTGGTAAGCCCAAAGCCATCCATACTCATATGGTGCTACATTATGTTCGCTTAAGTATTTTAAAAAATCAGCTTCAGAACCATCGTACTTCTTATCTTTCATACCTTCGTAATACAACGATGAATCTTGACCTAAATGTGTTCGTCTGCTGAATGGATGCCGTGTCCGATCTCCCCCGCCGATATCCCAATCACCTAACCATTTGCGCTTGTATACACCTTGTTCGGAAAGCTCATACATCTTTTGCCAAACTCTTTTGCTGGCTTTCTTAAGATTTTCATCAGAAGCCAACCATCCATTGTTAGTTTTCATTATTTCTTGCATTACCATTTGATATGCCAATGGACCAAAGTCTGAAACTCCTGCGCTGTAATTGATTTTGTATAGATCTCCTTGAATCAGCCTATAGTTGATCGATGCAACTACTGCTCGTTGTTCTAAACCATCTAATGCTTTATTTTTTTGTACGTACTTTAACGTTCTTTTGGTAGAAAGCAACACTATAGCTCCAACGCTGGTTGCATACTTGTGTGATATGGCCGCAATACCTTTTTCCAACGCTTCTTCTGGTGTCCGCATACCTTCATGAAGATACATAATGGGGTACAGCTTCATTTAGATTTCCTTGTGTCAATAGCTAGCTTTGCCACCGTATAAACGATCAAAAAACTTTTCACCAGCATCCTCGATCATGTCATGTGTAACTTTATCGTCAAATCCCGTTATATTTTTTATTTGCGCAACCAACTCTTCACCTTTTCTATAAAGTTCGTCAATGTTTGAGTTAGGAGATTCAAGTTGGTATGCCCACATCCAACCATAAGTTTGTGGTTTTAGGGATAGTGCATCCAAATAAGCTATAAAACCGTCATTTGTCATTTTGTAGCTTGTTTTGTAATAGTCGCTTATAGCGTCATTAATGCCTGCAACGGATTTTAGTTCAGATGGTATAATCAATTGACGCATACTGATATGCTTTTTGTTTACCTCTCCCAAAAACTTACGTTTGTATACACCTTGTTCGGAAAGCTCATACATTTTTTGCCAAACTCTTTGACTTGCAGGTTTAAGCATTGAATCAGATGCAAGCCATCCACCATTCTTCATTATTTCTTGCATTACCATTTGGTAAGCTAATGGTCCGAAACTTGAAACTCCTGCGCTGCCAATGATTTTGTAGATATCTTCACTAACAAACTCATATACAATCGAAGCAACAAATGCACGTTTAGCTAAATGCTCGCCGTCAACGATCTGCCATGGCTTGTGTTTTTTTGCGATATTTAAAGTTCTCTCAATAGAAAGCAAATCGATTGCTGCAACTTTATCGCTACCAGCTGATTTTTTGATTGCAGCCACACCTTTCGACAACGCTTCTTCTGGTGTACGCATACCTTCGTTGAGATATATGATTGGATATAGTTTCAATCGTATCTCCTTTGAAAAAATGCATCGCTGCTGTCACTAATGATTTGTTTGATTAAAGCAGCGTCGAATCCTCTGTCAACGAGTTCGTCAAGAAACGCTTCCCCTTGATCGAAAACAGCCTGCAATGCAGGAATAGGTTTAGCTAAACGATAAACATAAAGATATCCATAGTTGGACATGTCACCAAGTTCTTGTGTCATATACGCTTCGTCGGTTACCATGTCGTCGGGTAAATTGATATAATCTTTGTTTTCATCAGCGTTCAATCGATCATTAATGAGTTTGGTAGAATCTCCTGATAGATCACCCATCCATTTTTTTTCATAGAGTTCTGTACGTGTGTACATTTCGTACCACACTTTTGCTGATTCAGCTGTTAGGCTTGTATCGCTACAAAGCCATCTTGGCTTTATATAATGCATTGCTAACTGATAAGCAAGAGGTCCAAATTTATTAACCGCAGCACTTGTGTTGATTTTGGTTACACCTTGAACGTGTGTAGATCGAAAACTAACGCTACCAACAACAGCACGGTTGGCAGCTTTAAACACCAACTTTAAGCGTTCTGTTGGATTGTTTAACAAGGTTTTGTTTTTTTCTAGCAAATTTAGCATACGTTTTTTTGAAACAAGATTTACAAACTGACCTCCGGCCACACCGGTTGGTGTTTGTATCGCAACAACACCTTTTTCCAACGCTTCTTCTGGTGTACGCATACCTTCGTTGAGATATATGATTGGATATAGTTTCATGTTATTTCTGTTATCAATAACTAGCTTTTCCACCGTAGAGTCTACGAAAAAACTCTCCGCCCGCAGTTTCAAACAACTCACCAAGATCTTTTTCGGTGAACTGAGGATATATTTCTCTTAAATCTTTGATTAGTTGTTTGCCTTTGTCAAACAAACTGCGAGTGTTTGAATCATGCGAAACGAGTTGATAAGCCCAAAGCCAACCATAAGTTTCTGGCTTTAGGTTGTGTTCTTGCAACCAACTTAGAAAAGCTTGTTCGTCTTCGTAATCTATTTCTCCGTTTTCGACTTTGGTTATATACTCTCCTAAATCTCGGGGAGCAGGACCAATATGCATACGTTCGGCGGGATGAGATTCATTCCATTCACCAAGCCATTTACGCTTGTATACGCCTTGGTTTGAGAGTTCGTACATTTTTTGCCAAACTCTTTGACTTGCTGGTTTGAGATTAAAATCGCTTTCAAGCCAGCCACCAGTTGACCACATCGCTAGTTGATATGCCAATGGACCAAAATTTGCCACACCAGCACTACCGTCGATTTTCCACAGATTTTCATCGCTGTCAGAGTATGCAACATATCCAACAACTGCTCGGCTTCCTAATAGTTTACCGATAGTATGAGATTCTGCGGCGCTTATCTCCTCTGGTGCCCAACCTTTTTTCGGCAACGATTGCATTATGCTTTTTGCTCTATTTGTGGATATCAAAACGATACTATGATCGGTTGGTGATTCCATTTCCCAATCTGCATAGTCGTCACTAGTGATAGCTGCAACGTCTTTGCCAATAGCTTCGGTTGCTGTTGGAGCTGCTTCGTTAAGGTATATGATTGGATATAGTTTCATGTGTTCATTTTCTCCTGAGATAAAAGCGTTTAAACATTTGTATCGCAGCTTGTTCTATTGCTTCTTCAACATCGAATCGTTTAAGTTTCATAGAGCCAGCAAAGATATCAATGATGTCATCACTTGCTTTAAGTAGCGAGTTATATTTCGAAATATCTTTGCCTGCCTTTCTACGAAAACCATAAAACGGGCCAAGTTTGGCTTTATCCTCTGGCGGCAAACTGTTAACAAAGTTTTCAAACCATTCAGAATCCAGTTCTGCTTCTTGATCTCCAATGCTTTTATCAGCTTCTTCTGCTTGTTTACTTGTTAAGCCGGAAACGTTAAAACTTGTGCTTACCATCATGTATACGTCATCACCAAGTTCTGTTACAGGTATTTTCTCAACATCGTTGCGTTCAAGCATTTTGTTCCAAACCTTTTGAGAAGCTGCTGTTAAGTCATAATCAGAGCAAAGATATTCTGGGTATATTGATGCCATTGCTACGTCATAAAGCATGGGGCCGTATTTTTCAACTGCGACAGAATAACTCACTCTCCAAGTATCTGCTAAACGCACACCGACACCACCAACGATAGCACGGTTTCCAATGGCTGTTGTTAACCATTGTTTTTTAACATCAGCGGACTCGTAAGCTTCGTTTATTTTCCAAGGAGCAAGATTTGAATCATATGGACCACCAATTAAAAGCTGTTGAGGTGGAGTGGGGGAAACAACAGGCTCGATTTTCTTAACTGGTAAGTTACCTTTCTTTTCAAGATAAGATTTGAGAATGTTTTCGCATCTTTCTATATCGATCAATATAACAGATATTAAATCGTCAGCAGGATAAACGAAAAGTCCAAGTTCAGCTTCTATAGCTTGTTCTGGAGTTTTGGGTGCTTCAAATAACACAGGATAGAGCTTCATGATTTATTCCTCATCATCTGGTTCTACACTTTTGCTGTTGATTGAACGCTGGTGCGGCTACATCAGTTAGCTTTTCAACAACATCGCTTCCTTGCTTTCTTGCGAACATGTTTCCGGCATTGAGCATTTTAGCTATAGCACCTTCATGGTTTTTCTTTTTATAAGCCCAAAAGCATCCTGTTTGTGATGGATCAACGTTTATATCTTTAAGGTATTGCAAAAACTGTTCTTCGTTTTGGATATCGTCTTCTGGATAGTTGGCTAGTTGTGGGATCTTATCGGTTTGCAAGCATTCAGAACGACTTGACCGATCTCCTACCCATTTCCTATGGTATAGGTTTGGAAGTTTATACATGGTGTTGTAAACGTTTGCGGCGTTGCCCGACAAGTTTTCATCGCTTAAAAGCCATTTAGGCTCATGAACTTTTAACAATATTTGATACAGCAATGGCCCCCAACCTTTTTCAGAACATGACCAAGATATTTGAACATATTCATCTTCATCACGATATTGCATATAACCACGCAACGAATGTGCCATAGCTTCAGCATTATCTTCTTCGTATGCTTTCATAAACTCGGTTGGATTGAATATAACAATCATATCACGACTTGGTACGTTTAAAGCCACAAAACCTTGTGATATTGCGTTTGCACCAAATATTTCTTGGCCTTCGTTTAAGAATAGCAACGAATACAGTTTCATTTTTCACCTTTTCAATAACTTGCAGCAGAACCATAAAGACGCTGAAAAAACAAAGCTGCTGAACGTTCTATTATTTCTCTTGTTGCAACTTCTGGTATCTTTCGCTCGGTTCGCATTTGTTCGACAAACTTTTCGCTTTGATCAAATAAGTTTTTTATCTTAGGGTCATGACTTGTTTTACGATATGCCCAAAATTGACCAAAGTTTTCTATCGGTTCTTCTGGGTGGTTTTCTTTTGCCCATTTTATGAATAAATCTTCGGTTGGAGGAGGTAAGGAGGAGAGGAATCTCGTAAACTTGCCACGTTTGGTACCAAAATACCGTTCATAAATCAAGTCAATGTTATAATCTCCAAGCCATTTACGCTCATAAACACCTTGTTCAGAAAGCTTATACATGTTTTTCCAAACACGATGACTTGCTGGCTTAAGAGAAGTATCGCTCATTAGCCAAGATGGTTGTATTGCGTACATTGCTAGCTGATAAGCCAATGGACCAAAACTAGCAACTCCAGCACTTGTATCCACCTTGTATAAATCTTCACCAGAAGAGTCTTTGTTATAACCTACAGCTCCAACAACAGCACGACCAGCAATTTTCCGGGCCAACGGCACCGCTGCCTGCTGCCAGAGCCACACAAGGGTAGAATCATCGAAAGAATCATACTCCGATCCAGCTTTCTTTTTTACTGAATCAATGGCTTGCAAAAGCCTGTCTCCAGATATTAGAATAACTTTTGGATACGTTCCCGGTTTAAGATAAGCAAAAACTCCTTTTTCCAAAGACTCTTCTGCCGATCTTGCTGCTTCATTGGTATATATGAGTGGATAAAGTTTCATAGTTTCCTTATAACTAGCTTTTCTCCGCCTTTTATGCCGTGGTCTTTACACCACCCGGCCCTTACCTCAACTACATATTTAACGGGCACAGAAAAGCCTCTAGAGGCCATTGACAGGGCTTCTAAAGATAGGATCTCAACCAATCGATTATCCTTGTCAAATCCAAGACAATCTAAATCAAAAGGAACGGTATGCATCCAATAAGATTGTAAATGTTCTGTGTCATGCACAAAAAGCATTCCATAATGATCGTTGGGTGGTTGACTCCATCCCATGAAGCCTTTTGCACGTAACTCTGAACTGTTCAATATTTTCAAAGCTAATGAATGTGGAACATAACCAATAGAAGAGATACAATACATAAGGATATATAGTTTTCCAGATGCTCAACTATATACGCAATCTTTTCAGCAAGAAAAAAGTTCGAACAAAAGCGAAACCAATCCAGCAACAACTTTTAGAGTTAAGTCTTGGAAGTTTTGTTGTATTTCATTTAAATCACGACATATGCAACCAACACATATCAAAAGGTATTGATCGATTTGATTTGGCTATTTTGCACAACAAACAACTTAAAGGGTTGGTTAAAGCTGTATATACATCAGATGTTGGTCATGTGTATGTTGAAGTTCTTGGATTGGTTGTTGCTGGAGATCATGCAACAAGAAAAGAATACGTGTTGATGTGGGGAGAGATTGAGAAGCTAGCAGTTATCAGTGTTTGATACCTGCCATACGTTGCCAACGAGACACGTCGAAGGTAAGACGATCTCCATAGCTGCGGCTTTCTTTTAGTGGAAGTTCTTGTTGCGCTGGTTCAGTTTCTTTTTTCTTTTTTGGCGATGGTTTAGCGATGTTTGGTTTGTTTGGATCTGCTCCACCGTGAGCAAACTCGCCGGGACCATATATAAACGTTTCGGCTGGAACTTTGTCTGCCAAAGCTGCTTCAACTTCTTTTGTGTTCTTTGACAAGTCATCATAAAAGTGAACTTCTTCTGGTTGTTGTTCTTCTGGTTTACCTGCAAAGAACTTTTTGATGATTTCGTTGCCTTTGTTTTGACCTTGAACACCAAGAACTCCTTGAGATGGTGGAGCACCTTGTTTAGCCAAGAATGCTTGCATATCTTCAGCGTTGCTTGGAACGTGTGGTTGACCAGCAAAATCAACACCGGGTTTTTGTTTGTCTGAAGCACGGGCCGTGATAACCATGGTGTCAGAACCTTGAGAGTTTGCTTGTTTTAGCTTGTTGATCGTGCTATCGATTGGTTTTGTTGTGTTTTGATTTACATATGATGAAGGAGTGAAGTCAATAAACAACATTTCTCCCGGCTCTTTTGGCTCGTTTGGCGTTACTTTTTGTTGAGTTCTGGGGTATTCTGTTTGTAGCTTTGCTAATCCAGCCGAAGAAAGATATGAAGCAAATCCTTCTTTTCCGGCTGGTTTTTCAAACGCTTGTCCGTTTGGACCTTTAAGTAAATCCTTTGAACCAATGCCTTTTGATTTAACCCATGCTTCTGCTTCTTGAGCAGTTTTGTGTGCTGGTTTGCCGTCAACATACAACATCACACCGTTTGGGTTGTCGGTTTCACCCAAAGTATCATCAAAGTCAAAAATATGAACTTGTTTATCTGGTGGTGCATCACCGGGAACAGGAGTTTCTTCTTGTTCAAAAAGCCAGCGATAAACGATTTGATCTTTTCTATCTTTTAGCATTGTAGCGTTCCTTTATCACAAACGGCTTCTGTGAATGCCGGGAAGGTGGATTCTGCGAATACGGTTTTCCACCAGTGGATCTTGCACGTTGATTTTGCCTGATGCCAAATCACCCTTTACGTCGTCAAACTTCGGGCCACCGACTTTTGGATCAAACTGAGGCATGTCTACTCTAGCTGGTGCTTCGCCTTGTGGTTTGTTTAGTTTCGAAAGGTTTTCTGCAACTTTGCTGATGATCATTTGCTTGGCTTGTTCTGGTGTTTCCGTTCCTTTTAAACCAAAATATGTTTTACCTTCTGATGAAGCCAACACTTGTGTAAGATATTCTGGATTCAACATTGGAGCGCCGGTTTCTGTGGCACGGCCAAGGTTGCTATTGATCATACCTGTAATAGCAGCAGCATCAGAGCCAAGAATGTTGTCTGGCTCACCAGAACCGGGAGCTTTTGGAAGTGGCGTTCCAACTTTAGCAGCGATAGCGATTTGTGCTTTCACAAGTTTTTCGTCTGCTGTGGCACCGGGAAGCGCAACGTCTTTAACAAGAACTTTGCCGCTTGGTCCTGCAATCGCAGCAATCGAACTCCAACGATGGTGACCGTCGATAATGAACTGACCAGAAACAACAATCCCTTGACCTTTACCGACCGGATCACCAGTTCCAATGTTCTGCAAGCTCTTGAAAGATGAAAGTGGATATCCAACTGATTTCATCAAACTGATTTCGTTTTGAGTTGGATAAAGCGAAGAACATGGGCGAGGAACGTTTTCTTGCGTTGCAACTTTGTCGTCGTCGGGATCGTTATCTTCCAAACCCTTTTTAAGAACGTCTACAGTTGTTTTGTCTGCGCTATCAAGTTTTTTGACAACATCAGCGACTTTTTTTGTTGAAACAATGTCTTTGGCTTTTTCAACCGCATCCCCAGCGGGTGCAGCAGCAGCTTCTTCTTGTTCAAACAACCAGTTGTATGCATCACGATCTGAACGAATTCTTACTCTCATGTTAGTCCATCCTTGTATGTTAAAGGTATCACAAGATATATACTGTTATGAACCACGATTTGTTGAAAGAGCTTATACAACTTTTGGTACTTGAAGCTGCTTTTAACACAAAGCTTCTTAAAAAGATGGGATACAAATACGCTGGCCGCAACCGTCGTATTGGCTCTGACACATTTATCCATGCCAAAGATGATAACAACCCAGATTATCACAAAAAACTAATCAAACGCATCAACAAAAACCTAAACAAAGGTAGCTACTACCGTAGCAAAGAACGTGATACTCTAAAAGATCCACCAGCCATGGGTATCTCTTGGACAAAAGGTGAAAAAGGTTAAATTATGCCAGCAAAAACAGTTAAAGATCTAATTGATTTTAACAACAGCGTTGGTGATGAATTTAAAGTTGGAGTAAAATTTGAAAAACAAGTTCTTGGAGGAGCAGATTTTTATCTTGTTGGTTTTTACAGTTTAAAAACGGGTAAATTAATTGAAAGTCAAACTGATAAATTAAGAAAAAAATATTACGGAGATTTTAAATTTTCTAAATTTGAAAAAGGCGGACCAATATCTCGATATGAAGAGCCGAGTCATAAACCATTAATGCCTTGGGGTTATGTATCATGCAAAGAGAACGATGACAAAGCCAATTATAATTGTCATAATGCTTGGTTTGTTAGCATGTCAGAAGTAGCAAAAGGTTATGGTCCAATGCTATATGATTGTTTGTTGGTAATTCTTGGTCAGTCTGGAAATGGTTTGATT
>Ga0129333_10005299_pt1 | contig 12099 bp, 9 predicted proteins | sample CPB6_08_DNA_FD_94474 | JGI IMG/M metagenome (GOLD analysis project Ga0129333, IMG submission 94474) | Freshwater to marine salinity gradient microbial communities from Chesapeake Bay, USA - CPBay_Sum_0.6_0.8_DNA | ecosystem: Environmental > Aquatic > Marine > Coastal | place: USA: Chesapeake Bay... | reverse complement strand
GATATGGGTAATACTCCGATAGATGAAGCATTATTTTACGACTATTTTGATTGTATGGATATTCTTCTGTGTAAAGAATCGAAAGAATTGTCATCATCAGAAGATATGGCGAAATTTTCCAAAACTTTTGCCTGATAAAAATAATATAACAATCTTCAAAAAAAGGTGTATAAAATCAAATATATAGAGTAATAAAAATAACTTACTCATATATGGGTAAATCCAATATTGATTATCATGCGGATTATCGTGGCGTTCAGGGGAATTTGCCAGATAATGATATACCTTTTGTCGGATCATTTGCCAAAGTTTTTCCAAAAGGAGAAGGACTTCAAACAGATTCCGTTGCTTTTGGAACAGTGACAAGAATTAGAAATTTGGTGAATGGAGATGTATCTTACAAATTGTCGGGAATGAAAGGGGGAACATTCAGAATGAGTGAGTATGATATCATTTTATATTCTCTTGAAAATCCTGAAGTAAGGAAGAAATATGGTTTCAAAACAACCAAGGATTTGCAATAAATCATGAAAGACCCTAATAGTAAATTGGTGTTTTCAAACACCGATGTTGAAGATTTCATGCTTGTGTGGAATACCTTATCAACCAAAGAGAAAAAATCTCTTCTCTTTAGTATGCTAGAAGGTGGATTAGTTACAAAACTACATCACCTTGCAAGGAGTGGAGTTGATTTAGTTCACTCTGACGAGGATGGTTCAAATCTTTTACATCATGCCGCCTTTTCTGATAATTCTGATGTTATTGAATGTTTGTTGTATATTGGTTGCGATATAAGCAAACAAGATAGTTTTGGTAGAACACCTCTCCATATCGCTTCAAGTCACGGAAATATCGAAACCCTCAAAAAACTTTTGAAGAATCAAAAGACTTGGTTCATAAAAGATAAACTTGGAAATTCATATCTTGATTTAGCAAAAGAAGGTTACAAAATGAGAATATATCTTTTGTCCCTTCTTATTTTCATAAAGACAAGAGTTTTTCGCTTTTAATAAAAAAACAACAATATGAAAGACATCAAATCTGATTTAGAATTATTCTATCAACTTGCTACCAAAGATTATGCGTTTTTGGCTTTAGTTATTAGTTTAATCGGATTCATTGTATCATCATTTACAATGTTATACCCACCAATTATTCTTTTGTTAGCATTGATTTCATTTACTGCTTTTGATTCAATAGGATGGGAAAGTGTTGCACATTCCGAAGAAAGAATGAATGTTGTAAGATATAGAATCGATCAGACAACATATCAATATATCATTGCTGCCTTTGCAACAGCAGTTTCAGGACAACTTGTATGGGTAACTATCGGTTACATACTTTTATGGTGGATAGGACTTTGTGATGTTCTTTTCTATTACTTACTTAAAAAACAAAATGATTTGTATAGTTATGGTAATATGCCTTGGGTATGGTGGACACCACTTGGTATCTACAACAAAATAGTAGGTCGTGATACTACAGGAAAAGAACTTGCTACAATATCTTTTGTGGGATTAGCTCTTTGGTTTGTATTGTGGTTCGTATTTCCGAGTTTGCAAACTTTGACTTTTACCAAATTATTTCATCCATCAATTATTTGATGTTGTTGTAGGAATGAAATAAATCTTGAACAAATTCAATGATCCTATATCATAGCCAACAAATTGACTTGGATTGAGTGTATAACTATCAAGTAAGGTTTGCCTAATCCTCCAAAATTCGTCATGTAATTTATTGTTTGGTGGGAATTTCCAAATGGAGATATTCGTAAATGGTCTACCTACTGTGTTTTCATTTAGATATTCTTCATAAGTCTGATTAGGAACAGCATTATAGAAACCTTTTGATACTATATCAATATCACTTCCATCGCTTGTTTTATCTATATCAAATTTAGCTGTGAGAATCTTTCCATTTGTTGTATCTAAATACTCAATGAAAAACTCTCGTGCATATAATGATGCATTGCGTATCTCTTTTGATTCCCAACTTACTGTTAAAGATAGTGATGCATCCTTATTTTCTTCTGAATAGTATACATTTGTAAAAGTCAGAGAATATGTCGCATAGTATTTCAATGTTGGAACACTAACTAGTGATGGAGGCTGATATGCCACTGGAGGTGGAACTGGAAGCGGTGGCTCAGGTACATTCTCTGGGAATGTCGGTGGAGTCCATCCAAGACCAGGTAAATAATGATTTACGACTTTTGGATTACCAACTTCAATAAATCCATTTCTACGAACTTTATAGGTGTTATTTTCAATATCACTCACTTCAAGTTCAACACTATAATTACCTGAATTGCAGAAAGTCCAAATCAAAAACTCGTTATTGATTTCAGCCATTAGAATATCCCTTTCGTCATAAAGTTTCCACTTATGTTCTCTGATTCCTGCTATTCTTGATGGAAACGAATTCATAAAAAGAGTTGTTCCAGGATTAACTTTTGCCTTCCATCTTTTGATTTTTGTATCTTGCCAATTGAACGAACCATCCAATGCTTGAACATAGAGAGAATGTATATCTCGTATATTTGATGAAAACTCACCTAACAATTCAGGAACAGGCAACCACTCACCAAATTCATAATAAGTGCTATACAAATAATTCCAAAGTGGAGGATTATTCACACCTAAAGGTTGCCCACCATCGCTTTCTGATTTTGTCCACTCTTTCATAATCCCAAGAGGATATGAATGAGTATGCGATGGATCATCTTCCCAGTCAGATTCTACACCATACAAAAATTCAAAATAATGTAACCCAGAAACACCTGGTAACTTTGCTTTTGCTTCTATGTAATTAGCAAAAGTTATACCATCATCAAGTAATGGAACTGAATAATAAAAGTCTTTAATTCCTTCTACATCACTTGAATTGAGATAATTAACTGCTTCTTGTAAACTCAAATCTGCAAAAGAAAATGAAACCAAACTTGTTCCTGTTTTTGTGGCAGGTAATGACATAATAAATCTATTATCATAATATGGAGTGATTCCATCCAAATAAGTAATAACTGAACCAGGCTGAATACCATCTCCATGAACAAGCATACCAATCTCTAAATCCAAAACATTTATGATTGAGCAAGTAACAAGAGAATTTCCAGTCGTAGTTGCATTTTTTGACATCTCAAATCTTTTTGCATGATATGGAGTTTCATCTTCAATAGATATAATAAACGAATCAGATTGAATACCACCACCTGTTACGAGCATACCAACTTGTAAATCTTTTATGTCATCAACATACACATAAACACTTCCATTTTCAATTTCTGCATTAAAGTCGTATGTTCCAACAGTTACAAAGCCATCATCTAATGTAAGATTTCCTTCTAATTGTTTAATATCTTCGGGTGGGAATTGAAAGAAATGTTCATCATCAACTATAATCACGCCTCCTCTTGCTACTTTAGTAATCGTAAAAGAACAATATGAAATACCATTGAACTCAAAGTCATTCCATGTTTTATCTGACATATCTTCCCAGGTTACATCATTGCAGAATGAACTCCAAGTTCTATTTATTGTTCCCATTTTAGTATTTGCCTGTTCTATATCATAGGGCTTCAAAGCGACAAAATAATCGGGATCTAATTTTTTGATAATATTGCACGAATAGTCAAGAGTCAAAATTGTTTCGTCATCTTCAAATTCCATATCTAAAACATTGCAGTACATATCTTTTGATTCAAGTCTTAATAATATCATCATATCATTTAGAACTGAAACAAAATCTCTTGTCCATATATTCGCCCAATGAATTCTAAGCCCACCTGATTCACTTCTCGGTTTATTGTCAATTTCAACTGCTTCGAGATTCTGAACAATAAAACCTATTGTATAAGCGGAATTATCATAAACATTCTGATCAATCACATATTCCACTTCATTTGATACATTTAGTTTTGCTGATGTAATCGAAAATTGTTTTCTTCCACTATTTGTATCAAAGAATAGTAATTTAGCATCAAGAGCATATTGCAAAGAACCTGTTTGCCAAGTTGTAGTCAAAGTATTTGCACCTGTCCAAGAAATTGAATTAGCACGATGTTTGATAACTAATATAGCTTGCTCACTTTGAAATATTGTTCCATTATATGCTTCAGTTATCCAAACATTTGCATCTGAACCCAAAGGAAAACTATCTTTTTGATTTGATGTTTGACTGAACCATTGATTAGGACCAAAACCACCTGATATGGTTTTTAGAATTGCACCATTCAATCCTGCTGCATAAACAGTTTGAGTATCTATAGGATAAATCTGATTTACAATTTCAACTGAATTTGTGTAAAGTATTCGCCAAGCGTTTCCACCATCTTCGGTTTTCAAAACAACACCAACAGGAGATATTCCAGAAAAGTTACCTGCTGCAAAACCAATTTGTCTGTTCAAAAATCTTATTGATGATATAGGTATAGGAACGGATGATTCTGTCCATGTTAGACCTCCATTGACGGTAATAAATATCTTATGATTTGTTCCATCGGTTGAAGTTGCCCAACCATGTTTATTGTCAATAAAATAAAGAGCTAAACATTTTCCAGCAGTAGTATTGACAATAGACCAATTTTGACCGCTATCAGTAGTTCTATAAATATTCCCACTTTCAGTAACAAAAACTCCAATGGTAGTATCAGGAAAATAAATACTTGTGATAATTTCGCCAAAACCATTTGGAGTTATGCTTTCCCAAATTCCACCGCCATTTACAGTTTTCAAAATAACTGAATCACCAGCAACATATCCAACATCTTCATTAATGAAATGAACGGAGTTTAAGTTTTTAGTAGTTGCTATACTTTCACGAGTGATAGTTCTTGAACCACTTGGATTAACAACATAGTGTAAAATTGTTCCATAGTTACCAACAATCCAACCATTTCTTGCATCAATAAAGAATAAATCATTTAGGTTATTAACTGTATCAGAGTCCAATGCTTGCCATATACTTCCACCATCTTCTGTGTATAAAAGTTTTCCATAATTTCCTACAATAAAACCTTGTAGAGAATTGAGAAATTGAATACCATTATTTGTAAATGTTTTTACTGAATCTGTAATTCCTGCCGCATTTGCGATAATATCCAAAAGCAAAACATTTGACTTTGTTCTGTCTTTGAAGAAATAAGCATTTTGTCTTCTATTGTTTGTGAACAATGAATTGTTTATACCTTTGATTCTTACTTGCTGTTTTGATGGAGTTATGCCAATTACATTACCAACCTCTTCGCTTGCCGTATTTACTACCTCACCATCAAGGTAATCAAAAAGATTTTCTTGATTAGCATAAGTATTCCAATCAACAGATTCCCAAGTTAAATCTCCAACCTCAGTCCAAGTTGTATCATCATTGATAGTTACATCCATCCAAGTTCCGTGCATATCAGCAATCGCTAAATCATATTCTGTTTTTTCTATTTCTTCCCATGTATCAAAAGCATCATGCTTTCTGTACACAATAGATATATCTGCTTCTTTGGGGCGAACCTCAATATAATTTACTTTCGTTTGTCTGTGTGGAAAATTGAAATGATCGACAAGTTCAAGTGTTACATCATAATATCCTAAATAAGGTAATACTATTTGAATTGTATCTAAACTACCAATATCACCTTTTCTATCATAAACGATTACATTTCTATCAACAGATCTAACAATCCATCTCATAGTTTGATAATCTTGATAAATAAGATTTTCCCATGTTCTTTCAGATGCTTCATCCCAAGTCATTTGGAGTTCAGACCAAATATAATCAGTCGTTAAATTTGTAAGAGTGGTTGTAAATCCAATTTTTCTTGAATATCGAGGATGTCTTTCAACCAAATAATTACCTTCACTATCAATATCCTCACCAACAATGCAGTAAGCATAATCAATTACATCAAGTGTTTCTTTATCTTTTAATTTCGTTGATACTTTCAAATCACAATTATTGAATTCGGTATCTGTTAAATCTTCCAAATATCCAATCAAAGGACTTGCTGAAAAATCTAAATCTTTTTCAACATCTACATGAATAGTTGGTGTTGGTATATTCCAAGAATTAAGTCCTATATTATCATAATAGACACCCTCTCCTGTTATATCAATAATTCTTGCATTGAGAGGTAAAAACTTTTCTTTGAGAATGTTCTTTAAGTTAAAGAGTTTTATCAAAATCTCTTCATTAGTGAACTCAAAAACATCTTCTGTTATAGGAAGACCATCCTCATCAAAATCTCCTGTATCACGATTCAAATCATAAAAGAGTGCAAATTTAGCAGTCTTTCGAAATGTTTTTGAGGGTTGATTAGGAGTGATACCATCAATAAATTTCTTGTAATCACTAAACTCTTTATCTGAATATTCCAAAGAGAGAGGAACATTCATTGTAATCATCTTGCCTTCATTCTTTGAGTTTTCAGCAACATTCAACCAATACTCTTTTAGTCTCAAATCTCCATAACCAAAGTATTTCAAAGCATTGATAAGACCTCTATATGATCCGAGATATGGCCAAATATCATTACCAGCCAAAAGCATCTCTTTTCGCTTTTCATTCAACTCTATGTAGTTAATCTTATCTTCTTTTATATCGGTATCTCGAAAAGCAATATAGTCATTAGCATCAATAGCTTTTCCAAAATTTTCAAGCATACTCTTGAAGCGTTCATCTTCCCCTTCTGCTTCAAAGAATAAAGTGAATTCACCTAAAGTCGTAGTTGTTCCATTTGTATCTATTTCTTCAATAATAAGTGTGTTTGTATAAGCACCTTCAATCTTTGCTGATGCTGCTATATTAACTTGAATAAGGTTTTTGCGTATATCTCCTGAAGATAACTCTCTATGATTAAAAATAGTTGTATCAGAAGAACCATCATCCAAATCGTAAGTGAAACTTGATACCTTTGATATAAGAGGCATATCAGTATCATAGGTAACATCAAAGAAATAGAAGATTTCAGATGACTCAGAAAATCTTGCTCTAATTTTTGAACCGCTACTTCTTGGATATGTCAATTCATATCGTTTTCTGTGCATTTCAAGTGTGGTGCTACCCGTGGCTGAAGCTCCAAGTTCTGCATCAATAATAATTTGAGTTTGGTTCTTTATTGATTGTATGAATGTTCCACTAGGTATGTTTGCTCCTTGAATCCACATTCCAGGTTTCAAATTCTTTGTCGTTCCACTTGTAAGTGTTACGATAGGTGAGTTAAGAGTGGTAGTAGCAGTAAGAGTTATGATATTTGATGAATCTATAACATCTTCGCCTATAAAAATATGGGCAACTTCATGCAAACCAACGGATATGTTTGGAATTGTTAGAGATGCAGTCCAAACACTATCCGTTAAAATAGGATTTATATCTGAACCTATTTTGTCAAAAAATCGTAAATTGTCTATTGAAATACTTGGCATATTATTGTTCCATATTAGGCTTTACCTATATATCAATAATTAAAAATGTTCAAATGAGATATATAATTCAAAGGATTAAAAATTATGGCAATTACCGTGATACAACAACATTTTTTGGCGGATAGCGAGTATGTGAAAACAGAAACGAAAAAAGATGTCATCGTTTTTCATCATACCGCAGGTGGACATAATCCAATATGGACAGTAAATTCTTGGGGTAATGACACAAGAGGAAGAATTGCAACTGCCTTTACTATCGGTGGTCGTAGTATTACAAAAACTGACAATACCTTAGATGGTCTTGTAGTAATGGCATTTGAACCTAAATACTGGGCTTGGCATTTAGGTGTTAAGGGAACAAATGGTCGTTTAGATAAAAAAAGTATTGGAATTGAAATTTGTAATTACGGACCAATAACTCTTGGTAAAGATGGTAAATTTTACAACTATGTAAAAAAACCTATGCCCGAACAAGATGTCTATGATTTGGGATTTGTATGGAGAGGATATAGATATTTCCATAAATACACAGATGCTCAAATTGATTCTTTGCGTCACCTTCTTCAATGGCTTTCACAAGATTTTGGAATAAATATCAAATCTCGTCAAAGTTGGAGTGTGGATTCTTTCAATGTATCACAAGAAGCATTGAAAGGTGCATCAGGACTATGGACTCATACAAATTATAGAAAAGATAAAACAGATTGTCACCCACAACCTGAATTAATACAAATGTTAAACTCACTATGATGAATCCAAGAATATTGAACCCAGAATTTTTTATTGAGCGATTGAAAAATGCAAATGGCATTGAGAGGCTTGATCTTTTGAAAGAGCTAATTGAATCAAGAGATAATTACTTACTTGAAAGTTTGCTCGAAGAAAAGATTATCAATCCTTCAGAAAAAATGAATGAAGGTCGGAATATAATTCCAATTTATTTAAGAACATTGCAAAAAGACAATTTTGAAGCATCTTATATTTTGGCTTCGTATGGTGCAAATTTGGATGAAAGCGTTTATTCAAAGTTTGAGCATACATTTGGCGAAGGACATATGAGTCTTCAGCATTATACTATGATACCTTTGGCTAGTCGTTTGAGATATATGCCAAAAGATGTGTTTATATTAAGAGATATTTTTGTTGAGTCTTTGAAAAATGGAAATGCTATTCCAACTACTGTTGATTCCTTTGGAATGACACCTATTGCATTTTTATTCTCAAGAATGGAGTTTCCTGAAAATAAAGAAAATACAAATTTCGTTCAAGTGTTAATTGACATAATCTCTACTTATGTTCACTATGGCATGAATATAAACCATAAGGATAAGTTTGGGAGGAGTTGCTTGTATTATATTTTAACAAAATATGTAAATCAACCTCTCTTTGCTGAAATTTTGGAATATCTTTTATCAGTAGGGATAGATGTTCAAGATTCAGGAATTGATGATTTCTATAAAGATAGGTTTCATCCTTACAATATTCTTGATACACTTGGTCTCGAAAAAACAGGAGTTCTTTTAGCAAATGCAAGATTTGATTTACAATATGTTGATCCATCAACTATTCGTAATCAAAATATCAGAAATGCTCTACTAAATCAAATGTCATAGATATTGTTTTTTTCCTTATTTTTGTAGATAATCTTCAATCTTGTCATTTTTACTTGTTTCTTAAAAATCTTGGAAATATATAAGTCTGTTAAGTGAATTTCTCATAGAAATATATTGCTTAGAATTATTCTACATAAATGCAAAAAGTAATTATCATATCATCCCCTAGTGGTTGTGGAAAAGATACAATAGTGTCAGAACTACTCAATAAAATCCCCCTAAGTCGTAGAATTATCACATCAACAACTCGTCAGCCAAGAGCATATGAACAATATGGTAAAAACTATTATTTCATATCAAAAGATGAGTTTTTAGAACTCATAGAAAAAAATGAATTCCTTGAATGGCAAGATGTTCACGGAGAACTCTATGGCACAACCCTATCTGAATTTGACAAAGAATCATCCGTTTCTTTTGTTATACTTGATGTTCTAGGTGCAATGAGAATTAAGAAACTCATAAAGCAAAGAACATCATTGATTTTTCTAAAACCTCCAAGTAAAGAAGAACTCAAACGAAGATTATTAATGCGTAAGACAGAAAATGAAAATCAAATAGAAAAGAGGCTTGAACGATACGATATGGAATTACATATGTCAAATCTCTTTGATTATTGTATTATCAATTCTGATGTTAAAGAAACAACAGATTTTATTATCGATATAATTGAAAACCTAAAATAACTCTAAAAGTATGAAACATCTTTTTGAATCAATGGTAGATGGTATGGATGTAACAGACAAAGTAAAAGAACGTTTCAAAAGAATTTTACAGCAAAATGTAAAGGATAAAAACGGAATAGATTTAAGTCCTAATCATCTACAACTTATGATGGAGTTTGATCCAAGTAAAAGAGGTAAGTATCTTCGTTGGATGACTGATTTATTCAAAAATTCTGATTCAGAAATACTGATGGAGGATCTCTATAAAATAGAAGAGAGTTTAGAGTTATTTGAGAAGATTAAATTCAAATTGAAACTTGAAGAAAGAAATGTATTGAATTACCATACACTTCAAGATTTATGGGATGCTATTAAAATTTACAAAGATGATAAAGATTTCATACTTTCAAAGAATCAATTAAATGGTGATACAATAGTTGATGGAGAGTTTGATGTTCTACTTGATACTGATTCATATTCGGTTATAGTTCCAAAAACACATCGTTCATCATGTTATTGGGGTTCGGGAACTCGATGGTGCACATCTCACTCTTCAAATGAAAGAACTTATTTGGATTATGCCGATAAAGGTCCACTTGTTATCATTTATCACAAATCAGATGATATAAAGGATAATGTTCAATTTCATATAGAAACATCACAATATATGGATGTCGAAGATAGACCTATTGATCCAGAAGGTTTGTTTGCTAAATATCCTGATGTTCTTCTTGCTTTTGTGGATTACATAGAAAAGAAAGAATATCCCTTTGTAAAACAACCATCACTTTCTTTTTATCAAAAAGCGTTTCTGCACGCTTTGGAAAAGGGCAAATCTTCTCTTGCTAGAATATATTTGGCTTATGGAGCTGATGTTGATGGGATTGATAATGATTGTGTTTCAGGAATTCCTATTTGTAAAGCGATTTATATTAAAGAAGAAAAGGAAGCCATAAAACTTATTAAAATGCTTTTGAAATATGGAGCTATGACTAATGTTGAAGATGGCTTTGTAAATTTAGCTCATATGGTTGCATCAACAGGAAAATTAAAGATATTAGATTTACTTGTTCAAAATGGAATGAACTTAAATGTCAAGGATTTTCTTGGAAGAACACCTTTACATTCGGCATTTATGCTTGGAAAAGTAGATATGGCAAGAGAACTGATAAACTATGGTTTAAGTCCTGATGAAACGGATAATGATGGAAAAACCCCTTTGGATTTAGCACATCATATGAAAAGTTTAATTTTTGATGGAAGTAATAAAAGATCAGATATATAAGATTAAATAAAAATAGAACAATATTTTTAGATGATGAAACACATTAAACTTTTTGAGAACTACTTTGAAGATGAAGAATGGAATAGACTTTTGCCTTATTTCACAATGAGTCAGAGTGAAAGGGATAGGATATTCTTTGATGAAGTAAAGAAAACTAAACCGAACTTACAAGTAATTGAGGATTTGCTTGATACACAGCTTGTAGATCCAAATATGAGGGATAATGAACAAACAACTCCTTTACATTGGGCAGCATCATATGATAACCGAGCCGTTGCTGAGCTTTTGCTCGATAGAGGAGCAGACTACGATGTGAGGGATAAATATCAACGAACTCCTTTGCATTGGGCGGCAGAAAATAATAGCCGAGCCGTTGCTGAGCTATTGCTTGATCTAGGAGCAGAATACGATGCGAGGGATGAATCGCAACTAACTCCTTTGCATTTGGCGGCATGGGATAATAGTCGAGCCGTTGCTGAGCTTTTGCTTGATAGAGGAGCAGATTATGAGGTGATGGATTTTAGACAAAGAACAGCTTTGGATTTGGCGGCATATTATGATAGCCAAGCCGTTGCTGAGCTGTTGCGTAGCCGTGGAGCAACTGAATAAAAATAATTAAAGAATATGAAACAATATATCAAACTATACGAAGACTTTGAATTAGAACAAATGGAAGATATTTCGGAAGCAAAGGGAAATAGAAGTCCGATTGACTCACCAAACATTGAGAAAGCACTTAAAAAGAAATCTGAAAAAACAGGTGTTCCTGTATCTTATCTTCGTATTATTATGAGAAGAGGTATGGCTGCTTGGAAATCAGGTCATAGACCTGGTGCAGGTCAACAGCAATGGGGTTATGCTCGTTTAGCAAGTTTCTTAACAGGAAAGCCGACAACTTGGGGCAGTCCAAAATCTTCTCCGAAAGGTGGTGCTGATTCAGATGTTGCAAGAGAAATAATTAGAAATGGTCATACAGATGGATTGAAATTCATCAAAAAGAAAGTCAATGAAGAAGAAACTCATAAATACTACAAAGGATTATCACAAGCGACAATCGAGAAGAAGAAGCGTATGATGAAGAAACAAGCAGAAATGCCAGATGATGATCCATCAGCATATAAAGAACT
>Ga0129333_10005298_pt1 | contig 12100 bp, 21 predicted proteins | sample CPB6_08_DNA_FD_94474 | JGI IMG/M metagenome (GOLD analysis project Ga0129333, IMG submission 94474) | Freshwater to marine salinity gradient microbial communities from Chesapeake Bay, USA - CPBay_Sum_0.6_0.8_DNA | ecosystem: Environmental > Aquatic > Marine > Coastal | place: USA: Chesapeake... | reverse complement strand
TGATTCTCCAGCCTTTTTGGGGGAGCCTGAGACTCCTTGTTGGCCGAATCGGATGACTTTGCCGTTCTCACATCCTGGTCCTTTGGCGACAACAACATGTGATTTGGTGGGATGGTTAGGGGTGCGTTTCGGTTTGTTATATCCGCTGACACCCACACGCTTTAGACGCGGGTCGGGTTTGCTTGCCATTACTTTGCCTTCCTTGCTTTCCGCCCTGCTTCGCGGGCTTTCGTCGTGTTCGGGACGAACTGTTTCCCTTGGCGGGTGCCTTCTTGTTTTTTGCGGGTTGTGGCACGATACTCCTCCGGACTTAGGGATTTAATGGCTTTGGCTGGCAGATACCGTTCACCGCTAGCGTTGGGACCTTGCGTGGATGGTTTACCTGACTTGGTGCGCCAATCTTCTTTTGTCCACTTGGACAAAGATTTTTGGGCCGATGTCCTACCCCCGCTGTATCCGCCTCCTGCCTTCTCGTAGCGGTCGGCTACAATTTGGGCTTTACGAGCAGACCATTTGCCGGGGCCACCTCCGGCAGACCCGGCTTTAACTTCAGCCAGAATCCGTTCACGCAATTTTGGCTTAGTATAGGCCATTACTTCTTTGTAACTCCAGAAACACGCTTCAAACGTGGGTTCGCCCTTACAGCGGCGGGTGACGCTTTACGCGCACCTGCCGCCAAAATAGCGCCAGCACGTTCCATGCTAATATTCTGTTTGGCGGCAATTTCTTTTTGGACTGCCTTGAAACCCCGATGTTTCTTTTTGGCCGCCATTACTTGCGGCCCTTGGATTTTGCCTTGGGGCCGTACTCGGCCTTCTTCTCAGCCTTGGATTCCGTCCGCTCATGCTTAGCGGATTCGCTATGGGCCTTGCCCTTCATCATCTTGCCATTGGGCATTTTATGGAAACCCTTGGGGACTGCCTTCTTTTTAGCGGCCACGGTCACTTCCCCTTGCCGCGACGAATAGCATCCGAAACAGTCTTACGCTGGCTGATACCAGCCCCAGGATTACCAACCGGCTTCCACGGACCGTAACCCTCGCTGTGACGCTTACTTGTCCCCATCTTAACCTTCTTATCGGTCGGGACCTTCTTGGCCGGAGCCTTCTTCATATTCTGTTCCTTAACTGTGTTCCGGCTGTATGCGCCGCTTGTTTATTATTGGAACATGTCACCACTAACGTGGTTCCATGTTCCTGGTACCAATAAAACTAGTACCCCCCTATAGTCCCCCCAAACGTTCGTTTGGTGGGGACCGAACGCCAGCCACTATGATATGAAGAATGATTTGCGCGCAGACAACACCCCCCTTCTGGATGCGCGTCAGGAACAATATCTGGAGTGGCTGGTGACTCCAGCCTCGGAACGCATCCCGCGGACACAAGCCGAGTTCGCTCGCCAGACCGGAGTAGACCCTACGACCCTGAGGCGGTGGGAGAAGAAGGATTGGTTCAAACGTCAGTGGGACGCGCGAGTCAACGAAATCCAGGGGTCCCCTGAGCGCACACAGAGACTTCTGGATTCGTTGTATGCGAAAGCCATTGAGGGCGACAATAAGGCCGCCCAGTTGTACCTCCAGGCTACAAACCGGCTATTGCCTCCGCAAACCGTTATCAATACTTCCAAGGCGTCTGATTTGTCGGATGACGAGTTGGATGCGTTGATTGTATCGATTGCTGAACATCAATCCAAACGGAAGGTTGAACCTCCCCAGGCTGTGTGATTGGTTTGTCCTCCTTCAGAACGAACGAATGCCTTATGTGTGGAGAGGAATATCCGGCCAACCTAAGGGGTTGTCCGTGGTGTACTGTGGATAAACGAACGAAACAGCCTCTAGTAGAACCCGACCACGACGACCCGAGGATTGATTAATGACTATTTCGAACTATTTGGAGGACGCCCTGCTGAACACGCTTCGCGGCACCTCTCTGAGTGTGCCCAACGTGTACATCAAACTTCACCTCGGCGCCCCCGGTGAAGATGGTACGACAAACCCTGCGGCGAATACATCACGACAACTGGCAACCTTTTCGGCCGCCAGCGGCGGCTCGATGGCTAGTTCGGCCGCAGTGACATGGACGAACGTTTCCGCAACCGAAACCTATAGCCATTGGTCGGCATGGGATTCCTCAAGCGCGGGCAACTGTTTGTGGACGGGAGCATTGTCGTCGTCCGCTAGTGTCGCTTCGGGCGACACCTTCCAAATCACTAGTTTGACTTTGACGATTGACTGAGGACTAAATGGCAACTAACTTTCCCGCAGGTCTAGATGTTTTGACTAACCCGCAACCGGGTGATGCTCTTAACAACCCTTCGCACTCGGCACAACACCATAACGCGAACGACGCCATCGAAGCCCTAGAGGCGAAGGTTGGCATTGACGGTTCTGCTGTTACCACCAGTATCGATTACAGGTTGCGTTTTATGACCGCTCCCGTCATTATCGCTCCCGAAGAGCGGTGGGATATTTCGGCTACTGCCGCTACTGGAACGGTGAATGTTAACATTGCTTCTGGGTCGGCCAAGTATTACACGACTGCCGCAACGGCTAACTGGACTTTCAACTTCCGTGGTGATGCCAGCACAACGCTTGATAGTTCTTTGGTTACTGGCGATTCGGTTACTGTGGCGTTTGCTGTCACGAATGGTGCAACGGCATACCGACCGACGGTGTTCCAGGTTGACGGCGTTGCCGTCACCCCCAAGTGGCAGGGTGGAACCGCACCATCAGCGGGGAATGCCAACTCGATTGATGTTTACTCGTTTACGATTATCAAGACAGCCGCAGCAACTTTTACCGTTCTTGCATCACAAACCAAGTTTGCTTAAGAGAAGGTTTTAATGCCGCTTCTTACAACTTTTTCTGGGGCTTCGGCGCGTGGTGTCGGTTTGACATCTGGCGGCCTGCCGGTAGTCACCGGCTATAGTGAATCGAACACGTACGGGTCGTATATCGCATTCAAGTTTAATTCTACTACCACGATGGGATTAACTGGTTCCGTAGCAGGCGATGTGTTCTTGGTGAACGGCGGCCAGGGTGGCTATACCGGAACTTGGACATACTGCTTTAAGGATTGCGGCACGGGCTACGGCGGTGGATACGGTGGTTCTGGTTCCGCCCTGTACACATTTACTAATACCATGTTTACTGCGGCAAACTATACAGTTACGGTCGGTAATGGTGGAGCGGCCGACAACCAGTGGGGTGGAACAAGTTCCATTGTCGGTGGAAGCATTAACTTGACTGGTGGAACCGGTCAGGCTGGTTCCGCATACGGCGCGTATGGCTATACGTACGGGTCGTTTACTTTTTCTTTTGCTACGGCGGCATTTGGTGGAGGCCCAGGCGCCGGTGGGAATGGAATCAGTGCGCCATCTGTCAACACTCCAGGTGGTGGCGGAATTGGTGCAACAAATAATTACTGGGATGGAACCAACATTTATTACGGTGGCGGTGGGGCAGGCGGAGCGTTCGGCGAAGTCGCCTCCGGTGGTCTCGGCGGCGGTGGAAACACCGCAGTTGCGGGAGCGGCAAATACCGGCGGTGGTGGTGGTGGCAACTCAGGCCAAGACTACGGGCCCGCCGCGCCGGGTGGGTCGGGAATTATCATCATTCGTTTTCTCAAAGATTCAGTAATAGCAGGTTGATGTGGCACACTTCGCATTAGTTGACGAAACAAATACCGTTCAAGAAGTTATTGTCGTCGATAACCAAAACATTCTTGACGAAAACGGGCAGGAATCTGAAACGATTGGCGCAACCTATTGCGCCAACATTAAACCTGGACGTTGGGTTCAGTGTTCATATAATGCCAACTTCCGTGGAATCTATCCAGGTGTTGGTTCTCTATATGTTGAAGATACTGATGTATTTTTGCCCGCCCCATCTAAGCCATGGAATAAGCGGCTTCCCGACGGTTCGGAATATTTCACTCCGGGAATCAACCAACGCAATGGCCTTCCATTGACCGATGGGGAAATCAAGGCTGAGCAATTTTTTGCTAAAGCCGGTAATCCAAGTTGGGCGGAGACTGTTCTTGTGACAATTACGGCCCCCGAGAATGAAATTGGAGAACCCTTCACATGGGTGTGACGCACGAACAGGAACCTAGCCCGCTGGTTTATTACCCAGACGACCCGTCTATTGTCGTGCATCGCACGACCGTATACAACGACGGTGAAAAGGTTGGTTATGTTGACTGGCGGAATGTCGAGGATGCGACATTCCTGATGTTCATGTTGATTGAACCCGCGTATCGCGGACATAGGTGGTTGCCCTATTTCCAGGAAGCATTGGATGATTCTTGGGAAAACCCCCACAAGTTCATCATGCCCAACATGGACCCCTCACTTCGGGAAGTTTTGCCAAACATTATGGGCAGTCGGCCCGCTGAGTACTTTGTGAAATCTGGCGGTTGGTTCAATAACGACGGAGTTGAATACTACAATACTTTGGGCGAATAAAAATGCCCACTTACGACGATTCCCTAGTTTCGTATAACGCTACCGATTATACCTATATTGGCGGCATTCACCGAACCGCTACCGGTTCGGGAACATCCGGTTCATCCGATGGTGGATGGTCCACGTGGGACCCCAACAACCAGTATGATGAAGCAACAATTACCTATGATTCCGTGGATTGGGCATACGAAGGTTACCAAGTTCGCACAGCCAACGGAACTGGAACATCATTCTCCACTAGCGTCAGAGTGCGAATTGCTCTTAGCGATGCATCTTCTAGTGGCACTAGTTCTTCTTCGAATATATGGTTGCGTACAGTACCCAAACAGGCTGAAGGTTCGGGTGGTGCAACCGCAGGCGATACCGCCATCGGTCTGCGCACCGTGTTCCGCTCTATTGTATCCGCCGCCGTATCGTCTGACCATGCGTACGGGTCACGTTCGCATATCCGGACAGCATCTTCTAGCGGTACTAGTTCTGCGGCAGTATTTGTGCGCCAACGCCGCACTGCTAGCGGTTCAGGAAACGGGACACTGGATGTGGCGTTGTGGGTTAACAAGGGACAGCCCAGCCTTGGCAAAATGATTCTCCGACCGTACTGGTCTAATCGAAAGCCGTACTATACCCGCGGGTGATTTGTGGAACTAAATGAACTGGTACATGAACGCGAATGGCGTTTATGTCGCGGCCCCAACGAGGCCACAACAGAAGAACTATTGAATGCGTTCACACATTTCTGTGAGAACTATTGGGCAATCAAACACCCCGAACGCGGACGCATCATGTTCGAAATGCGTGAAGCGCAACGCGAAACCGTACGCGCATGGCTAGAGAACCGCTATAGTGTTGTCCTCAAGGCACGCCAGATTGGGTTCTCCACTCTGGCGGCCGCATACGCTTTCTGGCTAGTGTTTTTCCGCCCGGACCGTTTCGTCATCATGCTCAGTAGAACTGAGCGTGAGGCCATGAAACTACTCCAGAAGTCTAAGTATGGGTATCGTTGGATGCCGGGGTGGATGCGGGAACGCGGACCAAGATTGTTGACGGACCACCAGTTGAAGATGGTGTTTGATAACGAGTCTGCTATTGAGTCGTTGCCGTCATCGAATGACCCTGCTCGTGGTGAATCAGTGTATCTGGTGATTGTGGACGAGATGGCGTTCTTGCCGAACCCCGATGAGGCGTGGGCATCCATTGAACCTATTGCGGACGTGGGCGGTCGCGTCATCTGCCTGAGTACTGCTAATGGGTCGGGCAACTTTTTTCATAAACTATGGGTTGGTTCCCAAACGGGAACCAATATGTTCCGCGGTGTGTTTTGGGCATGGGACGCAGGGGACAGAAACCAAGATTGGTACGAGGTAAAGAAACGCACACTGCCGGACTGGCAGTTACATCAGGAATATCCACGTTCCCCAGACGAAGCGTTCATCAAGTCCGGCAATCCTGTATTCGACCTAGATATTATTAACGGGTTGTTGGCATCCCAACCTTTGGTCGGTTCCCTAGTGGTTGAGCCTTCTAGTGGTGAGGCGAACTTTAAAGAATATGAGGATGGCCCGTTCCGTGTCTGGGAGTTTCCGGAACCCGACAGCGTGTACGTGGTGGGTGCAGACGTTGCCGAGGGTTTGGCGCATGGTGACTATAGTTCGGCTCATGTGATTAACGCTAAAACTGGGTTGGTCGCCGCCCATTGGCATGGGCGCATCGAACCGGACTTGTTCGGTGAGATGTTGGGCGAAATTGGATGGATGTACAACTCCGCTTTGGTTGGAGTCGAAAACAACAACCACGGCCTAACAACCCTGAAGGCTTTGCAACGATACGGCTACAGGAATATCTATAGGCAACGTCGCTTGGCGTCCGCTCGCCCGGTTCCAACAGAGATTCTGGGTTGGCGCACCACGGCTTCTTCTAAGCCGTTGATGATTGACGAACTCAGTGCGGCTATCCGTGGTGAGGATTTGGATATATGTTGCGAATACACGATTGGCGAACTTAGGACGTTTGTCCGTAAAGAGAACGGGAAAATGTCTGGTTCTCCCCATGATGACCGGGTAATCTCCTTGGCTATCGCCAATCAGATGTTGAAGTTTGTTTGGTTGCCAGAATATTATGTGGGTGAGGTCATTCCTAGGAATACTTTGGTATGGTGGGAACAGTTCATTATCCAGGAGAAACCTCCGAAGAATCAGCCGATTGGCGCCTATAATGTTCGGCATGGCGCGGGTATTGCCCGTTAACGAACGGTTATCCTATTGGTATGGGAAATATTGCGTGCGAAACATGCGGAAAGTCATTCGAGTTTGATGAGGAACTGCCCCGACGTGGGGCGGTTTGTTTCGGCTGTCATCTAAGGACTATCCGTATGGGATTCACCCATGGCAAAGAGGACTTCCACGGTCCGACCATTAAGGAACGTCAGGACCTCCAGGTCGCCCAAGCGAAGTCTGCTGGTATCGATGCCCAGCCTGTCGGGAATCGTTGGGTGTAATATATGTGGTGGGTTCCCATTGTTGTTGCTTTGATTGGCGGGCCACTAATGTGGGGGCTAACTAGATTCGACAAAAGGAACACTATCCAACATGCCGAAAACCAGAAGGTTCTCCTTAGGATTGAATCCAAAGTCGACCATATAGATAACCGTCTTGATGACCATATTGATTATCATTTGAAAGAAGGATTGTGATGGATTACCGTGACGCATTCAAACGTGGTGTTGCTACGTTTATTGCGGGGGCCACGGCCTCACCGCTAACAACGATGGTGTTTGACATCTCGTTCTTTAAGGCCGCCGGTATTGCCGGTCTTGTGGCTGTATGGAACTGGCTGGCACGAGCCGCCCAGGTATGGAAGGCAGAAGATGGCACGACCCTCTAACTCGGACTATTTGGCACGCTATCGAAAAAAAATTGATGCGTCTAAAAAGTGGCGGAAAGAAGAATCATTCGACGACACATGGCGTCGTCTAATTGACCTATATAAGGGACGCCACTACGAGTATTTCACCGACGAGGACCGCATCCTTGTTAACATGGCGTTCTCTACAATTAACGTCATCTACCCGTCAATTTCGGTAAACTTCCCGAAAATTACCGTGAACGCGGTTCATCCAGAAAACGGCGCGAATGCCACTATCGCTGAAGCAGTGGTTAATTATTGGTGGCGACATCGCAACATCAAAGACCAGTTCCGTACCGCAGTTAAAGACTTCCTTATTGTTGGTCATGGTTGGTTGAAGGTCGGTTACCGTTATGTCGAAGAGGAACGCATCGGCACAGATGAAGATGTTTCGGACCCGAATGTTCCAGAGAACGTTGCGTCGACTACCTATAATGTGCTAGAAGATGCGCCTTTTGTGGAACGTGTATCCCCGTTCGACGTATACATCGACCCGGACGCAACCAACATGGACAATATTAAATGGATTTGTCATCGGGTCCGTCGTCCAATCAAGGATATTCGCACCGACAAACGATACAATCGCAATGTCCGAGAGGACATTTCGCCTGTATCTTTCTCTCGTTATACTTCGGGTGAACCTGCACATCGCAAGGTCCACGACAAGGACGAAGGATACGCAGACGTGTACGAGTTCTACGATATGCGCAACCAAACTGTATCTGTGTTCGCGGAATCGGGAGATAACTTCCTGATTAAACCGACCAAGATGCCATACGCTTTCGGCCATCCATTCGTGATGATTCGCAACTACGATGTTCCGGACCATTTCTATCCGCTGGGCGACCTAGAAAGTATCGAGCCGCTACAGCGAGAACTAAATGCTACCCGTACGCAGATGATGAACCACCGTAAGCGGTACGCACGCAAGTATCTATTCCGCGAATCAGCCATTGATTCCAATGGCCGTGCGGCCATGGAATCCGACGACGATAACGTAATGGTTCCTGTTGTCGGTGACGTGCCTTTGGGTGACGTTGTTGCCCCATTCCCCGCACTGATTAACCCGCCCGAGTTCTACAACCAATCGTCACAAATCGAACAAGACATTAACCTAATTAGTGGTGTGTCCGAGTTTATGCGCGGGTCTGTATCCGAAATCCGTCGTACCGCAACTGAAGTGGGTTTGGTGGCAGACGCCGCCAACGCACGCACTGCAGATAAACTAGCAACCATCGAACTTGCTATTGGAAACGTCGCTAGGCGCCTACTCGGTTTAACTCAACAGTTCCTAACTGGGGAGTCTGTAGCCCGAATCATGGGTAAAGACGGGGAACCGCTATGGATTAAGTATGACCGTGATTATATCACGGGCGAGTTCGACTTTGATGTTGTGGGCGGGTCTACCCGACCGCATAACGAATCATTCCAGCGTGCCCAAACAGCGGAAATGATTCAAGCCTTGGCCCCCTTTGCCAGTGCCGGGGTTATCGATATGACCAAGTTCGCCGCATATGTACTCCAGGTTGGTTTTGGTATCAAGAACCCTGAAGCATTTATTGCCCAGCCGGAACCTCCGGCGCCGATGCCCGCGCCGGGCGGACCTCCGTCTGAACCGATGCCAGCAGAACTAGTCGGACCTGGGATGGCCGGAATGCCTCCGATGCCGATGGGTGCTGTTGGTCCGGGTTCTGGTTTGCCAGCAGATTTGCCGCCCGAGGTATTGGCGGCATTGCTGGCTCAGGGTGGGGGTGGCGCGCCGATGCCTCCTGGCGGCGCACTCCCACCCATTATCTAGCGAACGGCATACCCCTTAATAGAGCAACCATTACGGACTCTCATATCTAGGAGATATTGTGGAACAATTTAATGCTGAGGTGTCGGCCCCCGATTCGGGACAAGCGGCCACCGCAGAAGTTGGGGAAACCGCCACTAGTGAGGCGCCCAGTTACGAGTACGTTGACTTTGATTCTTTTGGCGACAAGTACGTCAAGGTTAAGGTTGATGGCGAGGAACTGGATGTGCCGCTCAAGGAAGCGGTGTCAGGATACCAGCGTCAAGCGGATTATACCCGCAAGACCCAGGAACTGTCGGCCCAGCGTGAAAACCTACAGCGTGCCGCTACGATTGCTGAAGCACTTGAGCGTGACCCACGGGGAACTCTAGAAGTCCTTAGCCGCCATTATGGAGCGAACCAGCCGTTCGCCAACCAGGAACCGGCTTATCAGGAACCGGAGTTCGCTGACCCGTTGGAACGTCAGGTGTGGGAGTTGAATCAGAAGATTCAATCATTTGAACAACTCCAGGCTCAGCAGGAACTAGAGCGCGAAGTGTCACGGTTGCAAACTCAATACCCAGACTTCAATCCTATTGAGGTCATTACTTCCGCCCTCCAGGCGGGCACCGACAATTTGGAAGCCGTATACAAGCAGATGGCTTACGATAAGTTGATGCGAGAAGTCCAGACATATCGTCAGGCAACTCAGGTGATGAGCGACAAGGAAAGGGCTGTTGAGGATGCGAAACGTCAGGCCGCGTTTGTGGCCGGTGGAGCGTCCGCTAATGGTAGTGGGACTGAACCCGTGGGGCGCATCTCTAGTGTCCAGGACGCTTGGCTAGCGGCCAAACGTCAGGCTGGGATGTAGTTAACTAATCAACAATTTTTCTAGTTAGGAGAAAACCAAATGGCAGGAAACGCTAGTTTCGACGCACTTCTGTCAACTACGCTTGCGAATTACCGCGACCAGTTGACGGACAACATTTTCACCGCCCGCCCGCTTACCTACTTCCTCACGGACAAGGGACGCATCCGCATGGTTGACGGTGGCACCAAGATTGTGGAGCCGCTGATTTACGGCACCAACGACACTGTTGGTTCGTACTCCGGTTACGACACCCTGAGCCTCACGGCCCAGGAAGGCATCTCGGCCGCCGAGTTCGAATGGAAGCAGTACGCCGCTTCTATCGCTATCTCGGGTATCGAAGAGGCCAAGAACAATGGTGAGCAGGCTATCATCAACCTTCTCGAAGCCAAGATTATGCAGGCTGAGGAGTCGATGAAGGAAGGCTTCAACCAGATGTTCTTTGGTGACGGCACCGGCAACTCGGGCAAGAACTGGAACGGTCTCGGTAACCTCGTTGAGGCTAGCGGAACTGTTGGTGGCATCAACCGCGCCACCGCCGGTAACGAGTTCTGGCGCTCGTATGAGGAGAACACTGCTGGCGCACTGACGCTTGCCCAGATGTCCACCGCATACAACTCGGTGTCGGTCGGCAACGACCACCCCGACATGGTGCTCACGACCCAGACCCTGTTTGAGAAGTACGAGTCGCTTCTCCAGCCGCAGTTGCGTTACACCGACACCAAGACCGCAGATGCTGGTTTCCAGAACCTGCTGTTCAAGGCCGCTCCGGTGGCTTACGACGTTCACTGTACCGCTGGTGTCGTGTACTTCCTCAACTCGAAGTACCTCACGCTGGTCGGTCACACCGGCAAGTGGTTCGCCCAGACGGATTTCGTCCGTCCGGAGAACCTGGATGCACGCTACGCGCTGATTATGTGCTACGGTAACCTCACGGTCCGTAACGCTAAGAAGCAGGGCAAGTTGACGGGCAAGACAGCCTGATAAACGGCGAATAACCCCCCACTGGCGGAACATGCCGGTGGGGGGTTATTCTTTTATGCGAACGAAAATCCCCTAGTAGGAGCCTAGTTTAGGAGATATCATGGCCGCAAAGAAGAAGCCCGTTCCCGTGACCCGCAGTGGCGTGTCCGCTAAAGCCGGATTTGCTGATGCCGCCGAAGTCGGCTGGAAGCCATCTTCGGCCAAGAAGGTTGACGCCAAGAAGAAGTCGGATGCCAAGAAGAAGTCGGACACTCCTTGGGGCGCATACGATTCTTTGCGTGGCGTTCCCCGACGCACCGGCAAGGCTACTGGAACTAGGAAGAAGTAGGAGACAATAATGGCGATTAAAGGTTCATCTTCTGGTTCAACTCCGCGGCCGGTAGCCGCCCGTCCGACTGTTAGCCGTCCTGCCATCGAAATGGGGAATGGTCAGATTTCAAGATTCGACGTTAATCTTTCAACTGGCGTTGTTCAGGGAACATTGGGGCGCACTCCTGCTGAGCGCGCCAAGTCCGCTAACGTTGTAAAGAATGTCGCTGGAACGATTTCTAGTTCTGACCCCGGTGGATTCAAGTCATCTGGAATTACCACACCGGCACCCTACTTGTCTAAGCCTGCGACCACTCCTGGCCGTGCCCTCGGTAGCGAGCCTTTGGCTCCGCCGTCTACGGGTGGCGTTCGTCCTTCTAGTGTGGCTCGCGGTTCGACTGCCGGTGGTGCTACCGCTCGTGCCGTCACGACGGCCGCGAAGGGACCCCAGAGGGTTTCCAAGGTTACAGCCAAGACGGGTGGCCGTGGGGCTAAGGGACGGACTGTTAAGTTCTAATGTCTGTTCCTCAGGGTGCTGTACACGCATACTCTTTGTATGGTCGACCTGCCTACGAGGCACGGTTGGCTCATGTTGAAAACGCTCGTATCGCTCCGCCATCCGCCCCGTATGTTGGGCGAGGGAACAAGTGTTCTGCGAATGATGATACTTGCGAAGCGGTCCGAGCGAAAGGAACCCAGTATTGTGCTGGGCACCTGCGCTCCAAGTTGAAGAATACGGAGACGCAAGATGCCTCAGACGCGGCTGACGAAGGCTAATATTCTTCAGGCTGTTCGAGATAT
>Ga0129333_10005297_pt1 | contig 12101 bp, 15 predicted proteins | sample CPB6_08_DNA_FD_94474 | JGI IMG/M metagenome (GOLD analysis project Ga0129333, IMG submission 94474) | Freshwater to marine salinity gradient microbial communities from Chesapeake Bay, USA - CPBay_Sum_0.6_0.8_DNA | ecosystem: Environmental > Aquatic > Marine > Coastal | place: USA: Chesapeake... | reverse complement strand
TAACTGGTACAAGTTTCAATGGTGGAACCGCAAACACTATTGCAGTAGATGCCGCAACAACTAATACAGCAAATAAAGTTGTAGCACGTGATGCTAATGGTAGTTTCAGTGCTAATATTATCACAGCAACATTAAGTGGTTCAGCAACAAGCGCAACAAGTGCTACAACAGCAGGCACAGTGACAACTAATGCTCAGCCAAATATTACAAGTGTTGGTACACTTACATCATTAACAGTGGGTAACGTTACAAGTAATACAGTGTTTGGTAATGGAACAATTACTGCTACTGGTAATATCAGTGCATCAAACGTATCAGTAACTGGATTCCACATTCGTTCAGTAACTACAGGTATTGCAGCGGCAGGTACTGCTCAGGGTAATGCTACAGCAATTACTACTGAATTAAATGTGGTGTCAACAGTAGCAAGCGGTGCTGGCGTAAGATTACCAACAGCAGTAGCAGGTATGGTGATCACAATTACTAACCTTGCTGCTAATTCAGTTCTAGTATATCCACATACTAGTGGAGATATTAACGGCGGCGCCGCAAACGTTGCCTACTCACATCCTGCAAATGCAACATTGCAGTATATTACGCCGAACACTACTGACTGGTACACAGTTGGTGCAACATATGCCTAAAGAGAAGGAACTAGTTAATGGCAAAAGGTAAAGGAAGTATCGGATCAAGTAGAGGGGCTAAAATCTCCTTCACTGATCAACAAAAAGGAAAAACTACTATTGGTGGTAATCCCGGTAGCATTAAATTTTCCAGTATGAATAAAAACAAACGTGCGAGTTATAAACCCTCACGTGGTCAAGGCAAACCATAATAAGAAGGATAATTGAGTATGTCAAAAGTAACACTAGAATTATTAAAAGAAATTTGTCCTAAGACTAAATCAACAGTCTTAGCAAAGTATGTAGAACCATTGAATGAAGTAGGTGAACACTTTGGCTTGTTTGAAAATCCAAAGAGAATGGCTGCATTCTTAGCACAAGTTGCACACGAATCAGGTGGTTTTAATTTTGTTAAAGAGGGCTTGAGTTATTCAGCAGCCTCATTGATGAAAGTATGGCCTAAACGTTTCCCTACAATGGCTATTGCAAATCAATATGCACGTAATCCACAGAAGATTGCAAACAAAGTTTATGCAGATCGTATGGGTAACGGTCCTGAAAGTTCAGGTGATGGTTACAAATATTGCGGTCGCGGATTGATTCAGTTAACTGGTAAAGACAACTATTCACGTTTTGCTAAGGCAATTGGTAAATCATTAGACGAAGCAGTAGAATACTTAGAAACAGCCGAAGGCGCAGTAGCAAGTGCAGGTTGGTTTTGGGACGCAAACAAATTAAACGTATATGCAGACAAAGGTGACTTTGTTGGACTAACAAGACGTATCAATGGTGGTACAATTGGTCTAGAAGATAGAAAGCATCACTACGATATTGCACTTAAAGCACTTGCTTAAGGATTAACATGGCACTACCCGTTTGGCAAACACAGCCTAATTTAGGATCATTCGTTAGTAATCAACTAATGAATGTGCAACTATTTGCTATTCCTCTACCACCTGCAACGAGTATAACATATACTTTAGCAGGCGGCGCCTTGCCAAATGGGGTAGCCCTAACTGCTCAAGGCTTGTTGCAAGGTATTCCGTTCGTTTTTAGTACGGCGGTTTATACTTTCACTGTAAGAGCAACAGATAATTTAGGTAACATAAGATTACAATCTTTTTATATGAATGTTTCTTATGCATTACCTCAGCCAGTTTGGAATACTCCTGTTGGATCAATAGGTACGTATCCTTCAACTATTCCCATGACATTTCAATTGTCTGCAACTCCTACATTGCCGGCAGTTACCTTAACATATGAGATACTTAGCGGAAGTTTACCTACAGGATTGTCTTTGAATGAAGATGGTTTGATTTTTGGTACACCAGTATTAGTTTCTAATGATATATCATATGATTTTGTAGTACGTGCTACGGACAACTATCAAAATATTAAAGATAGAACTTTCTCACTTACTGTATCAGGATCAGCAGTTCCTCAGTTTACAACACCTACCGGAACACTAATCACTACTTTAGATAGCACTTGGATAGAAATTCCTGTAGAATATTCAAATCCAATTTCATCAAATCCTGTATCTATACGACTAATTCAAGGTCAGTTACCACCGGGTGTAGAAGTTAATAATAGTGGTTTAATTAGAGGTTATGCAGAACCTCCTATCTTAAGTTTAAATTTACCATTAATTACGACAGCCGCTGTTGCTACCAATTCCAATACTATTGTGTGCGTGACTACTGATGGGTTCAGAATAGGTAGACCTATTATTTTTACTGGAACTGAATTTGGTGGAATTACTGCTAACCAAACATATTACATTAACAGTATTATTGATGAAACTACCTTTACAATTAGTACTACAGTAAACGGTGGTGTATATACACTGAGTGATGCAGTAGGATTTATGAATATTACATTACCTACTATTAGTGTTGGACAGCCTACAATTCAAACATATTCATTTACATTAAAACTTGAAAGCCCGTTGGGTAGTGATATCGAATCATACTTTATTACAGTGATTAACCAAAATGCATCACCCACTGACGGCGGCCCAGGATATCCTCCAAATACGAGAATTCCTACAATATATAATACTAGACCGCCTACATATAACATCAGTGCAAACGAACAAAATTATGGTTATTACGTATTGCCACCTGACTCAGATGGTTATACTTATCAACCATCTGAAATAGCATATATTGGTAAAATTACTAGTGACAATTATTTTTCTTTTAGAATTTTAGGAAATGATTTTGATGGCAGTCCTCTAGAATATGTATTTGCTGATTTGCCATTAGGCCTAACAGGAGATTCAGTAACTGGATGGATTAATGGGTACCCTGTCATTGCCGATAACAGCATCAGCGATTTTACGTTTAGTGTGGCAGTTAGAAAAGCAACTAAACCTGAGATTACAACTCCATCATTCAATTTTGGATTTAGAATTAGAAATGATATCGTAGGTGATATTGAATGGATTACTCCTACTAATTTAGGTCAAGTAGATAATGGTACTGTAAGTACTTCAAAGGTACAAGCAGTAAGCGATGTTACATTGCAGTACAGATTAGTAAGTGGCCTGTTGCCACCTAACTTAACACTTTTGGGCAACGGTGAAATCTCAGGTGTGGTTGCATATCAACCCACTAGTACATTCTTAGCACCCAACTCAACTACTGACTTTACATTTACAATTCAAGCATATTCTCCTCAGTTTCCCATCGTACAATCATCACGTACATTTACACTAAGTGTATATCAAGAATATGGACAACCTACTGATACTCTATACATTAAATGTACTCCAAGTATCAGTGATAGACACTTGTTAGCAAGTTTGTTAAACAACAATACATTTATTCCTGAAGAATATCTTTATAGACCGCAGGATCCTTATTTTGGAAAATCAACTAGTATTGTTTATGAACATGCATTTGGAATCTATGCCAGCAACTTTGATGAGTATGTAGCGGCAATTACAAAGAATCACTACTGGCGCCAGATTACTTTAGGTGAATTAAAAACCGCTGTAGCACGTAATGATGATGGTGATATTATTTACGAAGTTGTTTATAGTCAAGTAGTAGATAATTTAGTTAATCCACAGGGACAAAGTATTAGCGAAGAAATATTTTGGCCTAGATTTATTCCACTAGAATTAGGACCATGGTATACAAGCGTTACAGATATCTATACAAGTTATGTACAAGCACCTAATGGACAACAGTTTTACACTAGTTTAACGCCAGGCTTTGCTAGAACACTATATCCAAACAGTTTACCAAACATGCGTGAAAGAGTCGGACAAGAGTTAGGTCAAGAATATAATTTCAGACTATTACCCAAATGGATGACCAGCCAACAATTAAATGGTAGTACATTAGGTTATACTCCTGCTTGGGTAATCTGTTATACATTACCGGGCTTTGCTGAAACAATTAAGAACAACATTAACAATAATTGGATAGACCCAATTTTGAATACCCCTTACACATTAAATACTATCAACTTTAAGATTGATAGATTTACAGTTGATAAGAGTACAACATTTAACTATGATAAGAATGTCAGTCCCCCTGCGTGGACAGGATTACCTAGTGCAAGTCCTACACCAAATCCATTGGATAGTAAAGATTTTTATGTATTGTTCCCTAGGGAAACAATTTTACCGAACAGAACGCAGTACTAAATACATGACGGAACAATAAGATATGAGTAGCCAAATTAACACAAGCGGAATCAACACTAATTATCCTGTCCCTGGGCAGAACAATAGTTCACAGGGATTTAGAGACAACTTTGCTCAGATTAGAAATAATTTGAACACTGCTGGAAATGAGATTACCGACCTACAAAATAAAGTAGTATTAAAGCAAGCACTAACTGATTCAGTGCTTAATAACGATATGGCTAATGCACTCATTAGCAATGCATCAGTACGTTCATTTAGACATACTACATATAATTTAGGTAATGCATTAAGTGGCACAATTTTTGTAGACGCATCACGTGCTGATGTTCAGTATGGCGCCATTGCAGGCAATACAACACTACAGTTTGGTGGCTGGGCACCTACTAACACAGAGCAAACAATCACAGTAAGATTGACCATTCCCAATGCTAGTGTTGCAACATCATTGATTCAATTACCTAATGCTTGTATTTCTTCAAACAATAATTATGGTACTACTATCCTAGAAAATTATACACAAGTTGGGAACGTAGCAACGATTACTGCTCCTGCTAATGTAAGTATCATTGAACTTGATCTAACTACTACAGACTGCGGTAACTCAATTAGTGTAACACCTACTAACAGACCATTTCAATCTACGCAGATTGTTACACGTGATGTAGCCCCTACCGGTATACAAGGTGATACTCCAGGCGCAGTGGCAGTTGCTCCTTCAGTAAATCAACTTAACATCACAGGCGTTAATACTGATCCATATTTGACTACTACTGGTAGCACCAGTCAGTTATACCCTGATATGCCTATTGTGTTTACTGGTACTTCACTAGCAGGCAATATTGTAGTTGGAAACACATATTATGTTAGAAACGTAGTTTCTAGTACAACATTTACAGTATCATCAACAGTTGGTGGTGCAAACGTTGCAATTGGTGCAAATGCTACAGGTAGTGCTATGTTTGCAAATCCAGCATCATACATGTATGTTTGTGTAGACACTTATAATTCTACAACCTATACTAGAACGTTGTCCGCAACTAATGTGTCAGGTAATATCACATTGAGTAGTACTGCTGATCTTGTTGTAAATGCACCTATTATTTTTGTAGGTAATGTTGATACTGCAAATACTAACTTAGTTGCTAATACTGTATATTATGTAAAGACCACTGATGGCACAACTCCCGGCAATATTACAATTAGCCGTTCAAGAGGTAACGGAATTGCAGGCACAACAGTAACATTAGGCACTGGTAGTCCAACTGCAAATGCGATTTGTTATGTAGGCAATGACATTTGGAGAAGGATCAATTTGAATTCATGGTAAGAACTTGTTAATGGAACATCCCTTTATCAATGACTTGTCTGAAAAATCATTGGATGAGTTGCAAGAATCGATTACTAGTTTAAATAACAAGTTGACGTTTGCGTTTAGAACTGGTAATGGTCCTCTTATTCACCAAATTCAAATGGTTCTAGAAAGTTATAGAAATCAACATAAAAAAAAGATGGATGAAATTTTTGCAAAGCAGAAATTAACCAATCAGATTAATATTGATAAGAAGCAATGACCACTAGAATAGAAAAAGACTTTTATTTTCAAACTGCTGTCCATTTTGAAAATAAGTTTTACGTAAATTCTTACGATGTTACACTATCCATGCTAGTCGAAACTGACAGCATTAGGGAGCAGAATGTTGCTATGGATAGGACAACTCATTTCTTAATGAGTGTATTACAAAATTCTATATTTGTTGGGCCAACTGATCAAGAAGCCGGTAAGAAATACAAATCTGCCGGTATAAAAGTCTGCGAACTCCCCGAAGAACCCTACGATCAAATTATTAGCATGATACTAATACAGAAACTTAATGCTATCATGGAAGGTAGATTAAGAATCACTGATTTAATGCTAGGTTCAGCGATGAGCGAAGGCGTCAGATTTACTATGGTATCTGAAATCGCTGAAGGTGTGTTAGCAGGTAATCATTGGTGGAATAAACCTACTATCTGTCTAAATGATGAAGAAGCAGTCGGCGCTACTAAAACTAACATTGTAAAATTATTTGATGATTCACACTGGGTAGACTTAGGTCTATCGTGGAAAGAAAAGGGTAAAAAATAATTACCTTTATAGTTGACTTTATCCTATAATATGCTATCATGACTATATGATTACAGACAAATATGGTCAACAAGTATTTACCGAACAAGACCTGTTCGACCTATATATGTCTGACTCAGATACCAAACTTAAAAATGCTTTGTTGTCGGACTCTATCAAGTTTGATCCAAACTTAGAAATCAAAAACATTCCCGAACTATTAAATTATACAGTATCAAACTTGTCTGTATCCGAATTTGATATTCAATGTCAAAATAACTGGTTCATCCCTGATGAATACAAAGACTTTGACATTGCCAAATACGTACTAGATCAGTGTAATAACGAAGAGGAACTACAAAGAGCCGGAACAGAACTACTCATGTACCAAGAACGTGACATGATGATTCTGTTGTGCTATTTGAAGTACTTAGTTGATACTATGCGAAAAAACAACATTGTTTGGGGAGTGGGTCGAGGTTCTAGCGTAGCAAGTTTCGTTTTATATCTGATAGGCGTACATAGGATAAATAGTCTATATTACGATTTGTCAATTGACGAATTCTTAAAATAGGAGAAATGTATGGCAAAATATAGAACAGCAATGGGCAAGACTATTGATATGTCAGCACTAGCCGCAAAGAATGAGCGGGTTCGTGCTGTGGGTAACATGAATGTCAATGCCCGCGGAGATACAATTGATGCGAACGGTAGAGTGATTGTACCAGTCACTAAAAAAGTAGGTGATGGTTATCAAAAGACTGTTACCAATCGTGCCGCTAACATCGTTAAAAAGAGACAGGAAGCATTGCGACCTGTAGAAACAGCACCAAAACCTGAACACAAAGTTGATTTAACTGCGGAAGAATTAGCACTTGAAGAGTCACTAGACGATGATCTAGAAATTGAACAAATTAAAGCAAAAGACAACAAATAATATATGGCAACTATCAATAAAGTAAAAGTAGAAAAACTTGTACCTTTAAATGATACTATCATTGTATCTGATATGGAGTTCACTGAACGTATCAGCAATGGTGGTATCATTATTATGAATGATGACATGAAAAGTGCGGGTATTCGCCCACGTTGGGCTAAGGTATACGCAATTGGACCAAAAGTAAAAGATATAGAAGTAGGTCAATATATTATGATAGCACACGGCCGCTGGACACGTGGTATCACTATTGATACCCCTGAAGGCGAGAAAGTAATCCGTAAAGTAGATAACAATGATATTTTATTAGTAAGTGATGAGAAACCAAACGATCAAACCATGAGCGATAAGGTATATTAATTATCAAAAAGTATGGGGGCATCAGTCCCCATACTATCCATTCAGAAAGGTAAATTATGTTTAGTACAATTGGTTATAAGTCTGCATCAGAAATCAACAGTTCTATGGTACGAGTGTACAATCATATGTCATTGGCGGTGATTGTTAGCATGCTAGTATCATGGTACGTAGGGTCAACACCTTCGCTTGTAGAGTTTTTCTTTACAGGGTTCACTAAGTGGGTAGTTATTTTTGCACCACTAGTGTTTATTTTCTTAACTCCTATTTTGTTTAGGGCTGGTATTGGACGAACAGGCGCACAACTAGTGTTGCATGGCTTTGCGGCATTAATGGGGCTTAGTTTCGCAATCATCTTTGCTGTTTACAATTTGGGATCAATCGTGTCTGCATTTATGGGTGCGGCAGTACTTTTTGGAACTCTAAGTTTTTATGGATATTTTACGAAGAAAAATCTTGATAGCCTTGGCCGCTTTATGTTTGTTGGTCTTATTGCTATCGTCATTGCCAGCATTATTAATATTTTTGTTGGTAGTAGCCTGGCTTCTATGGTCATAAGTGCATTAGCAATCATCATCTTTTTGGGCTTGACTGCTTATGACACACAACGAATTCGTGAAGAATTAAGTGTTTCGGGCGATAATTATCTTTTAGAAGTCCAAGGGGCATTGACATTGTACCTGAATTTCATTAATATCTTTTTATCGTTACTGAATCTATTCGGCGAGAAAAAGGATTAACACATTGGAAGACAATTTAAAGCATAAGATCGGAACTGCATTGCCTTACGTAGCAATATTTGGCATAAGTGCTGTGGCAGCGTATGCAGTTTCAAGAATTTACAAAACCGTAAAAGATATGGACTTTCCGTTAGATTTCGGTAATGACATTAACCTTACTAACCTACGTAATAAAGATTAAACATGAAGAATCAACTTTGGGTTGAAAAATATCGCCCCAGTACCGTCAATGATTATGTGTTCGTTGATGAGAAACAAAAACGACAAGTCGAGAGTTGGATAAATGACGGGAGTTTTCCGCATCTATTATTGAGCGGTGATCCTGGCACAGGTAAGACTACTCTTGCTAAAGTTCTTATTCAAGAACTTGGTATTGAAGAATATGATGTATTAGAGATTAATGCTTCACGTGAGAATGGTATTGATTTCCTACGTGAAAAAATTAACGGGTTTGTGCAGACGATGCCGTTTGGCAAGTTCAAAGTAGTGCTGTTAGACGAGGCCGATTATCTTACCCAGCCCTCGCAAGCCGCTTTGAGAAATGATATGGAGGCGTATCACATGACTGTACGCTATATCCTTACTTGTAATTACCAACACAAGATCATTCCTGCACTCAAGTCACGCTGCCATGAATTTCATATCGCAAAGCCAGATATGACTGAATTCACTGCACGTGCGGCGACAGTTCTAGTAAGTGAGAATGTCGAGTTTGATTTAGATACATTGGATACATTTGTACGTGGCACATATCCAGACTTACGTAAGTGTCTGAATCAATTGCAGAACAATAGCACAGGTGGTAAACTTACGCCAGTGCAAGTAGGCGGCGCCAGTGAAGATAGCATTCTAATGCAGGCTACAGAACTATTCAAGGCAGGTAAGATTCTTGAAGGTCGTCAGCAACTTATGCAATACATTTCAATGTATCCTACACGTGTCGAAGATACATATCGCTGGATGTATGATAACTTAGATTTGTGGGGTAAGGATCAAGAGCGTAAAGATGCGGCGATCATTACAATTCGTAATGGTCTTGCTAATCTTCCCCTTGTTGGTATTCCTGAGATTAGTTTGGCAGCAACACTAGTGGAGTTGACAGGATGAGATACTTATTAATCAGTTTCTTCCGCAAAGTAGGCGGGCAGATTGATGAGGCAGTTCAAGTATCAAAGCGTGTAAGAACCTCAGATACTATGAATGCAAACATCATCATGGATTTTGCAGAAAAGAAAGTAATCAAGTGTGTTATTGAAGGTAAAGTACATGACACCACATTTGAACGAATGCGTGACTACTATAGTAAGATTTACCCGCAACTAATTCAACAACTTGAAAAAGAAGCACCTATTACTTTAAAACAAAAGACAAAATAAATGGGGCTTGCGCCCCATTTATCTTAAGAGTACATCTTTAGGATGTGTTCAATAATTTTATGTCTCCTAATATCCTTTGTATCAAATTCACAGGCTGTCATACCTGGTACTTTGTTTAGTTGAATTTTCTGTTTGAGATCCAATAAGCCATTTTCAGGAGTTCTTCTGTCAGTCTGTTCAACGTCACCGGTGATGACAATCTTACTTCCTTCGCTAATTCTAGTCATTAACATTTTTAACTGACTAGGAGTAGCATTTTGCGCTTCATCTAGAATGATCCAACTATTCTTGAAGTTACGACCGCGGCAGAACGCCAATGGTGTAATTTCAACAATTTGTTCATCTAGCATATATTTGATTTCTTTTACGTTATAATACTCCCTTAAAATATCGAAAAGAGGTCTAACCCAGGGCTCCATTTTTTGATTTAGATCACCGGGTAAAAACCCGTGTTTCTCATCATCTACTGCGACTGCGGGTCGGGTTAAAATTATTCTATCGCAATCTCCTAATCTCATAGCCTTAATCGCTGCTAGCATAGCAAGATAAGTTTTACCAGTTCCAGCGGGGCCGCTCACCATAACTATATCTGTTTCAGGGTCTGTTAATGCGATTATGTATTTTTCCTGATTTATACTCTGTGGTATTAGATCGATGGGTTTTCGCGGCTTTTTCTGCTGTTGCTGTGCTTGAGAAAAATCGATTGTTTTAGATTCATTCATGTAGAATGTTTTACTTTCATCAATGTGCCTTTTATTAGTGTAACGTGTGTCTTTCTGTCTGAGTGCGCTAGTCTTTCTTTTACTCAAAGTGTTTCTCCTATTCGTTTGATACACTATACTCTTGAGGAATAACTCATCCCTCACAAGTATTTAAGGTAATCAATTGAGTAAACAGTGCAGTTCTTAAAGTCGGCGTTCCTGTGATAAATATTATACTGTGCCCGAAAACACGAATTTTTGGATTCTGCAATAGGGCTTTAAAAAGATAAATACAAGATGAAAAGTTTACCTGCAGATAAATTCTTTAATGACATTGACTTTGTTAGTATCGTGGATACTATCAAGGGTGTATATATGTCCGACGGCGCTATGTCTACATTGCTTGATTTTGAGCGTGTATTAGATGAAGCCGACGTTTATGCGTTTAAAAATTGGATTATTGGTGAGTTAGTTCAGGGCCCAGTTATTGGTAGAGATAGTGCGAAATGCACATTTATGTGGCCATACAAACTGATGCCGGATCCAAGAGCCGCATTAAGATTGATGAACATTGGCTGCAAAGTAGCATATGCTAAGTCCAGCATTAGAGTTCCAGTAGAAGTACAAGATTATGAAGATTTTGTTCCCGGAACAAGATACCCTAAGATGACCAAAAAGTCTATTTGGTTTGTTCAAGTTGAAATTCCATTTGAATTAATGGATGATATTAAAGAAGGTTCTATCGACCTTGCTGACGCAACTATTGACTTGTCAGACCTCGAGGATGCGTATGATGAGGATCTAGATACTGACATGACCGAAGAAGGCACTGAACAGCAACAAAATGCAGAACAGGAACAGGGCCAAGCACCAACACAGGCTGGAGTATAATATGATCATTAATGAAAGCCTAGACTACATGGACATGGAAGGACAGTTATCAAATAGAATAACTGTTGATGAGTATGCCGCTAAGATGGGCAAAGACAGAGATGTTGTTACAGTTACTTTTAAAGTTAACAGTAAATTAGCAGGTGAAGACCTAGTAAGTTGGTTTGAGCGTGGATATGATTTTGTACTAGATGCTAGCGTAAGCGATGGTGAAATTGAACCAGGAAAGTATTTAGTTTTCGTAGAAATGGAACGTAGAAGCAGAGTTCCAGAAAGAATTATCCAGTTATTATCCGACCTTGAAACCTTAACCGGTTTCAAATTAAAAGATTGGACCGTAGAAATCGAAGGTGATGACTACGATGCCGATGAAGAAGTAATTCGTCAAGTTATGATTCTTAATCCCAATGAGTATAAAATGGAAAGGGAAAAAGATGAAAAACTTAATGAATTCAGAAACCTTGCGGGTCTTGATTCAAAACCATTGCATCAGGACGACGCCTATATAAAAACAATAAAAACCATGGCGGGGATGTAATTTATGGGTACAATTTTAACACGTAGATATGAAGAAGAAGAAATGCAAATCATTGCAAAGAATGATGAGCATCATGCCTCTATGGTCCAAGATAAGGAGTTTTACGGACAAATGGAACAACGAAATCAACAGGCCAATCAGATGCTAAATCTGACACAAGCAGGCAACAATGC
>Ga0129333_10005294_pt1 | contig 12104 bp, 22 predicted proteins | sample CPB6_08_DNA_FD_94474 | JGI IMG/M metagenome (GOLD analysis project Ga0129333, IMG submission 94474) | Freshwater to marine salinity gradient microbial communities from Chesapeake Bay, USA - CPBay_Sum_0.6_0.8_DNA | ecosystem: Environmental > Aquatic > Marine > Coastal | place: USA: Chesapeake... | reverse complement strand
TTGTTGGCGCAGGATTTCACGCCAATTCATCTTGGGCTCAGTAAGTTCCTTGATCATACGCTGGATCTCAGCGGGGGTATTTCCCGCACCCGCCGCTTGAGCAGCCTGCATCATCTGCTCTTTAATCTCATCTCGAATTTTCTTAAGCTCGTCTTTGCTATATTGCGGACGTCCGTCTTTACCTTCTTTCTCCCAATCAATATGCTCATCAAGTAATTGACCTAAAGCAGCCAATTCTTGTTCATCCATATCGTTAAAAATTTCGTCGTAGATTTGTTCCGTACTCTTACCATAATGTTTGGCATCGTGGAAGATTTTGATACCTTTAGGAGCCTCTCCGATACGATCTCGTACAAGAGTACCATTAACCGAATAGTCGGCAGCCGCATTCCAAATTCGAGGATTACGACCTTCTACTCGCATCATGTGCTCGTAGACATTGTGTAGAATTTCGTGAGCTACTACAAACTCAACTTCTTTAGTCGACATCTTAGAAAAGAAGTCTCGATTAAAGTACAAATGACGTCCGTCAGTGGCCGCAGTCATACACCAATCAGTAGCTTCTTCAATCTTAAGACGAGTAGCCATATTACCAAAAAATGGATGACGTAGGAGCAGTCCAACTCGTGCTACTACAATTTTATCAATTACTGGATCTAAATGACTCATAATTTGCTCCTGTTTATACAGTATATATTATAACAGGGTCCGAGGACCCTGTCAAATGATGCTTAAACCAAATCAACGCTTTTCGGTAGCAGCCGCAATAAATCGACCGTATTTGGCATGGAAGTCGTCGAAGCACTTAATCTCGTCCGGATCCAAAGGCAATTGGTATTGGGTAAGTGCCAATTTAGTGCCCATTACAACCAACTCAGTTTCAAAGTTATTCATCATGAATTCAAAGAAACAGTTAACTTGATCATTCCAGTCTTTGACATTCTTGTCAGCGGCATCTTTGAGCTCGTAGCACAGGCTAACAGTTAGTGAATACATAGCGGAAATTTCCTTAGTATCCATCTTCTTAACTTTGCCCTTAAGAATATCTGTAGGATCTGGAAGCTTACTGGCGATTTTACGATGAGCCATAAACTTAACAGCCAGACCTTCACCAACAGCACCGGAAATCAAATCGGTCAAAGTGCCCTCGTCTTCGTCGTCATCAAACAACAGCTCAGACACAAAAGTCCAAGAACGTGGAGTAGCAAAGGCACGTGATGCACTCTTTGGATCAAAGTCGTAAAGATCCTTCTTGCTAAATGTCAAGAAACCAACCACATCACGGTGGATACGATTGTCAGTGGCCCAAGCAAAATAATCTTCCCAGTCCACTTTCATTTCCAAGTGAACAAAACGGTTTGCCAACGGAGCAGGCATACGATAGGTAACGCCCTTGTCAGTCTCACGGTTACCAGCGGCAACAATGTGTACGTTATCGGGCAATTTATAAGTACCAACACGACGATTCAAAACTAGCTGATAAGCCGCAGCCTGTACAGCAGGAGCCGCAGAGTTCATTTCATCCATAAACAGAATGATCTTATCATGTTGAGCAGCCATTTCGGCATCGGGCAATTCGATAGGCGGAGCCCAAACCATCTTGCTTTGGTTGCTATCAAAATACGGAATACCTTTGATGTCAGTGGGTTCCCAAAGACTCAAACGGATATCAATAACATGAGCGTTAAGTTCCTCGCCCATCTGTTTGACAATGTCTGACTTACCAATGCCTGGAGGACCCCAGAGGAACAAAGGACGATTGGCTTTAAAGGCACGACGCAAACTCTTCTTAGCGGCTTTCGGGCCAACAGTACGTGAACTAATCTCGCTCATAAAAACTCCTGGTTGGGTTAAAAAATTTAATAGAACTTGTTGTCTATGTGTCTATTATAGTACCAACTAACTACGATGTCAACAACTTTTTTGTCTTTTTAGTCGTTTTGGTTAAGTTTTTTTTGGTTGTTTATGGCTTTGATTAGCCCATATTTTCTAATATCATCCGAAAACATGTATAGTTCAAAAGCTTTTTTTTCGTTAAAAACAGTCAAACTTTGGTTGGTAAGAAAATATGGACAATCTAAAAATTGATCAAAAAAGATTATTGTTTGCGGACTCAATTCAATCTTTTCATTGAAAGGGATTTCGTATTCTTTAAGTTCTAATTCAGTTACTAGAAATTCGTATCCGCTTAAACTAAGACGTAACCCGCCTTCGTCTTTAGTTCGTTTGCTTTGCCACCATTGATGTAGATGTAGCTTTACATTGGCTTCGTCCGTGCTTCGGCCCATTTCTTTCAAGAAAATTTTTGTGTAGATTTCTCTTGAAATCATTTAAGTGTTTCACCGGCTGTGAGTTTAACAACTGTGAATTCTGTACAGTTGAAAACTTTATTTAATTTTTTAGATAGATTTATAGCGTGACCAGGATTTGAAAAACTTACTTTTTTATATTTCGGTCCTGGATAGCTAGTAAGACTATTAAACGTTTTTAAATTAAACGGTTGATTTTTATAAAAGACTGCCCAAATTGCTTCACTATCTAGAATTTGGTCAGTCTTATATGTTTTTTTGTTAGTTTGTTCTAATAGAACTTTTGGCTTAGGTCTGCTCATATATATGCGTATCCTTTAAGTACGCATATATTTATCATTATTTCTCGTTGAAATTTCCACCGTCCATTCGGATAGTGATGTCTCCGTTGTTAGCCTGTTGTAGTCGTGACATAAGTTCGTCCATGTCTTCAATTAATTTAGCACTAATTTCGGCTATTGCCAGTGCTAATAATTTGGCAGATTTAATATCTATTCGCAGTTCTTTTTGATTGGCTAATTCTGCGGCTTTTACTTGTTGAATGAATTGCTGTAAAGGTACAGTATTAATCGGCTTTTGCATTTGATAACACCTGTTTCATTTCAATTTCAGTTTTAAAAGGGCCTTTGCTTTCGTATCTTTCGATTGTAATTAGTTTTGGACAAAAGCTTTTTACCCAACCTTTATCAAACTTAATAATGTAATATCCTGCACAATATAAACTTTTACTATCCAAACTCTTTGTAAACAATGGTAGTTTTTTCTGTACATTGTACATAGGATTGTAGGGATGACAACTAGTTGGAAATCCGTACACATCTCTAATTTCTTGAGTACTGATACTAGTAGTAATTTTAGTTTCGAAGAAGTTTTTTCCAAATGCTTTTAATAGTTCTTCTTTTTTTCCAAAGAAGCTAGAACCATCTTTACCACTGAGCATAAATTTGTTGTTGTCTTTTTTCTGAAGGGTGCCTATTTTTTCACCGTTTTGTTCCACGATCCAAAATTTGCCATCTACTATTGGCTTAGCATAAAAGTCTGTCATTGTGTTTCCTTATTGTATTTGGCCTGTAATGGCTCGGCATATTGTTGAATGTTATCAATCATTCTTTTCATATCGTATAATTGACAAAACTTAATTAATCGAATTCCAACTTGGTCAACTGCTTTAGCTTTGGCATTGGTAGTAATAGTGTTATTAATTATCTCTTTAACATTATCGGGCTGGTGCTTGAGATCTATAAGACGTCGATTGCGCTCATAGTCGTCTAGTACTCTATGTTCTTCCCCATTATGGTCTAGCCAACGCTGTAGCATCATGTTATTCCAAGCGAATCCTTTATTCTTACGATCTTCAAATGCTTCTTGTAATTTATTTTTACGAACTTTTGGAAACGCTGAGAATACATTGTCGCTAGTATCGCCACGCATACATTTTTCAAATAAGATCCATTCTGGATTAGGAATATCTTTTGGCTGTTTAGTTTTACTGTCAATAACTAGTTTACCTTTTTTGTCAAAGATACCTTCGTGTGTGGTCAGCGTTTCTAGCACACCATTGTATTGTTTAACATTAGGCGCAATCAATTGATGAAAATCACTATCTGTACTAATAATTACATGATTGTCATTAGGATGATTAGCGATCCAGCCAGCAATAAGATCGTCTGCTTCAAGCACCGGATTGTGAAGTACAGTAGCATTGGTCTTATTAATAACGAAATCTTTAAAGACATCGAATGTTTCCCAGAATAGTTTATCTTCTTCTGCTTCTTTGACAGTCATTGCCGCACGAGTTTCGGCACGGTTAGCCTTGTAAGGCTTATAATAATCTTTGCGCCACGATCTACCTTCAAGACAGAATACCACATGACTACCACCAAAGTCTTGCCATGCTTTTTTGATACTGTTAAAGGTAATATGGAGAGCCATACCTAGTTTAAGGTCAGCGTCTCCACAAACAACGTGTCGAGCACGAAAGAATGTATTAGCAGTATCTACTAGAATATAAGTCATGAGACCTCTGATTTACCTTTAGAAATTGGAACAACATTAATATAGCCAGCACCTCTACTAGTATCAACACCTGATTCAGCAAACATGTTATAGACAATATCTCTAAACCAACGATCTACAATATCTTCGTCTCGATCACCGTCAGCACCATATCCTGCTTGCTTCAATTGTACTATAAAATACTCATTCCAGTCAAGCTCAAAAAATCCGTTTCGAATATTTTCTTTATTGACATGTGTATCTAGAACGCTTACCCAAGGCTCTTGATTTCGAGTAGCACGTTCTTTTGGTGTAAGTTTTGATTGCTCTTCGGCTTCTAATGCTTTTTGAGCTGCTTCTTCAGCTTGCTTTTTAATTTGTTCTAATTCGTCTAGTTTAGCTTGAGTCGCTTGGAGAGTTTTCTCCATTTCTTCCAAACCAAACATTTTTTTTAAAAAGTTTTTCATTTGCCCCATCCGTTCCCCCAAAGATCAACGTGTAATCTTGGACTATAGTAATAACCACGCTTCAACGCTTCGTCGGCAATGTGTATTCTATTATTATCATATACACTCACTACTCCGCCTACTGGCATAACATATACAGGTCCATTGATGCCCATAGATCTATATTCTTTCATAGCACGTTCAATTTCGTCAAAGTGCTCTAGTTTATCTACTACAAATTTAAAATAAACAAAACCGTATTCTTGATATCCTGCTACTACTTCTGGTTTAATAGCATCTTCCCAGCGTTCTCCGCTAGCACTTAATTTAGCACTTACACTAAAGGTGATTTCTCTATGAGAGTAATACCAATCATTTAAAAACTCTTTAAATTCTTTATGTAAATGTTGAGTGCCATTTGTTTCAAATGTAATATTATTTAGATCACTCATTTTATGATGATTAAGTAATGTAGGATATAACTGCTGCCAGCCTAATAACGGCTCTCCACCTGTAATAATTAAATGAACATCGTTGCCGTTGTCCTGCTGCCAACGATTATTTGGAGTTAATGACAGTAGTTTATCAACAATCTCATCTACCGAATAATGCGGGCTTAATTCTTTAAAAGCGGGATGCCAGCTGGCATAACTATCGCAACCAGTTGTCACAAGCGGTAATTCTTCAAACGTTTTATAAAGATTAATATTTGCAGCAATAGGTTCAATTTCTTTAGTGCTTTCTCCTGCCGGCATGCCAAATCCGGCGCATTTAAAGTTACAACCAAATGTGCGTAAGAAAACAGAAGGCACGCCTATAAAACGTCCTTCTCCTTGTGCTGAATAAAATATTTCACTGACTTTGATTTTTTCCATGTTGTTTCCTAAATTCTTCTACATCTTTTACAGCTAATTTTAGCACATCTGCGTAATTAAAAGCAACCTGTTTCTTCATAATTATACTAGTTTCAAAGTCAGTATATCCTTTGGTTAGTAGTTGCCAAATATGTTGCCAGCGTGTTTTGCTCCAAAAATTAGTTCTAGTTCTTGTATAAATTGTTACAGTAACACCAGTATCTTCAGCTTCAATGTCAATAGTGTGTGTACAATCATCATTGCCGCATTCGCACACGGCTTTGTACATCTTAGATGTACCCCATTCGTTAACCACAAGGACACCCTGCGCTGGCTTTTGAGATCTCATGTCTTCATTACTTCCAAAGTAGCAATTTTACTAATTCGTTCACCGAAGTCTTGATCGTTAGTAATAATATATGTTTGATGGAAGTTACGATCTTTATGCCGATCATACTGCCTAAATTCTACAATCTTCCCTCCTACTGCTGAGTAGACTTTAAAATTAAGAATAGGATCCCCACCGACACTGTCGCAATCTTCTGATGCTATTAGTTTCGACGTTCCCCTTGACACTTTGGCATCGCACTCTTCAATTTCTCTACCCTCTTGCTGCCAACGCCATAACATTCTTTTAAACCATTTCATTATAATCTCTCACTTAATAAAATTCTACACAAACGTTCGTCTTTTTCACTTTTAAAATGAAATTCCATCCAATCTATTTGTGGTTTGTAAAGAAATCTGTGTCCCGGTAGGCCAAATACTTCTAATACTAACGCACAAGTTTCATTCCACCAAATAGTTCCTTGATCACTATGCCAATGTACTTTGACACAATAATCAAACTTGTCTACAGTAGTTTCCTTTATCTGGTATGACATGCCTAACTCCACCTCTAGGATCCTCCATATCACCATTACGTCTAGGAATCATGTGAATATGCGGCCACATAACAGTTTGGCCAGCAGATTGTCCGTAATTAATTCCTACATTAAACCCGTCCCAATCACCTAATTCAACTCCTCTGCGTCCTTCACGTAAAGCATCTTCCATAGCCTGCATTACAATTTGTATTGTATTATACTTAGGTACAAATAACAAATGCCCTTGAGTCACAGGATATTTGTCTTGATACACAGCAACATGAAAATCATCTCGAACTAATTCGGTCCACGGAGCTTTGCTTTCTTCTATAGAGTCGGGACCTTCAAAAAATTTATCCATTTTTTTTCTTTCTAGTTTTAGGTTTTTCTTCTATTTTGCCTTCTACGCTGGCAATGGCTTCTCGAACATCTCGTTGTAATGCTTCCCAGTCTGTGATAAATTCTACCCGACCATCTTCATATTCTGTTCTGGTACTATGACTACCGACCGTAACTTTGGGCCAATTATCTGTGATTTTATCTTCAGCTGCTTTCTTTTTAGATTTATATCCTGCCATAATATTTCCTTAACGTGGAGCAAATTCTTGCTGTAATTTAATATTGTCAAAAAACTCTTTCTTTGTACCGGCATCTTCTTTAAACGCACCACGTAATACAGTAGTCTGTGTTAAAGAGCTATGTGCCATAATGCCGCGATTCTCGCAACAACCGTGTGTGGCCTGAATGTAAACACCTAGATCCTGGGCTCCTGTGGCTTTTTGGATCTGCCTAGCAATTTCATTAGCAAGCTCCTCCTGGAGAGTACCTCGTCGGGCACACCATTGGGCGATTCGTGTATACTTTGAAAGACCGATGAGGTGCTGAGCGGCAATAATGCCAATATAAGCAACACCAACCACGGGTTGGTGATGATGACTACACATACTGCGAAGCTCACTACGAACAACAAGCATGCCTTCGTAACGGTCCTCCGAGTCATTCGGGAAACTAGTTGAGTCTGGTGCTGATTCATATCTACCTGCCATTATTTCGTTGTAGTACATCTTAGCAAGGCGTCTTGCTGTGCCTTTGCTGTTAGGATCTGTTTCTCTGTCAATTAACAAACGATCGAGAACTAATTCAAATGCTTCTGCTGCTTCGTCGATTAGTTGTTCTTTAACATGATTGTTGGTAATATATTCGCTGATATTATCTCCTGCCCAAAAGCGTTTTCCATCTCGCTTCATTTTAGCACGAAGATAGTTACCGAGATACTTCTCCTCTTGATAACCACCATCTCCATACATAGCGTTTAATGCTGTTTCTTTTTGTGTCATTGGTTCTCCTTACCTATATAGTATATAGGTTTATTTAGGTTTTCGCAACCTCAAAAGATCGTTTTTCTTTGTAGCGGTCTTAAGAGTATTTAGGTTTACGCCTTGTTTATTGGCAAATTTAACAAGAGCTTCTGTGTCTTTAGGAAAACATGCTCCGCCAAACCCAAACTGTCCGTCTGGTCCTGGGACAGACATATGGCTTCCTCCAAGTCTGGCATCACTCATTAACAGGATTTGTATTTTACGCCAATCATAACTCAGTTTATCTGCTAGCTCATACATCTCATTCATAAACACAACCTTAGTTGCCAAAAATGAATTGATAATATATTTGACTAAAGCAGCTTCTCCAATTGAAGTATAGCCTGCTGCTCTAATAGGTTGTACACCTTTTAAGATGCGTTCGGCTTCGCGTTGATATGCTAGTACACTACCGCCGATTATAATATATTCTTGTTTTAAAAAATCATCAAACGCATTGGCCGCAGTTAGGAACTCTGGAACATGAACAAGATTAGGAAATATTGTTTGTATTTTTTCGTAGAAATCTGGCGGTGCCGTAGTTTTACTAATAATTACATTTTTATAATCTTTTAACATATACAACGCAGAATTCAAAATACTAGTGTCACATTCACCATTAGGCTTGCTAGGACTAGGAACACAAACAAATACAGCTTCACAATCTAAAAGATCATTCCATGTACCGTTGGACCTAGATGGATCAGCATCTACACAAACTACGTGAGGTGTAATATCTTGATATGCTCTAGCAATGGCACCGCCTACAAAGCCAGCACCAACAATTCCTATTTTTGGTCTTTCAAACATATTCAATTGAGTCATATCCAGCGTTTATTTTCATAGTCCCAATGGCGATTATCGTAAATTGTAAAATGTATCTCGTATCCAAACAGTCCTAATTCTAAATTTAATCCCGCATGATCTTGTCTAATGTTAAATTCAAATTCGCATCTTAATACATTGTCACATTTAATAATCTGTATTTCCCAATATTTGTTTTTAATAGGAGTGGATCCGTGCCAGCATTTAATATTAGCAAACCGATCAGTACTCCAAGGATTTCGAATATTGAAATTAAAATATATCATGTTAGCGGTCCAGCAGGAGATTTTTTAAATCGTTGTCTACATGCTTCTTTAACATCTGCCGGAATATCAGGATGCCATTCTGCCATTCCGCAATCATAGATACGAACACGTTCTTCTGGCATAGGTACAGCAGACAAAATTATTGCCCATAAAATTGTTGCGGCTATAAAGCCAATAACATACTTCATTTTAACCAGAATTCTTCCCAAGGATATACTAACCAACAGTCATCTTCGGCTTTGTTTACTTCCCATACAGAATAGGTTACTGTTTCACTACTAGCTAGATTATTTGTCAATGTGGCAAATCTTACATTATTACCCCACACATGTTCCCAATCGGGATCATTAGGCAAACAACTAGCCGGCCAATCTTTTTTAATCCACGCAATAGTAGCTCCGCTGTCGTTAATATCGTCTACTACAAGAATGTTTTTAAAATTTTCACCTTCTTCTAAAAGTGATCCAGCAGCATCTAAGATACTAGCAATGTCATTTTCATCTGAAACAAATCTTTCTTGTTTTGGATATCCTAGGGCATCCTCAGCTATTCCACAATCGCTTACGCATTCTCCACCGTCACGCAGACTAACTTGTAACGGTTTCATTGGAACATCAAGATAATGACTTAACAGAGTAGCAGGTATTAGACCACCTCGACTAATACCTACAATATAATCCGGACGCCATTGATCTTTAGCTATTTGTCTGGCGATATCAAGACAGGCTCCTTGTATATCTGACCAAGAATAATAAATCTTTTTCAATTTAACTTCCTATCATTAGATTCGTTGTTAAAAAAATTAATTAGTTTATCTTGTACTTCTTCGGGAATATCATCAAAGTCTTCTTCTGAAAGCGGTACACTTTTTTCTAAAAATTCACCAGAAGTAAACATGTTTTTAATTTCTGCAATCAATTCGTCAAGTTCTTCTTGTGTGCCCTCGAATGAATCAAAGCATCCGGGAGCAAATTCAATTTTTAGTTCTTTCTTTTCTTCAGTCATTATCTTCGCCTTTTAGAGATTGCCACATACGAGCCTTACTCAATTCTTTAATGTATTCTTCATACATTTTTTTAAGTTTAGGATACTTAGCCTCTAGTGTAACATCTCTTTCTGGAATCATCAAGACTTTTTCTATTGTGGTTAGCCGTTCTTCTAAATCTTGTCCATTATGTATAATTTTACCTTTGACTTCCAATGAGGCAGGCTCATTACTTACAGTCATTATAGTGGGATTAATTTGGTAGGACGCACTGGCAAATGTATAAGTCCCATTAGATCCTGCCCCGGTAGTTATTCCACTACCTAGCACAGTATTTTGATTCGTCCAATTAAGTGGTGCTGATACTTTGCTGTTTACGGTCATTTAAGTATTTCTCGTTATGTATCCAGTTGTTCTTAACTAAGAACCCCCATTCGCGCTTTTGTGGCCCCGGCATAAACAGTGTCCAACATTCTACCCCTTCAACAAGTTCAATGCGATGATAAGAGGTAGAGCGGCAAATACGAAAATGCCCAGGCCCACGCCAATACCGTGTCTGACCGACAACGGCACCCGCTGGATTAAAGTTAGGAACCCATTCATAATATCCTCCTTTAAGGATTAAAGTAGCGTAAGGCCATGGATGATCATGTACATCATCCGGATCTGATTTAAGAAATTTATGTAAGAATACATTAAATGGGAACCATGTTCTGTCTTTTAAAAAAACATAGTATCTTTCTAGATATGGTTCGTTGTCTACACGATCCATAATAATTCTTTTTCGATTTCTATTTTCTAAAACTTTAAAAAATTTATTTTTTAGGAGTTGGATTATCATAATCGTCCTTAACAAGTTTGTAAATAGTTTCAAGATTTCTTAAAGCTATGTCTAAACTTGGATACTGTGATCTCATATCTTTAAGCCTTTCCCAATCGGGAAGTTTATCTACCCACTCTTCTCCCCAATTCCAATCAGTAGCACCTATTGTAATGCTGTCATTAAGAGTATTAAGAGTATTAATAGTATAAACTGGACTAGCTTGACTACTAGTTAGTGTATACGACGCGGAATTCATATTATAATCGTATGTTCCACCACTTGAGATAATATCGTTAGGTAGCGTAATTGTAATACAATCAGATGAAAGGCCTGTACCACTGGCACTAATTAATATATCGTTAACTAAGTCTTCTGTAGATTTCTTTGGCTGAGAAGAATCGCTCATGTAAATCCTCCGTTTGTTTACGGAGCACGGGTAATCTAGTGTTGTAATTAACCATATGCTCTATGATTTTTAGACATAGGTCTGGGCGATATACAGAGTATGCGTCAAAACTTTCTGTCCATTTGCTAGGATACTTAAAAGTATCATAATACATTTCGGTGTATGACAATCTGTCTGGTACCATAGGTATAGCATTGACTATGGCACCTTCGTAACAACTAATACCAAGTGTTTCTTGTAGATTAGCACTAAACACTATTTTTGCTTGACCTAATAATGTATGATATTCGTGTTTTGATAATTGACGATCTTGGCATACTACAAACTCATATTGTGGTAAGTGTGTAGCAAGGTCTCTAAAAATAGCCACTTGTTTTTCCGGAGCAATACGATGAGGAAACAAGATAAGATCACGCTTGGGTACATTCTTATATGGAGTTAATGTTACATCCATATACTCCATAGGCCAACCTGTTCGAACAATATTAGACCACTCGCCATTTTCTATTTCTTTAAGATCATCTTCTAGCCAAGGATTTTCACTAGGATAGTCGTTTAATAAATTAGTGTAAAACATCCTTGTATGAAAATCTGTAGCAAAATAATTATAATCGATCGCCTGATAAAAACTTTTTTCAGCGTGTCTAACCCACGGTGCTGGACCAATCAGGCGCCCTAAGAAATCTTGAGGATCATACGATCCAGCATGCCATAGTGCGTGAATCTTGACAGGGATGTCAAGTAGTTCACTCATGTACTTTAAATTTATAATTCCCGGATGCCAAGCATCAGTAAAAAGAAAATGGTCGCCAGACTGAATGCGTCCAGCGCAAAATAATCTACTAATCTCTTCAACTTGGCGAGACTTGTAGATATTAGTCCCACCAAAATTGAGAAAGGCACCAGGAGTAGTGGCACTAGGAATATCTTCAGGGCCACTAATGACATGAACTTCATGTCCTTGTTCTTTA
>Ga0129333_10005293_pt1 | contig 12104 bp, 7 predicted proteins | sample CPB6_08_DNA_FD_94474 | JGI IMG/M metagenome (GOLD analysis project Ga0129333, IMG submission 94474) | Freshwater to marine salinity gradient microbial communities from Chesapeake Bay, USA - CPBay_Sum_0.6_0.8_DNA | ecosystem: Environmental > Aquatic > Marine > Coastal | place: USA: Chesapeake Bay... | reverse complement strand
TAGCGACTATTGTAACAGTTAGAGACAATTCATCGTCTGAAAGGGCAGGTAAGATACTGAGCAACAACGAAACTGCCACCGTGACTGCTTGTCCCGCAATCCGATTAAAACCAACACCTACTTTTAACAAGAATCTCCTCGAATCCAAACGAAAAAACGGACTATTCACAATAGGCATTTCACTTAGACATTGGAATTTTACAAACCTTGGCGACGACACTGAACCCCTGGGCTGGGATGTAATTATTGCCTCTGATTTGAGAAAGATAGCCGATCGCTTCCCATGCAAGTTCAAATTCCTCCCATTTCAATCAGAAGTAGAATTAGGGCATTTAGGAAATGATGTTCCAATTATTAAAAAAATGATTAAGGACGCCAATATAGAAGAAATTTCTGAAATCGTACAAGTAGGGGTTAATGCGAAAGCTATGAGGGACCAAATTGGAAGTTGTGACTTAGTAATTGCATGCAGGTATCATTCTGCAATTCTCTCTATTAACGCAGGAGTTCCGTTCATTACACTCAGTTATTCCGACAAAACAACTTCAGCGGCCAAGATGGTAAATCTGGAAGAGTATGCGGTTGACTTAGCAAGCGTAAAAATAGGGGATATTCTTGGAAGATTCTCAAGTATGATTCTAAATCTTGAAGAACTAACTTTAAAGGTCCGTCACCAATCACAACTCTTGAAAAGTACAGCATTGGAAAATATGAATAAAATAACAGAACACCTTAGTGAAAATATACTTGAAGAGAATCAAGAAAGTGATTCACTAACTTTTCTATTGATAAAGTCATTCTTTCAAAAATTGGAATCCGAATTCGAAACTGAATTGTATAAAGTTTTACTATACGATGAAATTAATAAGATGTTCTTAGAACCAAAGAATTGTCATCGCATTTTAGAAATATGCGAAAATATACCCCACCTAACAATGACCGATGGACGATTTCTGTACTCAGAAACTCTTGCAAAGCAAACGCTTGGGTTGCAACTTAATTCCCTTGAATCAAAGTACCGTATGGCAATGAGATTAGGTATGGATAGTTTTTGGTGCTATTACCACCTTGGATACTTGCAGCAAATATTAGGCAAAAACTTCAAAGCAATCTATTTTTGGTCAAAAGCAATTGCCATAAATCCAGATAGTTCCTTTGCAATGCAATTGAAAAGAGAGATCCGAGAGAGACTTTTAGGGATCTTGGTCAGAAAACTTTATAAGTAGAATCTCAAAAAGACCTATGTCCATGTTAGGGATGTGGTGGATAGGAGAGTTAAGAACTCGCAAAACGAAAGTCGCAGGTTCGATTCCTATGGCAGCTCATAAAATTCAACCTAACAAGTCGGAATTTGACCACTTTTGCAAACTCTTTTGGAGTTTGGAAGCAATTGTTGGATGTAACTGAAAAGAAGCTTCCAGCCAGGTTTATCCAAGTCGTTCTACGTTTACCCGGCAGGAAGTCCCTTCCTTGAGACCGTTGCGCTCACCGGACATCCCTAACGGTTGAAAGAGCTAAACTTAGCTAAGACACCAAATATAAGGGAAAGCCCTAGATTCGCGATATGCAAAAACTTTAAGAGAAGTGCAAAACGAGTCAGATCACCTAGTTGGGGGGTGCCGCTTTTATGACCGTTATCCTTGGCTTGTGGGCATATTTAATCAATCCATACAAGTGCTTAGGCCTAAACAGTGGATAAAGAACTTTCTAATTTTAGCGGCACCGATCGCCTCCACGAAGCTTACTGAGTACTATCTCCAAGTTGCTCTTGGTTTTGTCACTTTCATATGTGCCTCAAGCCTGGGTTACATCATCAACGACTGGGTGGATCGAGAAAGCGACAGGCTTCATAAGAGCAAGAGTCTTCGACCCTTTGCATCGGGCACATTAGGAAAAACGCATTTTCTAGTTCTCTTTATTCTTCTCTCTGCATTCACGGCTATGGGCGCTTTATATTTAGGACGTAATTTCCTATTAGTTGTAGTTATGTATTTAGTAGTTACTTTCCTTTATACGTTAGTAATCAAGAATGTACCAATCGTCGAAATGATTTGGTTAGCCACGGGGTTCTTGATTAGGGCTGTAGCAGGCTCAATCCTCGTAAACACTAATCCGACGGGATGGTTTAATATAACAGTCTTCTTTAGCTCGTTGTTTATCGTCGCCTGTAAAAGATTTTCCGAGAAGTTTAATTCAGAAAGACAAGGGACCAGAAAAGTTCTAGAAGACTATGATCAAGAAGTATTGAGTTCAATCGTTAATATCGCCGCATCAGCAACTTTGTTGACTTATTGTCTCTGGGTTATCCAAGAACATTTTAATTCGTATTTAGCTCAAATTTCAATCTTGCCATTTGTTGCTTTTATTCTCTTGTACAAGAACATTTCGAAGAGTGCTCTTGCTGAGGCTCCAGAGGATGTCTTGTTAAACAACAAGCCGGTGCTTATTTGTGCTTTGATTTCTACAATTCTATTCGGAATAGTTTTCTATCAATGAAATCCGACTCTAGATCAGGTTGGGGCAGAAATTTACGAGCATCTGTCACTTATTTGCCGTTAAATCCAAAAAACGCCTCTACTTTTGGTGAAGCCAATTCTGGCCTTGCAGTGGGGCTTGGCAGAAGTTATGGAGATAGCTCCCTGAACTCTGAGGGAATTACGTGGACTACTAATGAGTTAAATCATATTCAAATATTTCCAGAGTTAAGCTTCGCAATTTGTGGAAGTGGTGTAACTATCGGCCAGCTAGAGAGAGCTGCAATGAAATATGGCTTGTTCCCACCCGTTGTGCCTGGAACTGAATATGTAACCGTAGGTGGCGCAATAGCATCTAATGTGCATGGCAAATCCCATCACACCGACGGTAGTTTTGGGGATCATGTAATAGAGATAACGATAATCAATTCTCGAGCAGAGGAGATAGTTCTCTCGCCGGAAGGTAATAATTCTAAAGAGTTTTGGGCTACGGTGGGTGGCCTGGGCTTAACTGGTGCTATCGTAAAAGCTAAAATTGCACTTAAACCAATTGAAACCAACTTCATGGAAGTGTACGAAACTAGGGTTCGTGATTTTAATGGATTGCTTGAGAAGCTCAAAGAGTTTGATTCAAAATACTCCCATACTGTTGCCTGGGTCGACTTATCAGGCTCCTACGTCGGTAGAGGCATTGTCAGTGGTGCAAATTTTGCGTCTCGGAATGAGTTAGATAGAAAGCTAGATCCTTTCCAGGAGAAGCTTCCAAGACACTTCTCATTACCTCGGAAATTACCTTTTAGCCTGATAAATAATTTAACCGTAAGGCTTTTCAATACAGTTTGGTATTGGAAACCTAAAAAAAGAGGCTTAACGCATTTTCAGCCTTTTCTTCATCCTCTTGATTCAATTCAGAATTGGAATTCTATCTACGGGAAAGCTGGCTTTCTTCAATATCAATTTGTGGTTCCTTATGGAGAAGAGAAGATTCTGCATGACTTTCTAGAATTGATGAAACTTCATCGCGTTACCTCGTTTCTTACGGTGTTGAAGCGATTGAATGAGCAAAAGCCTCGCTTCTTGAGTTTCCCAATAGCAGGATGGACCCTATCTATTGACTTTCCCGCAAGTCACGCAGGTTTTATAGATGCACTCAATGATTTTGATGAAAGATTAGCAAGTGCGGGTGGAAGAGTTTATCTAACCAAAGACTCTCGAGTAAAGAGAGATAGATTTGAAGAAATGTATTTAAATGTCAGCCAGTGGAAAGAAGTCAAAAGTATTATGGATCCAGGGAATTATTGGAAATCTGAGCAAGGCAATAGGCTTGGTCTGTGCTAAATAGATTTGATGTTAGAAAAGGTGTAGTTTTGGTAGGAAGCTCTAGTGATATTGGTCGAGAAATCCTAAAAAATTTGAATCCTGCGCCAAATGCCAATCTCCTTTGTCTGGGAAGACGACATTACTCATACCCAGATATCGAGTGGCCGTACGGGAAAATGAAAAAAATAGAAATTGAGTTGGAATCTTCAGAAAGCTTAAATGACGTAATTTTTCAAATAGAGAGCCTCCCAGAATTTGATTTAGTGATTTTAGCGGCGGGATATTTGCCAAATGAACTGCAGGATGAAAATCTCGTAGAAGTACGGAGAGCACTAAGAATTAATGGCGAGAGTATAATTCTCCTTCTTAGTGCTTTTGCGAAAAGATTGAGTCATCTAGGTGGTGGGAAAGTTCTTTTAATATCAAGCGTGGCGGCCACAAGGCCAAGGATTAGAAATTTCACATATGGAGCATCTAAATCGGCTGCAGATTTCTTTGCAATCGGCCTGGCTTCAAGATACAGATCAACTGGAGTCGATATTAAGATAATAAGACCTGGCTTCGTTTTCACAAAAATGACAACCGATTTTAAACCTGCTCCGTTCGCGATAACTGTTGAAGAAGTCTCAAGACTTGCCATCAAAACTCTTCGAGGAAAGAGAAATGTAACCTACGCTCCTCAGTTTTTGAAACTAGTCATGAATATTCTAAGGATCCTACCTCGCCGAATATTCAACCGTCTTTAGTGCTTAGATGTCAGTTCTTGCCCTTACGGCGTTTGGTCATACTCAGAGCTGCAATTTAACCTGTATGACAATCTAGTCTTGAACTAAATATCCGGGAATCTTCGAGATTTCTATTTTTGAAATTTCAACTGCTGAAAATGAATAGGTGTTTCTGACAACAAATTGAATACTTTCTAAGTCGTTCTTTGACCTAAAAAAAATGACCTTTCGAAAGTTCGTTGCGTTATCAATAAATACAGGAAAATCTCCTTGCATCAACATGACTTTTGACTGCCAATCGCCAACCTCAATTGTTAACAACGATGTTTGGTTCGAGATATCACTTAAATTCCCTTCAACTTGCACCCGATATGTTCCCTTGGAGAGCTTGAACGGTTGAGAGACAGCTCGTTGACTTTCTTCGCCCGTTACTTTCTCAATCCTCAATGGAAGACTCTTGAAATCCTGGACTTTATTCTCCATTTGAGTCTGTGTGTTGAAACGGAAGACCGCATAGCGAATCGTTTTCACTCCCTTATTTTGCTCTCCTACACTTTCTATATTTCCGCAGCCAATTTCAACTATATTTAAGTATTGATTTCCCCAGGAAGGTCCTTGATCAATTAATCTTGAGTTTTCTGGGGTGAAAAGCGTCTGAACTCCACCTTTTTTCAGCCATGTTAATGCGCTTACTTCCAAGTCAGCACTACTATCTGCAAAATACTCTATGTTATTCTCACAAAGAAATTTCTGTAATCTTCCAGAAACTAGGTAATCTTCTGCAAATTTCTTTGAATTTATTAGTCCATCCAAGTTGAACATGCGCCTGTTCTCTTTGATTAAAAAAGCCATCGTTCCTGAACTGAAGGACGCAATCCTTGCATCTTGAGGAGTAAGAGAATTCAGGCCTTCTGCTAGAAGAACAAATGGAGATTTATCTGTCCTAGAGAATCTCTCGTTTTGATAAATTTGGTGTTGTAGAAAAATCGTTGAAATCAAAAGGTAAGAGATTACTTGTGATGGCACTAGACGGAGAATTTTCATGCGGCACGTTGCTAGACCACCTAAAAAAATTAGCGCAACGTAGAGTAAAGAGTAGTACCAGTTAATGTAAGCATCGCTTGAAAACGACCCAAGTCTGAAAGTGACTACAAAGGTGTTTATGCAAACAAAAAGGAAGAGCAAGGAGGTCATCTTGTCCAGTGTGCTTTGATCTTTAAGTAAGAGTTTTAAAGACAGGCTTATTATCAACACAACTAATAATAAAGTTAGAAAGGTTGTGATATTTCTCGGGAGGTATCCACCAGAAACGTTTGTCACAAAATTCCTCAGGAAGTTAAGGTAATTCACTCCGATATTTCTAAGACCTGATTGGCTTGATTCATTAGCGTAGAAATCTTTTACCTCACCACTGATGGGTAATATAGTTTTAAAAATCAATATATTGGATATAAAATAGGGTGTAATAACCAACGAGTATGACAACACAAATTCGAATGTCTTCTTAAGTTTTAAAGTTGAAAATTGCCTTAATCCTCTTTTCAAATTGAACTCTGATAAATTGGCTACGAGAGAAATAATGGTTAAGATAAATGCTAAGATTAAATAGTCAACGCGGCACAACGCCAAGAGTCCGACGAGTAATCCCAGTTTCCAATTTGCTTGAAAGTTGTCACTCTTCAATCTCCACAAGATCAAGACTATTACCAACGCACTTAGTGGACTTTCCATTCCATTCAACCAAATAGAAGAAAGTGGGGTGCAAAACCAAGAAACATAGGAAATCAATAGAAGTAAGTAGTCTCGAGGATTATTCTTAATTTGTAGAATACAAAACATGATGTACCAAGCAGTGACGCTAATAATCCACTGCAAGGAAACTATTATCTTAGGTAAAAGTAGTGTATTAACTGGTAAATGAGTAACTAGGATATTGATAATCATCCATAATGGGTGGTACCCATTTGTAGGGTTCTCTTCACCCGACAAAGACAAAGAGCCGCCTTGACTTAAATTGATTGCAGGTACCAAGTAATAGAATGCATCTTCCTTGAAAACATGTGATGCTAGAAAAGACAGTGGTTTTTGTAAAATTGGAAAAAGCTGAAGTAAAAAGGAGTGCAAAATCAAAAAGCTTGCCAAAAAACCAACTTTATGTATCTTAAGAAAATCTGCAACGGGATTGAAAATACGAAGTTTCTCAAAACTCATAACACCAGTCTACCTTTTAATCCCCTGCCTGAATATGTGTTAGCTTATGGAGTTTCCTATAAGCAAAGAAGTTTCATCAAATTACAGAATTCTAAAGTCCACCCTCTCTGAGTATTTGATGGATTGAAATCATTGAAGGACGATTTGAATCTGTTTAAGACCCCTCTATCATAATTGTTGGAATAAGTTGGTACAATAAAAACCATGAGGATCATGTGGGAACGTGCCGTGACGCAGTTAGCCAGTAGACTTGTGAGTGCAGATTCCGAAATTATTGATGTTGGCGCAAATATCGGAGGAACAACGAACGCTTTTGCACAATTCGTACCCCGCGGTCAAGTTGTCGCGATTGAGCCTAACCGGCGGTTAGTGAAAGAGATAAGACAAAGCCGGAAAAAGTATGGTTTCAAAAACATCAAAACAATCAGGAGGGCTGCATTTTCCAAGGACTTCAAGATTTTGAAACTATTTGTAGATGATTCAACTTTTTCTAGTTCAAGTTCTATATATCGTGGCGCGGGTACGACGAGATTTCAATTGGTTCGCTCTTTAAAAATAGACAGCATGAGACTCCAGAAGTTAGGCCTGATAAAGATTGACGTCGAGGGGGCCGAATTTGATGTGCTAGTTGGCGCGGAGCAGACCATCATAAATTTTCAACCATGGATCATATTTGAAATTCTTGTCCCCACCCCTGGAACCGAAAATAATCCAATGAATCTCCTTGAGGAAAAAAATTATTCATTCTTAAATGTAAACACTCTTCTACGAACAAGCTATCCGGAACTCCTTCAAAGTCCGGGTGTATTTAATATCCTTGCAATACCTGGAGGCAAAGCATTGGAAACGGAGAGACAATTCTGCAGAATAATAGGCTTGGGTGAAGTCTGTACCTTAGAGAAAGGCATATATGTTGTAGAAGTGTCAATCCAAGGTATTGAACCATGTGTGCAAGGAATAGGACTATTTAATTTAACCGAAAGCTGTTGGGAAATCTATTATGAAACAAATATTGTCAACTTAAAGCACCAAACAAATAGCACACTACCTATTTACCTTGAAAATCAAACAAATCTTGAAATTCGATTTGGCTTGGATTGTGGACACAACCATTTTCTAGGAGCAAGTCTATTTAAAGTCTTCCTAGAATTTCCATCCAATTCATAGAGAATTGCACCGCGCTAATTAATTTCTACTGGAAGTCTGAAAAAAATCGAAATAAATGTATGGCCAAGAGTTGCCTTCTGACTTTACACAAATTATGATTTTCAATAGCGGAAAGTTTTTAGCACCAAGGCTAAAAGCAAGTGGGGAAATCGCAGCATGGAAGAAGTAAATTAGACCCTTAAATAAGATTGTTAGTAGCACTTACGATCTTACTTAAGTCACGGGTGCATGGAATTCAAGAATGAAAGCGGAGAAAAATTCACAAAATAAGTAGAGCAACTTGTTGCTTAATCGTACATGGCAACAATTCTTCAATCTTAACAGAATTTTTATTGCACAGACCGAAAACGTGCTTGGAAGAGGGTAAATGAGATAGAACATGGGAATATTTTTGGAAGCTGCTTTGTAGCCCAAAATATCTGGCAGCTCGCGAATATCAAGAAATCCCAACCCTTCAACCTAGCTTCCAGTAATATGTGAAGATGAGAAGTATTGAAGTGTCGCATATCAGGGGCGAACCTTTCAAAGATTTAAGCACATTTAATTTTGGGAAAGTTCATACTCTTGATTTCTATCACGAGGAGGCATTACACTAAAAGTCTCGTTGCTTGGAATAAACTCGTTCTTATACGAGGGCGGGACTACACAACTATAAAAACTTTAACATCTTACAGCCGTGAGAGCTCAAACGAATTAAATGAGATACAACTTAATCAATGGGATCTTTGAGAAAAACCTGTTTTGACCAAACCGAGAAAGAAGAGCAATGAAGAAATCCAGGAGAATTTTTCTTTGCGAGCCATCCGCTACACAATTTGGTGGTCATTACTTAGAGTATTTAATGAGAATAAAAGAATGTATTGATTCTGAATATGAAGTGATACTGGTCGCAAATCGGCATTTCGACTCTTCTTTAATTAAGTCTCAGGATGAAGTCAAGGTGCTTAAGATTTTTAAGTATGGATACTTTGATTTTCCATTGCGCAAACCACTCCAGAGAGCGCGTACATGGATAGGAACAAAACTCCGAGTTGATTCATATAAAAGTAAACTAAACGCTCGTGTTTTATTGTTTAGACTTGTTAAGAGAAGAATCATTCTTTTGTTGCTAAGCGCCATAAGCTTGATTTCCGCAGTTTTCATTGCAATTTGGGAGTACGATGTTGTCGTCCTCTTTCTAATTCTTTTCTTCTTTTTTGTAACTTCAATTTTCTGGAGTAGATTCAGAAGCACGATAAAAAAGTATGTATTAGAAATCGAATCCAAGTTCCAGGGTTTTATGTGGACGCTCTTCAGATTCCTTCTGCAAACTAAATCGCTATTCATCGCGAGAGATTTGATAAGGATTAACAAATCGCAAGCATTAAACTCTTCCGATACAATCTTCATCGCCTCAACGAACTTTTATGATTTAGAAGGAATTCTACGAGCGAGCAAGAGGCTTAGAGACCTAGCTCGATTCCTAGTTGTACTTAGACGTGAGCCAAACGATTGGGGAATCAACGACTATGGATGGAGGTATCTGGCTTCAAAATTGGAGGAACAGGGAATTCAAATTACTTATTATGCAGATACGGAGATGCTGCGGGAAAAATTCGAACAAATATTAGGTAAGAGAGTCGAGACATTGCCAATTCCGTATGGATTTGTTGCTAAAACCGGTGGTGCAAGCACCTATAAGTTAGGATATTTAGGTGATGTGCGAGACGAAAAAAACTTTGAAAAATTTGTTTCACTTGCTCAGGAACTAAGCAGTAAAGGAAAGTTCAAAAAATTCGCCCAATTAAATCTTGCAGATGAAAATGATAAAGTTATGAGATTGTGGGTTGAGAAAGCTAAAGACACCAACGGTGTCTCTTACATCGAAAAACCAATGCCACCTCAAGACTACCTTGGTAATCTATCAAAGTGTGAAAATATTTTTTTGGCTTACGATTCAAGCTCTTATTCAGCCAGATCATCTGGAGTATTTGTAGAGTCTATTGCTAATGCTTCAACACCATTAGTTTCGAACGGTTCCTGGATGCATTTTGAGATAACAAGGATGAGTGCTTTGTATCATTCAAAGATTTGGAGCCAGGCTAAAAAAGTGCGATTAATTGACAAGAAGCCAGTAAAATTTTTCAACGATGGGAATTCACACTACCTAATTAGATTAAAGTCTTATAGAGCGGAAAAAGCTCGAGTTAAAATTGCCCTTAGTACCAACCTTGGAATCACCTTTGAGACAATAAGTTGGGTAGATTCTTCTGGTTACCTTTTTTTCCCTTCACCACTGTTCCATCCAACAGAAGGTGAAATATTACTGGAATTTGATAGCAGATATGAAGGGTCAGTAGAAATCCGAAAAATACCCCTCACCAAATCCGTTTGGGTAGGCGGCTTTGTAGATTCCAACCCAAGCAGACTTGGTCTATATTTTGATAGAAATCAAAAAGTAATAAAGAACCTTGCTGTGAATAATTTTATTGAGTATCACTCGAACCAGAGTATACGAGATAGACTCACGCAACCATGAAGATTTGTGCAGTATCGAATGTTCCGTATGGATACGGGTCACCTCAAATTAGGTACCTCCTACGATCTTTAGAATCAACTTTCAATGCTCAATCGATTCTCATTAATCCTGTATATCCAAGTAGGCCTGTTCAAAAAGATGAAAACACTTTAAATATATACACAAAAAGTACACCGTTTAGTATAAAAGGGTTATTAGAATACCTAAATAGGAGCGTTAATTTTGTCAATGAAATTAGACCTGATTTCCTAATACTTGTTAACCCGATGTCACTCTTTGTTCTGAATAAGCTAAAGTTCGAACCTCATAAAATCCTGTACTACGGGTTAGAACCACTCGACTATTCAGCGGTGCCCGTAAAGTCTTTGTCCAAGTTTGCCAAGAAAATAAACTATGTCATTTATCCAGAGTTAAATAGGTTGAAGAAAGACATTACTTTCTTCTCAAATGCTAGGTCGTTTATTGTTTACAACTCAAATAATTTACATAACTTGATACTGAAGGGCAACAAAAAGAGATCTTTCATATATTCGGGAACTTTAGACCCAAGCTTAGTTGACTTAGAAGCCCTTGAAGCCATAGATAAGAAATCCAGGTTAGATGTATTTGGCAGTCAAGATGAAATGAAATCAAACATCCCAGCAATCAACTTTAAAGGAGTTCTTTCTCATGAAAAACTCTTAGAAGAACTAGCATGCAGCAAATTTAGTATCGTAGCGTGGAAACCAGTTTCTGAACCATTCTTCAATGCTTGTCCAAATAAGTTTTTTGAGTCATTGGCTCTAGGCGTTCCCGTAGTAACTTACCCCTACCCGCAAGTATCCGAACTAATTAACCGCTTTGGGTTTGGATTCTTAGCCAAAGATTTCACGACTACTTCATTAATCGAAGCAGCTCAATCAGCTTTAGCTTTGAATCCAAGCGGATACCGAATCTTAGTTCAAAAAGCAAGAGAGGCGTTCGAAAAGCATCTCTCGTGGGACATTCAAACTTCGCATCTCCTAACTGTATTAGAGAGAGAATTTTGAAAGAGTAGCGTGCAAAACTTGGATAAATTGCTCACTATGAATTATGAGATATGAGGATCTATTCGTACAAATCAGTTCAAATTGTGCTCTGGTAGAAGAGTGCGATTGACTGGAAATTACCAACCAGAAGTAACTCTAGACAAGTATCTCAAGTCTCCGATAATCTAACTCACACATGAGTACGAAACCCCGTCAACCAAAGATTTGCTTTTTTTTAGGCACCCGACCAGAGGCAATCAAATTAGCCCCCGTGATAATTTCTATGAAACAAGCAAATTACAATGTTCAAGTTGTAAACACAAACCAGCAGGAAATCACAAAAAACTTTTTGAAGGCTTTCAGCATTAAGACAGACTTTGACTTGTCTGTCGTAAATCATGGTCTCAGTCCAGCAGAATATTTCATAAAGATGTATAGTGCTATTGATTTATTTGTAAAGACACAAGACGTTCATTTTGTTTTTGTGCATGGAGATACAACTACTGCCTTCGCGACAGCGTTGGCATGTTTCTTAAACGGTATTAGATTTGCGCATGTAGAGGCCGGACTTCGTACTTTTGACTTAAGTAATCCATTTCCTGAGGAGGGTTTTAGGGTGGTGATAGATGACCTAGCAACCTTAAAGTTTGCACCAACAGATATTTCGGTAGCTCAAATTTGT
>Ga0129333_10005292_pt1 | contig 12105 bp, 16 predicted proteins | sample CPB6_08_DNA_FD_94474 | JGI IMG/M metagenome (GOLD analysis project Ga0129333, IMG submission 94474) | Freshwater to marine salinity gradient microbial communities from Chesapeake Bay, USA - CPBay_Sum_0.6_0.8_DNA | ecosystem: Environmental > Aquatic > Marine > Coastal | place: USA: Chesapeake... | reverse complement strand
TGATACAGAAATCCCATTCTGAGAATATGTTTTCTGCTCCTTTTACAACGGTATTGGGTTTATATAGGTTCATATAAACACTATGGCTATATTTTACATATACCTCATCTAATGGTATATTGTTATTAATAAAGGACATTAGAACATTGTGGCTGTCTGGCCCACCACTATAATTTAGAATAAGATAATCGTATTTGTCTCTAAGTTGTTGTGCTCTCTGTTTATACAAAAAATCTAATGTAGTTGACCCTAAATTGTTTGTTTTGTATTTAGAGAAATAGTTCCATTGATCATTATGAAAATGCCATTCAATTTTTTGGTTGGTAGATCTAGATTCGTAAATAGCATGTGATTTACTACTATAAGGTGTATTTCCTACTAAGTAATAACCTAAATTTTTTTCCATTAATATAAAACCTACTAAACAAAATTAGTATTCCCATTCATTTTCTTTTAGGTGTTCAAAGAAGGAAGCAACTTTAAAATTTTCTGTCATTCTTCCTCTAAGTTGGTTTGCCTTCTCATGCATACCGTTTGAAAATATTCCCCAATCGTTTATGCGTATAATAAACTTATTAACTTTATACACTCTGCTGTACTGATCGTCTATGTATACTTCATGCTTGTTAAAATTAAATCTAGTTTAACATTTCTATAAGTTGATTATAATCGTAGTTGTCATTATTATCTAACATATTTCTACCAATTGTTCCAATATTACGAAATTCAAAAGTCATTCTATGATTACCTTCAACAAAATAGTTTATCATCTTATCAATTACAGATTCATTAATATTTTTAACCACTATAAATCCTACACTCATACCTATTCTGTTATTTAAAATATTTTTCAGTGCGCTCATCTTTAATTTGGCACATTTCATGTTATCTATTCTTTGATAAAGGTCATCGTCATCAAATCCATTCATACTAAGATATATTCTGTTTAATCCTGATTCTTTTAGTATGTTGACATATTTTTTACTGGCAAGTTTTAATCCATTGGTTACAAGGGTAACTCTATGATTTAGAGGGTTGCCTCTTATTGTTTTAATTAATTGAGGAAGCCTTGAGTATAATGTAGGTTCACCTCCGATGAGTCTAAACTCTGTTCGAACTTGAAATTTATTAATAAATTCGACTAATTTATCATAATCTACATCTGCATAATCTCTATTAGGTAGATAACAATTATTACATTCCATATTACATCTATGTACAAGGTCAACATAGACATATTGATATGTACTATTTTCTGGTTCAATGTCTTTAAAAAACTTAATTGGTTTAAGCATTTAATTTATTATTCGAACTCATTAATCTAATAAGTAGATAAGTTGTATCAATTTCCCACCAATGCTTTCCAAAATTAGGATTTCCAGGATCAGCATGATGGTTATTATGCCAAGCATCTCCTAATACTATAGGAAAAATTGCTAGATTATTCATAGATTGGTCATTTGTTTCAAAACTACGGTATCCGAATTTTCCTAGATGTTGTAAACTTGTCTGTAAACAATAAGAATGAAGAGTTAAAAATGCAGGTAGTGCCATGAGAAATAACCATAAGTTAACGTTAATAGCGGCAACGAAACAATGGCTTAAAAAGAAAATAGTAAGATAATGTTTATGTGCCAAGGATAAATCTTTGTCCCTTATTAGGTCTATAATATATCTTGTACTAATATCTTTTTCTTTTATTTTAAATAGCCATAATATGTAACTATGCCAAAACCCATGAATAGGACTATGCGGATCTTTATCAGTGTCACTGTGTTTATGATGATAACCTCGATGTAAGGCGGCCCACCAATAAGGGCTTCCCTGACCTGCAATTAGACCACACCATAAAATAAAAAGTTTTATAGGTCTTGAAACTGTATAACTGTAATGACTAAAGAGTCTATGATATCCAGCACTTATTCCGATTTCTTTTTGTAAAATATATCCTACGGCAATAGCTACTAACCACCAATATGAGATATCATTTTTAATAAAAGTATAAATTGCCAATATGCCTGCTAAATTTATTGGTATCAATAACCAAACAGTCTTTGGTATTTCTTTAAAAGGCAATATCTTTTTTGTCATTATTTAGATTTCCAATGATCTAGAATTTTTTGATTACCGTTGTATAGAATATATTGCCAACAAGAATTGTCGCATTCATTAGGACATGTAAGATATTTAGCAGGGCCAATGTTAAATTTTAAATTATATTGTTGGTTAAATTTTTCTGCGGTCCAATTTAACCAATTTGATGTTTCTCTACTAATAAAATAAAGTTCACAATTAGTATTTTCTTTTAACCAACTAATTTGGCTTAAGGCATTGCCTGCCATTGCTTCGCTGATAAATTTGCTATGTTTAATTCGATAATTATGAGTTTTCCATAATCTGTTTAATATTCTATAAGTATTTTTAGGCCAACAATCTCTACTGGCAATACTTGAGCAGATCTCTGGATCTCCAGATTTGTTTATTGCCATGGTCAGTGCTAGACTAAATTTATAGAAATCTTTACTATAATTTTCAGATAATCTATGATCACTATTATATTGAATTGCTCTATAATGGTCAAACATTTTATCATATTCTTTATTAGATCCGGGTATCCAAGTTAAAATTTCCATACATTGTTATTTTTTATTTTTTAGAACCCATTCGCCAAAAGTTACACAATGCTTTTCTAGTCTATTGTCTGTTTTTAATAAAGGAAAGTAAGGAACTTTTTGTTGTTCAATTGCAGCTACATCTTCTAAAAAAACCTCTTCTAATGTTTCAAAATTTCTTTTTTTACTATCTGTAGTTAATAAGTCATAATAAAATTGAGTAGTCCATTCAAACCCGAATTCTTCGTTGTTGTTTTTAGGTATAGTATAATTAATAGCTAAACACCCTGGACTCCATTCTATAAAAGTATAAGGAAAAATTAATAGCCACCAACCGGTAGAAGTAGTCTGAAGTGCATATCCATCGCCCTCATACATCTCTACTTGATCGAGATTTGTCTCTTTAGAAAATGTTGGGTGTATAGAATTTGGTCCTTGATAAATGTGTAGTAAATCACATTGAATTTCCATCATCCAAAGCCAGCTTCCAGAACTGATTCCGTAAGTGCTATGGCTGTATTTTAGATTCTTTTCAGAAGCTAACATTGATGTCCATATATTTTCTGTCTCTACAAAATCACGTGTTATCAATCCTGTCTGGGAGATTTTAATTTCTCCGCAGTTTAAATTCCTATCATTGTTTATAGGACTTCCATCTATGTTCCATTTAAAATTATGGAAATTACATTGAATAGAGTCGATAATATCTCCAGGTTTGTGTAAAGGATATTGTCTGTGAGGGCAATAGCGACGAAGTAGTTTTACTTTATTTTCTTTTTTTGACAAAATATAATTAGGTAAAACAAAAGTTCCTTTGTCTAATATACTTTTATGTGCTAGAATTTGAGGATTTAATTTAAACATATAAATTTTTCTAAAGATTCTATTTCGTATTCGGCATGACTATTTTCTATTCCTAACATAACTTCTTTTTGAAAAACATCCATAAACTCTGGTCTATCTCCAGGATTTCCTAACAGTCCTTCATATCCTGAATATTTAGGTTTTGATATAATAGTGGGATATAGATGCTGATGAATTGTTGTTCTACTGCTCCAACTGCTCAGCTTTCCTCTCATTTCATCGTTTACTAAATTTTTGATTATAGGAAGTTGCAGAAAATTGAATAATATGTCTGGAGTAAAAGTATACCACTCTAAAACATCTTTTCTTTTTAATCTGCCATACAAACTATTTAAGAACTCGTATTCGAAAAAAGAAACAACCCAATTTGATTTAACATTGTAATTATTACTTTTTTTTCTAAAACAATATGGTTCACCGTCACCTGTTAAAATTGTATTATCTAAATATTGATGCCAAAACAATCTAGGTAAATTTTCAGGCAGTGGTGCAAAGGTTTCTTTATAGATTCTCTCTGCATCATTTTCGAAAAATTTTTTAAGATTAAAGTCGACAATATTTAATTTAATTCCTAACTCATCTGCAATAATTTTTGCGTTGTAAATATCTTTTACATTTATATCATCTTCAAATTGAAAAGTATAAAGATTTTGTTTTATACCTAAACTATAGTTGGTCCTAACAATAATTTCACTATCAATTCCTCCAGAAAATAATACATCATAAGGAGGAGGATAAATGTCAGACATAATACGAGCATTATATTTTAAAGCATCATAATAATTAATTGTATTCAATTTTAAATTTTCATCAATTATAACTGATAGTTTACCACTTGGATTATTTTTTAATTCGTTTATATTCTGATTTGTAAATTTGGCAACTAACCAATTATTTAATTTTGGATTTTTTGACATTTAAAGTTTCATTTTTTTATTGAAATAAATAGAGTATGGATGATAGATACTGTCGCAATGTAGACCTTCCTAGATTAGACCATAAATCTGAAGAGCTTATTTTAGATTTTGTAACATCAAAAAAAAATCAACTTGTAGGATGGTCCTTTCATAATAATTTAGTATCAAGTACAACTACTAGAGACATTTTTGGTTTCAGTAATTTAAGAATTACCGAACATGAAGAAATACTTTTTTTAAAAAATATTTTAGAAAATAATCATATCTTTTTAAATTATGATAAATTATTTTTTGCTATACAAAGATCCAAAATCAGGATATTGCCTCATACAGATCCAGGAAGAACGGTGACGCTACAATACCTAATTAAAGGAAAAGCAATTTCTAAATTTTGGAGCATGGAAAATTTTGTTCCTGATATATCTTATCATAACAAAAAACTTAAACTTGAATCTGAATTTATAATAGAACCTCATACTTGGTATTTGTTCAATAATTCTTCTATACATAGTGTAGACGATATTGAAGACAATGAGCGGGTACAACTGGTTATAGTCCTAACATATAGATTTGAAAACTTCCAAGATGCTGTATTAAATTTTAATAATATATTATTATGAATTTTCGTCATCAATTTTCATCGTATGCGTTAAAAGAGTATGATTGGTTTTTACCGGATTTAGAAAAATATTATGAGTCAAACTTATCTCATAATTATATAGAACTAGCAAAAAATAATTGGATAAGCTATGAAAAATTTACCTATAAATTTAATGAGATAGGTTTTAGATCACAGTCAATATACGAAAATAATATCCTAGTTTTAGGTTGTAGTTATACATTTGGAGTTGGTGTTCCATATGACAAAATTTGGTCATATTTAATCGCAGAAAAAATTGGTCTAAATTTACTCAATTTCGGAATACCTGGATGTTCTCCCTATAGTGCATTCAGGATCGGTTGGCACACTCTAAAATATTTAAAACCTAAAATGGTTATTTTTTTAACACCTTTCAATGACAGAATGCCTGTGATAGGTAAACATCTTATGTATGACATAGGTCCTTGGTATTTTAAATCTAATATGTCAACACATTATACCTACTTTAATAAAACGGCTGTAGAATATTATAAAGAATATGTGTTAAATGAAGAGAACTTAATTATTAGCTGTGAGATGGCTAAGTTATCTATGGAGCAATTGTGTTCGAAGAATAATATCAAATATATAAATCTTAGTGTAGCAGATTTAGAGTTGATAGATTTTGGTAGAGATCTTGCTCATCCTGGAATTAAAAGTCATGAAATGTTTGCTTGTAAAATTTTAAATTTAATATAATGATATACTATAATTTAGAACTCCCAATAAATCCATTATCCAAATCAATTAATTTCCATGATTTACCAAATCAACCTTGGTCATTGTATAGCATAGAAAATTTAAATCTAGAACTTATAAACTTTCTTTATGGCATAGGAATTTGTATTTGTACGGCGGCGGTGTTCACTACCATTGGTAAGCAAGAAACAACAATTCATATTGATGGACTTAAAATAGGTAATTTTGCTAAATTAAATTTTGTGAAATCTACAGGTCTACATCAAATGAATTGGTATTCGTTAAAAGAAGAAAATAAATTATTTCCTTCTTTACGGCCAAGTGAAAACAATTTACCAGAAAGAAATTATGTAAATTTTTTACCAAAGGATGTAGAACTTAAAGAGACCGCTGTAATAGGATATCCTGGATTAGTGAATGTTGGTGTGCCTCATAATATAACAAATATAAACGGTATAAGAAAATGTTTAAGTTTAGGAATATTAGATAAAAATGGTATGCCATTAACTGTTGAAAAGGCAGTTGATTTATTTTCAAATTATCTTTGATAGATGTTTAGCATACCCTTAAACCTTCCGAGTATTTTATCAAATACAATTAATTTAAATAATTTTTGTTTTTACTTCGTGTTGAATAAATCTTTATACTCGAAATTTTTAAATATCGAGGTATTAGAGCAGCTTAATAAGCTAGAAGTAGAAATATCGTCTGTTGAGTTTTTTTATAAAAATCCTAACAATATAGGACCAGGGGCTCATGTAGATGATTTGTATACAACAGATTTTATTAAGTTAAATTGGATATATGGGGACGCCACTGCTAAAATGGTTTGGTATAAACCTATTGAAAATTTTCGAGGAGTGATTAGCTCTCACAATAACATAAATTACCTATATTTTCCTCCAGCCAGAATCACAGAAATTCACAGTGAAATTCTGCAGAGTCCGTCTATAGTCCAAGTTGGGATTCCTCATTCTATTAAAAATATAAGTTCAGAAAGATGGGCAATAAGTCTTACATTAACAAAGAATGGTCAATTTATAGACATTAATAACGCTTTTCATCTTTTTTCTAATTTACGGAAAACAACAGGTTTTTAACATCAGTATAATTAAATTTTTCATAAACTACATCGAGCCCTCTTATTGTTAAGATAACTCGCCAATTTGTGCTTTTAGAGTTATCCCAATCGTGGAAAATTCCTGTGTTGATTAATACACATTCGTTAGGTTTGAAGGTAGTGGTTTTGAGAGGAGTATGTTTGTGTTTTTGAAAATCTTTACAAAATTTTGAATATCCGTTTACTAGATCATACTGTGTAAGGTCTTTGCTGTCGTACCAGCTTGTAACACAAAGTTCATCTAAAATTTGAATAGAATAATTTATACCCCAGGTATGATTGGGGCCATCTGTATGAGCCGGAAAATAGAATCCAGGCTCGCTGACAAAGTAAGTGAATCTATTCAAATCTACTTGAGGTAATTTTTGGATAGGCATAGACAAATTTTTAATGTTAATAGATTGTTTGAAATCTAAAGTTTTAAAAGTAAAGTTTTTTGATAGTTCATTAACATCATGTCTAAAGTAGTTTTTACATAAATCAATTGTCTTTTCTATACCTTCATAGGTAAATCTAACATAATACGGGCTACAATCTTCTATAATTTTAAACATTTTTTTTAACATGTAGATACCAAAGATACCCGGGTTTGTTATCTTGATAAAAATGGGTTTCTATTTTTAAATTAGAAGATTCTATCATTTCTCTAAATGTACCTACACCACAACCGTAGGCATTTTCCAATAGAATTATTGATCCGTCATCTTCTAAGTATTTTGATGCCTCTTTAAAAAAATTTCTATGTGCCATCCAATCTGTATCTAGATATAATCTTTGATCGTAATTATAAAATTCATGTTGATAATGAACATAGTTAAACATAGGTGGATCACCTATAATTAGATCAAATTTTAATTCTTGAGGAATATTTTGAAATCCGTCGCTTAAAAAGACATTGACATTCTCTAAATCATTTTCTTTAATTGTTTCAATGGCCTGATCAAGTGCAGGTTGATGAATATCAGACAATGAAAGTTTTTCAATAATATTACTACCTAATAAACTAAACCCAATAAATCCAGGACCAGAGCACCATTCTAGACAGTGTTTAAATTTGTTATTTGGAAAAATATTTTTGATTGTTTTGACAAACATATCTTTAAAAATTGATCCCGAGCCGTCATTACTTATGGAATATTTTACCTTTATACCATAGCAATCTATAATTCTTGTTTTTTCATACTCTTTATCTATTAAGGGATGAGTATGTCTATATTTACAGATGTTATTAGACATTTTGTAGAACGTGATGTAATATTGTTTTAATTCGAGCCCATTCAGCTTTGTTCACAATTAAAGATTCAGGTTCATCAATATAAGGAGTTTTTTTTGAATTAGAAAATATGTCTTCGGGAAAATTAACTACATTAAGAATTTTAGCTATAAACTCAATTTGATCTTCTGAGTTCATAAAATCTTCATAATATAATGTTTTATAAATTCCTTTGTAATCATTTTTATATCTTGTATATTTTTTTATATGATTCAAAAAAAGATGAACATGTTCCTGTTTAACTGTGATTTCATTTACTAAAGTAGAATCATCTACATTATATGATGCGGTATTAGTTGACAACATGTGACTGAAACTTATAAATTGATCAATTTTGTTTCTTCGTTCTAGGAAAATAGGTGTAAAATTTTTGGTTATATAGTTATCAATTTCTGGTTCTATATCTTCTGCAAATATTTTAAATGCGTAGGATGTATCGTTTTTTAGGAGATTTAGTCTGTCTAACTTTATTTTACGAGCATCATCAAACCATTTTGAATTTGTTCTTTTTGAAAATATTAATTGAACAACATTGTCAATTTTTTCATAGTCTGCCTGAAAAAGTTCTTGTACTGTAAAATATTCATTAAGATAGTTTTTGTACTGAAATTTGTCTTTACCAATTTCGTACATTAAATATGAAATATATGAGCTGCCTGTTCTAGCGGTAGCAATTATACACGGAATCATGATTTTATTTATGAAGAACTTTGTTAAGCTAAAAACAAATTTAGAAAACACTAAAATACTTCGACAATTTATTTCTGTTCATCAACCTTGGGAAAATGTTAAAGGATTTAAGGCTATATTAGCACCTATTTTTTTCCTACAAAACAATGAAGTCTTATCAGACATCCTTAGAAAATTTAATGGGCAGGCAGTATTTTTAAGATCTGAAAAAAATTCAATGTATAATTGGCATAGAGATTTAGATAGAACAGTTGTAATTAATTCATTAATAGAAGGATTTGATTCTTTCACGATGTTTACAGACATCGAAATAGATAACATGCAAGGTACTAGCACCGGTGTTGAAGAACTAACATATAATGATGGCGAGTGCTATTTGCTGAATGTTCAAAATCTTCATGCAGTTTATAATAGGCATTCTATTAGAACAGTGTTGTCTTTGAGTTTTTATAAACCAGTTTCATACGAACAAATATTAGAATACTGTTTTTCTAAGGATTTTGTAGATCATTCTTAATTTGATCTATTCCCCATGCTCTTTCGTTACATCCATTGCATGTTCCACAGTTTTCTCCAGTATCGCAACTTGTTGTTATGTCAAACAAATATTCTTGTTTCATTTTATATATAAGATCAACTATATGGCTTTTTTCTAATTCTATAAAAGGATAATAAAGGTAATCAATTTTAGTATTAGGTTTGATAATTGTTATGCCGTGAGAATGTTCTACCCTAGTTTGAATAACACCTATGTATAAAAAATCAAATAAATTTTTACTACGCATTAGATGAATTGCCAGAGTAACTTCTATATGAGGAGGAATTTTAGGTAATTTAATAATTTCAAAATTTGATATGTCATTAATAAAAATAGAATTTATATAATCTAAAACTTTAGGAGCATATATTTTACTGCCTTCTGCTCTTTCTATAGTAAATGGCACAATTTTATGAACATTGTTTTTGTTCAAACTTTTTATTAGATATAATAAAATAGCACTGTCTAAACCTCCACTTACTAATACTCCTATTCTTTTTGGCGAATCAGGTAAAGAAAATTCCAGTAATCTTTTGTCGTGACTAGGCCCTAGCTCTATTCTTAATTCTTTCATAAATTTCTCTTAAGGAAATATTAAACCCAACACTTAGAATAAGACGAGGGCCAGGTCCGATAGAAAGAGCATGACTGTTTTCTGTATTAACGAATCCGCATGGTCTTAAAGGGTTTACTAATTGAAAATCAAGGTCGCCTAGGTATTGATATCTTTCCTCTATGGTGTTACCAGGAATTGCCATAGACAAATATGGTAATCCATTTTTATTGAAGAATTCATGTTTGGCCAAAGAGGTGTCCCCCCATTTAATTTTAGACCACCATATCATATAGAAACTTTCATTTTGGTGAATTAAAAAATTAAATCTTGATCTTATTGGAAGTAATTCATTGGCTGAATGAAGTACATCTACATGTGGATTAGTTAAAGTTCTACTGTTGACATTGTTTAAGAAAATACCAAATCCTGTGTAATCTGTATCTAGGTCTATAGATTTTAGATAATTTGAAATTTTTACCCCCAACGATGTTTGGGATAAAAATCTATGGTACTCTAGCCTATGTTCAAAATTTTCGTTGAATTTATGAATAAAAATTTTTTTGATTTGATCAACTTCTTGATTATTGTGGTCAAATTCAACAGGAAGAAAAAACACAATTATTTTAGTCCCATGCTTTCTCTTATCTTTGTGGCAGAAATAGATTCAACATTTTCCTCAAATGTTTCTTGTTCTATTTTATAACCGACATCTCTACCATAGGTGATATTGACAATGTTTGGAACTAAAATAATTTCATACTGTCCTTGGTATAAAGGATCTAGGTCCCTACGAATAAAATTCTTAACTCGTTCAGCATCAAACGGGTTACTGCCATTCCACCCTTGACAATCTCTAATCATAATAACAACCTGTCCTGTTTTATCTAATGCTCTTTCAAATAAAGCACGATGACCAGGGTGCCAAGGTTGCCAACGTCCTAGCATTTGAACAGTTTCTTTACGCCAATCAAATTTAGGACGACGACGTTGATTAATAATCATATCACCTACATATGGAACCCAACGTTCTGCGTTTTGTTCAGTTATTCTAAAGTCGTAATGATCAGGAGGCACGAATGCCTTGTTTGTATCTTCATATTTACTTGAGTCAATTGTGTCCATCCACACCGTCCAGTTGGCATTAAAATTAGATCTCATTTCTGGGAGAGGTGCTATAAAATCACAAATCACATAATCACTATTTGATTTTAGAGCAAATTCTGCCATTCTTAGACTTTGTCTTATACGTCCTTCTCGGCTAAAATCCCAATCATTAAATCGTTTACGAACATCGTCAGCATTAAACCATTCGACTCTGGCCATCAAATTAGGATGTGGAGTATCACCGTAAATTGTTGATAATGAACGCTGTGCCTTTGATTCTAAATAAGTTTTTAGTCTTTCTGCGAAGTAAGTTTTACCTGATCCTGGTAATCCCATTATTAATATTTTTTCTGTCATAGTAATATCCTATACGATCGGTAGGCCTCGAACCTACAAAGGCGTTGTCTAAGACTTTGCCTCTTCCTGCCATAAAGGCAGAGGTCTTCCAATTCCACTCACGATCGCATAGTAATTATGCCTGTAGGGGTATAGGTTGTCAAGAATATCGGCTACTTATTCCCATAAGCCCCGATTTGAGTTGTTACCCTGTCCGTACCATCTTCGGGCTGGTAAGACCCCGCCACAGGCTTTTTACCCTTCCGGATGTAAGGGCCCGGAGGGAGGTCGCATGGCTAACCCAGACTACTAACGTAAGTCCAACCGCCTACTCACTGACCGGCGTAGGGCCGGGGATTCTTGGAGCGGATGGTGGGAGTCGAACCCATCTATTGAGGTTTGGAAGACCGCCGTGTAACCACAAACACTTCACCCGCATTAAATTACTTATGTTAATCTTCGTAGCTAAAAAGTTTTTCAGCTGGAGAAGCATCGACATAATGATCTTTAATTCTACGTTGACTAATATCAACATAATGTTGAGTCATGTCAATGCCTACAAAGTTACATCCCTCCTGTAATGCGCCAATTCCTGTGCTACCACTTCCCATAAAAGGATCTAATACTAATCCGCCTTTTGGAGCATAAACTCTACACAGATATCTCATTAGAGAAATGGGTTTAGGTGTAGGATGATCGTTATACTCACCACGCTCTTTACGAGTAACTCGAGGAGCATAGAAATACTTTTGGTGT
>Ga0129333_10005291_pt1 | contig 12105 bp, 8 predicted proteins | sample CPB6_08_DNA_FD_94474 | JGI IMG/M metagenome (GOLD analysis project Ga0129333, IMG submission 94474) | Freshwater to marine salinity gradient microbial communities from Chesapeake Bay, USA - CPBay_Sum_0.6_0.8_DNA | ecosystem: Environmental > Aquatic > Marine > Coastal | place: USA: Chesapeake Bay... | reverse complement strand
TCTTAGGATTGTCTGAAGAAGAAATGAGTGACAATGAACGCATGTGGAGTGAAGAACAAGGCGATGTAGACAAAGCTCCTAGAGAACCTGCAGGTCTACGCAGTATTGGTATAAGCCCAGGTGGATTAGAAGGCATGGCGCAAGGACTGGAAACACCAGCGCCTGCAGAACCAGGGGCCGAAGCTGTGGGACAAGTTGCAAGCACTGCAAGTCCATTAGGCGGGTCTGCTCCAGCGGGTGCAACAGTGGCACCCGCAGCACCAACAGTTTAAGATAGTTTTGGGTAAATAATATTATGGTCCTTAACGAATTACTAAGCCCAACTCCAGATGCTTATAGAACAAACAAAGAAGACAATACTGTTTTGAATCTGCACGACACTCGTAAGCGTCATGAAATTAGATTGACTTTGGACAAGTTAAATCGACTGCGAATTATGAACGACGCAAGAAAAGTCGAACATGAGCGCAAATTGGAAAAAGTAGCAGATCAGTACAAAATACCTGCAGCAGCACCTGCATTATAAGTATTTTGCTCAAATCCTTCAAAAAATACGCATAAAACCCAATAAATTAGCATATTATGTAAATAATATTACGCTAATATATTGGCGTATTGCTTTATAAGGAACAAAAATGAGCAAGTATGAACAACTTATTGAATACATTATCAATGAGCAAGAAGATAAAGCTCGTGAACTTTTCCACCAAATTGTTGTAGAAAAGAGTCGCGAAATTTATGAATCTCTCATTGACGAAGAGGATTTAGCCGAAGTTGGTGGTAACGAAGTCGAACAAATGGTTGACGAAATTACTGGCGACGAAGAAGGCATGAGCGAAGCCGAAGGTGAAGAAGAAATTGAAGTCGATGCTGAAATGGACGCTGACATGGGCGACGAAGAAGGCATGGACGACATGGGCGGAGATCACCACGATGATGTGGGCGGCGACGATGAATTAGAAGATCGTGTCATGGATCTTGAAGACGCTTTAGATGAACTTAAAGCTGAATTTGACTCATTGATGGCTGGCGAAGAAGGTGCAGCAGATAATGGTGATATGGACATGGGCGACAACATGCCTATGGGTGATGAAGGCGACGAACAAATGCCTGAAGGTCATTATGGCATGATGGAAGCTGAAGACGAAGAAGAAGACGCTGAAGACGAAGAAGATGTCGAAGAAAGCGTTCAAGAATCTAAGTCTGCTCGTAAAATGACCGAAGCTGAATGGATTCGCGAATATGTTGAAAAAATCAACAACGGTTTTCCTGGCACCAACAGTGAAACAGCGGAAGTTGGCACTGGCGGTTCTGTCAGCGTAAATGGTAAGAGTCCAGTTGCTGGCAAAAATGACATGGGCGGCAAAGTTGTAGGCGGAAGCCCAGACGAAGCAGTGCCCACAGGTCCAAAAAACCCAAGTAATGCTTACACAAAAGGTCAAGGCACCATTAACTCTGGTAACAAAAATGTTCCAGGCGGCCATGCTGCTAAAACTGAAAAAGCCCCTGCAGCCAAAAAAGGCGAAGAAGGTGGCATTAACAAGAAAAGCATTGAAAGTTAATATAGGATGCGCGGCTTAATACAGGAACACTTGTCATTTGACAATGCCAGAATGGAAGTTCTGGCAGAGTCTAATGGTGAAGGAAAACCCAAGAGCCTGTACATGAAAGGCATTTTCATTCAAGGTGGGGTAAAAAACGCTAACCAGCGTGTTTACCCTGTTGATGAAATCACTGACGCAGTAAACAATATTAACAAACAAATTCGTGAAGGTTATAGCGTTTTAGGCGAACTAGACCATCCCGATGATTTAAAAATTAACCTAGACCGTGTGTGCCATATGATCACAGATATGTGGATGGATGGACCAAACGGTTTTGGTAAATTAAAAGTTCTTCCAACTCCAATGGGCCAACTTGTAACCACAATGTTGGAATCAGGAGTGAAGTTAGGAGTGTCCAGCAGAGGAAGCGGCAACGTGAACGAAAGCTCGGGCCATGTAAGTGACTTTGAAATAGTCACAGTTGACATAGTAGCACAACCCAGTGCACCAAACGCATATCCTAAAGCCGTTTACGAAGGGCTTATGAACATGCGTCATGGACACAGAGTTCTCGATATGGCAAGAGATGCCGGTGCTAATCAAAAAGTCCAAAAGTATTTGCAAGAAGAAGTAAAACGCTTCATCAAAGACTTAAAAATATAAGGGGAAATGATCCATGTTTGATGCTATCAAACCATTAGTAGACAGTGGTATCATTAACGAAGATACCAAGCAAGCCATCAGCGAAGCTTGGGAAGCTAAGTTAAATGAAGCACGCGAGCAAATCCGCGCTGAAATTCGCGAAGAATTTGCTGGCCGCTACGAACACGATAAAGGTGTAATGGTCGAAGCTCTAGACAAAATGGTCACAGAAAGTCTCCAAGCAGAAATCCGTGAATTTGCAGATGAAAAAGCTCAATTGGCTGCTGACCGTGTACGCTTTAACAAGCGTATGAGCGAAAGTGCAGGCAAATTTGATCAATTCCTAGTTTCTAAACTAGCTGAAGAAATCAAAGAGCTGCGCGGTGATCGTAAAGCACACAAGCAAAGCGTTGCTAAACTTGAAAACTTTGTAATCACAGCGTTGTCTGAAGAAATCAAGGAATTTGCAAAAGACAAACGAGATGTAGTAGAAACAAAAGTTCGACTGGTAGCTGAAGCAAAAGGCAAACTAGAAGAACTACAAAAGCAATTTGTTGCTAAGTCTGCTGCTCTTGTCAAAGAGTCTGTAGCTAAAAAACTAGAGTCAGAATTGACTCAACTTAAAGAAGACATCCAAGTTGCTCGTGAGAACAATTTTGGTCGTCGTTTGTTTGAAGCATTTGCCAGCGAATTTGCTATTACTCACTTAAATGAGAACAGCGAAATTGCTAAACTACGCAAAGAAATCGACACTCAGAAACAAGCTGTTGCCGAGGCTCGTGCTCAAGCTGAACAAACAACTAAACTGGTTGAATCAAAAGACCGTGAAATTCGTATTATTAAAGAAAGTCAAGAGCGTCAACAAACTCTTAATGAGCTGTTGAAGCCTTTGAATAAAGACAAGCAGGCAGTTATGCGTGACTTGTTAGAAAGTGTGCAGACCGCAAAATTGCAATCTGCATATGAAAAGTATCTTCCAGCCGTACTTAACAACGGTTCTATGCCAAAAGTTGAAAAACAAATGGTTGTAGAAAGTCGTAAAGAAGTAACTGGAGATAAATCTGCTAAAGTCAGCGCTGAAGTCAATGATAACAATGTCTTTGAAATTAAGCGTTTAGCAGGGCTTAAGTAAACCCTAAAAAGGAAAGAAAGAAAATGACACAAGCACTATTAGAAGGCCGTTGGGGCGAAACAAAAGAAGCCCTGTTAGAAGGTCTACAAGGTTCTCGTAGAACCACAATGGGTGTAATCCTTGAAAACACCCGTAAGCACTTGGCAGAAGCTGCCACAGCAGGTGCTACCAGCGCAGGTAATGTAGCTACACTTAACCGTGTTATTCTACCAGTTATCCGTCGTGTAATGCCTACTGTTATTGCTAACGAAATCGTTGGTGTTCAGCCAATGACTGGACCTGTTGCTCAGATCCACACACTTCGTGTTCGTTATGCTGAAACTACAAATGTAACAGCACCAAGTCCATTCGACACTAGCACCACAGCTGGTGACGAAGCTCTAAGCCCATTCAAAATTGCTACAGCTTACTCTGGTAGCCTAACAACTGGCCGCGCTGACAGCGTTGCTACACTTGAAGGTCAACCAGGTCGTAAGATCAATGTCCAAATTTTGAAACAGGTTGTTGAAGCTAAAACACGCAAACTGTCTGCTCGTTGGACATTTGAAGCTGCTCAAGACGCTCAAGCTATGCATGGCTTGGATGTTGAAGCAGAAATCATGGCTGCTCTAGCACAAGAAATCACAGTTGAAATTGACCAAGAAATTCTTGGCAGTCTGCGTGGTTTAGCTGCTACAGACTTCGCTTACGATCAAGCTGCCGTTTCTGGTACAGCTACATTCGTTGGTGACGAACACGCTGCTCTAGCTGTTCTTATCAACCGTGCAGCTAACTTGATTGCTCAGCGTACACGCCGTGGCGCTGGTAACTGGGCTGTTGTAAGTCCAGCTAGCTTGACTGTTCTTCAGTCTGCTACAACCAGTGCGTTTGCTCGTACTACAGAAGGTACATTCGAAGCTCCTACAAACACCAAGTTTGTTGGTACATTGAATGGCGCAATGCGTATCTATGTTGACAGCTATGCCAGCGATTCTACCGCTGTTCTAGTTGGTTACAAAGGTAGCAGCGAAGCTGACGCCGCAGCATTCTACTGCCCATACATTCCATTGATGAGCAGTGGTGTTGTTCTTGACCCAGCAACATTCGAACCAGTCGTAAGCTTTATGACTCGTTATGGATATGTTGAGTTGACCAACACAGCATCGTCTCTGGGTAATGCTGGTGATTACCTTAGCGAAATTTCTGTCGCTAACCTATCATTCCAATAATTCTCAACGGGATGGGAAGAAACAAATTGGGCACTTCGGTGCCCTTTTTGTTTGATATTGGTAAATACTTTGTTCATATGAACTCTTGTCGGAGCCAACCGCGGGCGGCCTAGAACGCTAACCATATAAAGGAATAAATGAAATGGCAAAACTTAAAATACAACACACAAGAACTGGTGCCCCTGGTTATGAAGCCGGTGCCACAATTGTAACAGACAGCTTTGTAAGTCCAACTACTATTAACAGCACAAATATTGGCGGTACAGGTGGTGATAACGATCAAACTGTGCCTACAATTAGAATTAGATATCTTCGTGAAACAACCAGTGCAGTTGACACAGGTTACATTCGTGTACAAAAAGGTACTAAAGAATTCAGAGTAAATAACACCAGTGATGCCAACGGCTCTGTTGTTACTTTGGTTAATCGCCTAAGCACTGAACTAACTGCTGCAAATACAGCTACAATTTTATGTAATGTTGCTACAATTCAAGGAGCTAATGTTGCAAATATTGGTGCAGGTTTCAGAACTAGTGCTTATATTACTTGGATTGCTGCAAATGTCACTGGTTATCAAACTCCTGTAGTAGGACATCAATTAACAAACACAGGTCTTACAGGTAATGTAACTGTTGCAGTGGTCAATAGTGCTACTAATGTTACCGTCAGTTGTGCTGATCAAACAGTCAGTGCAGGACAGGCTAATATTAGACAAGCATTTAATGTTCAACATATTTCTAACAAGTTTGTTTGGGATTGGAATTTAAATAAATTCCGTTATTATTTCGGTCAACCATACAATACTGGTACTACTCTAAGCAGTCAACCTGCTTGGCAAGGTGTGGTTCTTGTCAATGTTGATAACAACTAATTGTTGTTTTCTTCGTAAAAATAGACCCGCAAGGGTCTATTTTTTTGGCTAGCTCTATTAATTAGCAATCAAATAAATACAAATATTCTTTCGGATAATGCATGAGCCAGCAAATTATAAACCTAGGCAGTGGGCCTGACACACAAACAGGCGATACTGTTTACAGTGCTTTTGTTAAAGTAAACGAAAATTTTACTGAATTATACACGGTATTTGGTAACGATGGAGTTAGTATCAATGCTAATGTCGTACTGGCAAATACCATTACCACTGCTGGCACTGTTACTGCAACAAACTTATTTGCCTATGATTATGTAATAACCAACGGCAATGTTGTTGCTAGTAATTTCCTTTTTCCCAATGGTGCACCATATGCTCCATTAACCCAACCAGACTGGAGCAATGTTTCTGCTTCATTAATTCCTAGACCAAACGCTACTTATAATATAGGCAGTAGTGCTAATGTATTTTCCAATGCTTATATAGGTAATACTGTTTTCATTAATGGTGGAGCACTTACTTATAACGGCAACTTATTTTTGAATGGTGTTCAAATTGGTGGGTTAAATGCTGTAACATACGACAGTGAATCTGGTAATTTAACTATTGAAAGTTCAGACGGACAAGATTTTGTTGTAGACATCGGTGTTGGTCGCAGTGATAATCCAACTTTTGCCAATTTAACCACTACAGGATTTGCTAATGTAAATTCTTTGCAAGTGGCTGGCAATACGGTAATTGACAGTAATGCTACAATAAGAGCAAATAATTTACCTGATTCGGGTGTCATTGTTGGAACTTATGGTAATGCTACAGTAGTACCAGTAATTACTGTTGATGCTAAAGGCAGAGTAACAACACTAACTACCACCAATGTTTCAGGTGTAAGCAATGTTCAGTATAACAATACTACCAGTAATCTAACAATCAGCACAGGTGACGGTACTACTTATAGTGTAGATTTAGGAGTAGGAACCAGTGACAGTCCTGTGTTTAGTGGGCTGAGTGTTTCAGGTAATGCCACAGTAAATGCGTTAACTGTAAACGGAGCTGTTACCATTGGTGGTAATATTATACCTAGTGCTAACGCAGTTTACAATTTAGGTTCTCTATCTAATAGATTCAAAGATTTATTCTTAACAGGTAATAGTTTATATCTTAATACAGCTTCTATTACCAGCAATGCCACAGCCGTTACTATAACTAACGAGCAAGGCGGCCAATTTGTAATTGATGGCACCAGTATTGGCGGTGCTAGTCAAATATCAAATGGTACTAGCAATGTAAAAGTATTTGCTAACGGTAATGTTGATATCACTGCTGCTGGAAAAACATTTAATTTTGATACACTGGGTAATATAAATGCTCCGGGAAATGTAAATGTTGTTGCCAATGTTGTAGCACCTTTTTTCATTGGTAACATAATAGGTAATGTAACAGGTAATTTATCTGCACCAGGTGCCAACACACAAATATTGTTTAATGATAATAACACTGTTGGCGCTAGCAATAATTTTACATTTAATAAACAGTCAAATAATCTAACCATTGGTGGATCTGTTATTGCTGCAAATCTTAATGCTGCAATTATAGGAAACACTGGTGCAGTAATATTATCAGACACAGGTACTTTCACTACCAAAGTCACTACTGCAAATCTTGCTTCTGGGCCAATTAATGCCAACGGAACTGTAACAGTTAACAGTTTAGTTAGTAATGGAACAGTAAGTGGTACAACTGGTACATTTACCACCAGCACTACAACCAGCGCATTGAACACTGGCACATTAAACGCCAATAGTACTGCTACTGTAGCCACTTTGACCAGTAATGGAAATATTACACTGGGTGGTAACATTATTGATACTGGTGCTCTAGCTATTCAAACAGGCAGTAACGGTAATATTTCATTGGAGCCCGCTGGCACAGGTGTGGTTGTGTTTACCAAAGACGCCACTGGTACAAGTGCCACTTTCACAACTAAAATAACTACTGCCAATTTGGCTACTGGTGCGATTAATGCCAACGGAACTGCAACAGTAAATGCACTGAATTCGAACGGAGCAATTAGCGGTACAGATGCCACATTTACCACAAAAGTAACCACCAGCAATTTGGCCACAGGGCCAATCAATGCAAATGGAGCCGTCACTGTAAATTCATTAATAAGCAACGCAGCAGTGAGTGGTACTATCTTTACAGGCACTGACGCTACATTTACAACAAAAGTTATAACTAGTAATTTAGCCACAGGTGAAATAAATGCTAATGGAATTGTTACCGTAAGTTCTTTAATCAGCAACGGGGCAGTTAGCGGAACTACTGGTACATTTACTACAAAAGTAACCACTAGCAACTTAGCAACTGGTGCAATTAATGCAAACGGTACAGTAACTGTTGATTCATTAACATCAAATGGCGCTGTATCAGGCACAACATTTACAGGTACAGATGCTACATTTACCACAAAAGTAACCACTGGTAATTTAGCCACAGGCGCAATCAATGCCAATGGAGCAGTTACTGTAAGTTCTTTAATCAGTAACGGTGCTGTGTCGGGCACAACTGGTACATTTACTACCAGCACTACTACAAGTACTTTAAACACAGGTACATTAAATGCCAATGGAACTGCAACAGTAAATGCACTTACTTCAAATGGTGCTGTATCAGGTACAACTTTTACCGGCACTGACGCTACTTTCACAACTAAAGTTACAACTGGTAATTTGGCTACTGGTGCAATTAATGCCAATGGAACTGCAACTGTAAATGCACTTGCATCAAATGGTGCTGTATCAGGTACAACTTTTACCGGTACAGATGCTACATTTACCACAAAAGTAACCACAAGTAATTTGGCCACTGGTGCAATTAATGCCAATGACTCGGTAACTGTAAATTCTTTGACCAGTAATGGCACTATCATTGCTGCAACACTAAATGCTGGAACAATTGGTAATATTGGGGCTTCTATAGTAGGTGCTAGTGTAAGTGCAGCAACAATTGGTAACACAGGCACTTTGCTAACTGGTACATTAACCACAGCAGCTCAGCCAAATATTACAAGTGTTGGCAGTAGTTTGACAATAGGAACATTCTTATTTCAGAATGATACCATAACTAGCACAAATGGTACTATAACTATTGATCCTGCTAATGCAGGTTCAACAGGTAATGTTATAATCGAAGGTAATTTAAGAGTCACCGGTAATGTCACTTATATTGATAGTCAAACAATTAGCATCAATGATAAAAATATTCTATTAGCCAACAATACTTCAAATATTTCTGACCTAAATAACGGCGGTATTATTTTAGGTAATTTAAATGATGTAGGACTAGTTACTTGGACATATGATACAATAACTTCAAGTTGGCAATCTAATGTGGGAATTACACCTGCAGCAAATGCTTCATTGAACTTAGGATTTACTAATAGATATTGGAATACTGCCTATATAGATAATATAATTGGTACATCTGCTACATTTACCACCAAAGTAACCACTGCTAATTTGGCCACAGGTGCCATCAATGCCAACGGAACTGCAACTGTAAATGCATTAACTTCCAATGGTACAGTGTCAGGTACAACTTTTACCGGTACAGATGCTACATTTACCACTAAGGTAACTACTGCAAATCTTGCAACAGGTCCAATTAATGCTAATGGAATAGTAACAGTAAACAGTTTAGTCAGTAATGGCGCAATTAGTGGCACAACTGGTACATTTACTACTAGCACTACTACAAGTGCTTTGAATACTGGGACATTAAACGCTAATAGTACTGCAACAGTAGCAAGTTTAAGCAGTAATACTACAATAACTGCTACAGGTAATATCACCGGGGGAAATTTAACCACAACAGGACTATTAAGTGTTACTGGAAATATTAGTGCTGGTAATTTAATCAGCAACGGAGAAGTTACTGCTACTGGCAACATTACTGGTGGTAATATAATTACTTCAGGCTCTGGCGGTAATATTTCTGGTGCAAACAATATTTCAGCAGTTTCATTAACAGCTAGTGGTAATTTGACAGCAGGCAATGTAATAAGCAATGCCGCAATTTCAGGAATATCTTTTACAGGCACAGATGCTACATTTACCACAAAAGTAACAACTGGTAATTTGGCCACTGGTGCAATTAACGCCAATGGCACTGTCACAGTTAACGCACTGACTTCAAATGGTGTTGTGTCGGGTACTACTGGTACATTTACTACAAGTACAACAACCAGTGCGTTAAACACAGGCACATTAAATGCCAACAGCACTGCCACAGTGGCAAGTTTGACCAGTAATGCAAATATAACCTTAAGTGGAAATATTATCGATACAGGTGCTTTAGCAATACAAACCAGCAGTAATGGTAATATTTCATTAGAACCTGACGGCACTGGTGTAATTGTTTTTGCCAAAGATGTTACAGGGACCAATGGAACATTTACCACCAAAGTAACTACAAGTAATTTGGCAACTGGCGCAATTAACGCGAATGGAACTGTAACGGTAAATGCATTGGCCAGTAACGGTGCTGTGTCGGGTACTACTGGTACATTTACTACAAGTACGACAACAGATTCTCTTGTTAGTGGAGCTATTAATTCAAACGCTAATGTAACAGCCAACGGATTAACAGTGAACGCTAGTGCCACAGTGGGAACCACATTGACTGTGGCCGGTAATATTACAGCAACTGGAGGCAATATTTACAGTAATAATAGAATTGGTTTTACTTACAGTGCTAATACAACCAGCGTAGTTTACCAAGTTTATAACAGTGCAACCAACAGTTTAGATACCGTATTTGGATAATTATGGCAACAATAGCAACTCGATTAACCAATACTGGAAACTTGTTGGTCAACGGCACTATAGATGAAATAACTTATGCTGGCAATACTAGTTTTGCCAGCAGCACAGTGGCAAATACGGTATATGCAACTGGAGAATTTGATGAAATTACTATAAATCCTCTTGCGTCTGGACTTGCTAGAAAAATTTACAATAATGGAAATTACCATATTGCAGGAAATTTTGATGAATTTACCGGTGCACCAGTAATCAACAGCAATTTAACAATGTGGATTGATGCAGGTCAAACAGCCAGCTATTCAGGATCTGGTACCAATTGGGTAGATATCAGTAACAGTGGCAGTAATGTTAGTCTTGTGAATTCGCCAACTTTTAACAATTTAAATGCTGGTGGCGCCTTTAGATTCAACAGTAGTTTGACACAATACGGAACCGGAGCTGGTACGCCTGTGGGACTAACTGCGTATACAAAATCAATTTGGTTTAATTTAAACAGTTTGGCCGACAACAATTTATTAAGTAGCTCAGTAGGTGGCCATTTTATGTTTTTTGGGGGGACTTCTAAATTATATTCTGGTCATACAGCTTGGGCAGGATTTCCTACTACATATCCGTCCACGGCAAATTTTTCTGTTGGGGTTTGGTATAATGTTTGTTTAACTTTCGACACAACAAATGGTATGACACTTTATATTAACGGCGCACAAGATTCTGTTTACACAGCCCAAAAAACTGCTGTGTCTGGAACAGGTCAGTGCAACTTAGGCTGCTTTGCACCAGGTGGTAATTTGTTAAATGGCGTGATAGCACAAGCAATGGTTTATAATCGAGTGTTAACAGCAGATGAAGTTGCCCAAAATTATAATGCACTAAGACGAAGATTTAATATTTAAGGTACAATAAATATAAAAGTATGGCAAAATTACTCAGCGGCACACGGATTTACGGAAATGCAACGGTTGACACCAACTTAATCGTTAGCGGAACTACCACCAGCACTAACAATACCAGTGGTGCATTAACGGTTGCGGGTGGTGTAGGTGTTGCTGGTAATTTAAATGCCAATAATATATTTTCTACTACCAGTACATTTAGTGGCAATGTAACCACTGGAGCATTAATTACAGGCACAATTAATGCAAATGGAGTTGCTACAGTAAATCAATTGACATCAAATGGAGCAGTGTCAGGTACAACTTTTACAGGTACAGATGCTACCTTTACCACTAAAGTAACTACTGCTAATTTGGCCACAGGTGCAATTAATTCAAATGGAACAGTTACTGTTAATTCGTTGACATCAAATGGCGCAGTATTAGGTACAACAGGTACTTTTACCACTAGCATCATAACTAGTGCATTGAACACAGGAACACTAAACGCTAATAATACCGTCACAGTTAATGAATTAGTGTCAAATGGAGCAGTGTCTGGTACAACTGGCACATTTACCACAAAAGTCACTACTGCAAATCTTGCTTCTGGTCCAATAAATGCCAACGGAACTGTAACGGTTAACAGTTTAGTCAGTAATGGAGCCGTTAGTGGTACAACATTTACAGGTACAGACGCTACATTTACCACTAAAGTAACCACTGGTAATTTAGCTACAGGGCCAATCAATGCCAACGGTACTGTGACTGTTAACAGTTTAATTAGTAATGGCACGGTGGCCGCAGACACTGTAAATGCCACAACAATTGGTAACAACGGTGCAACACTCACTGGTTCGACCGTTAATGCTGCCACTATTGGTAATACGGGTGCGCTTATTACAGGAGCCACAGGCACATTTACTACCAGCGTTACAACAGATAGTATTGCGGCCGGAGCAGTAAATTCAAATGGCAATGTAACTGCAAGTGGATTAACTGTTAATAATAGT
>Ga0129333_10005290_pt1 | contig 12106 bp, 9 predicted proteins | sample CPB6_08_DNA_FD_94474 | JGI IMG/M metagenome (GOLD analysis project Ga0129333, IMG submission 94474) | Freshwater to marine salinity gradient microbial communities from Chesapeake Bay, USA - CPBay_Sum_0.6_0.8_DNA | ecosystem: Environmental > Aquatic > Marine > Coastal | place: USA: Chesapeake Bay... | reverse complement strand
GGGGATGGACCGACCCGCTGTCATCGCAGGTCGTGCTCCGTGGGCTCAACGTGGACAAGCCGTCGCGACTCTCGGTGCTCGTCCCGCCGTCCGCACTCTCGTCGCGTCAGTTCCTGATCGAGGTGGCAAAGGGCGAGCAGTTCACCGTGCAGATGGCATCGGTGATGCGGCCCACCCTGCGCGACCACTTTGGCGTCGTCCAGTTGTTGAAGACGCGGGCGTCGGTGCCCGGCCTTCCTGCCAGACTCGGCAGGATCGCCAAGGGCGCCAACCGGGTGACCTCGCCACCGATGGTGCTCCGCGTGGTGCACGCGGTTCGCAAGCCGTTGCTGGAGCCCAAGCTCCTCATCGCGACACCCTCCGTGGCCCGTGCCGTTGGCCAGACGCACGCCGACTTCGGCGGCCGGATGACCTGCCATCCGCAGAGCACGAGTCAGGTCGACTGGAATCTCTCGTGGTCCGAGTGGGCGGATCGCCCCGGGGACTTTGTCGGTTCGCCGTCGTCGGATCGTCCGCGCATCGTCTCCGGTTCGGGATCGACGCAGCCGCAGCGCGTCGAGTACCCGAAGCCGGGCACACGTCCGAAGATCTTCTCCGCTGCGGGCCTGCGGCACGAGTTCGGCGACACGAAGCACCGCTTGGTGAAGGTGTCGCTCACCGCAACTAGCCGGTATGCCCGCTACTTCGCCGAGCGCGACTACCGAACCCTCACGAGTGCCACGACGATCTTCGGCAGCGGGCCGGTCCAGCAGTTCAGCGAGCGCATCATCAACGAGACCAGTGGACAGACGCTGCAGCGCGACAGCGACTACAAGATCAACTACCCGTCGCACTCCTTCACCCTGGTCGGCGGGGTCGCGTCGCCCCACTACGGCAAGAAGGTGTACATCGAGTGGGTCCCCGACAACGTCACCCGAAACACACTCCCCGCCAATGAGCGGATGGTGCACGTGCGTTCGTCAGCACGACCTGCCCCGCCGTCGGTTGCCGACGTGTTCCCGCTTTTCGTCGACAGCAACTGGACCGCAGTCCGCATGAAGACCCTCGTGGTCGGCAGTCAGCGTGTTCGCAACGGTCATGCGTTGCGCGTGTACCTCGACCGGCCCTGGTACTCGAGCGGCGACGACGAGATGCTCGCTGTCATCCTCCATCGCACCGCAGCACTGCGCGGGGTGGCCGGCGGCGTGGCCCCGGTTCCCGCCGGTGCAACCGGCGTGCCGAAGTCGCCGACGCAGGAGTACACGACGGCGTGGGGCCGCGACCCGCGCGTCCTCGGCGCGCCGGCGACGAGCAGGCTCAGCTCGACGGCGTTCCCGCGAGCCGTGTCGGCCCCGCTCTTCGGCCGGTTCGTCGCCGGACTGCCGCTGCCCGGTGCGCCGACGTCGGTGATCGCCGTACCGCATGCCGTCGAGTACGACGAGGAACAGGGCATGTGGTATTCCGACATCCAGATCGATCTCGGCGCCGCATACCGTCCGTTCGTCCGCCTTGCACTCGCCCGGTTCCAGCCCTATTCGCTCCCGGGGTGTCATCTCTCCGACCCAGTGCTCCTCGACACGGCGCAGCTGTCGCCGAACCGCACGCTGTCGGTGGTGGGTCTCACGACGACGCGCACCGTCACGTTGAGCGGACCGATGTACGGCGCCACGCTCACGGGTATTCCACCCGCCACGGTCGGGTCGTCGGTGAAGGAGATCACCCGCGGCCCACTCATCGAGGTATCGGTGCAGTACCGCCCAACGTCATACGGTTCCGATGCGAAGTCTGCAAACATCGGTTGGCAGGACGTCATCGACAGCGGGGTGCCCCGCCGTTACGAGATGAAGCCCGTGGTGGGAGCGCCGGCCAACGGGCTCGGGAAGTACTCCGTCGGCGGTGTGAACGTGTCACCACCCGATGAGGGTCTGCAGATGCGACTGGTGGTGCGCGAGTACGAGCGCGACACCCGCACGATCACGGAGATCATCGAGGCAGGCGACGATCCGCTGGGGGGCTACCGCCGGCGCGTGGTGTGGATGGAGACGTTCGACCTGCTGTAGCACGCGCAAGCGCGTCGCACGCGACTCAATTGTGTTCAGGCCGAAAGCAGTCAGGCAGGAACCACAATGCGGTCGAGGAGAACCCCGATCGCCTGGTTCCACGCATCGTCGGTCGCACGGTTCTCCGCGAGATCGTCGACGACCGAACCGAGCGCGATTGCCTGGAAGAGCACCGCAATGACCTGCGGGTCGAGATCGGTGGACATCCATCCGCGCCCCTGAGCACTGCGGATGACGTCGGCGTAACCATCGGTCAGTCGTTGCTGCTCGACCCCGAGCATCTTGCGGAACCGTTCGCTGTTTGCCGCCGCCGCGTAGGGCACGGTGCGCTCGAAACGCATCTGTGCGCCGTGCGGATCGTGCAGTGCGTGTGCAAATGCCAACCACGTGCCGCGGAACTCACTTGCTGAGGTGGACCCTGACACGGTCTCGTTGAGGAGGGTCACGGTCTCGTCGACGAAGCGCGAGAAACGAAATGCGAGCGCGTGCTCGATCAGATCACCGAAATCGGTGAAGTGGTAGTAGAGCGAACCACGCGAGATTCCGGATGCATCGAGGACGGCGTCGCAGGTGACGGACTCCACGGGAGTGGTCTCCAACATGCCGACCACCGTGTCGATCAGCGCGCGCTTGGTGGGGTGTTCCTTCTTTGGCGTGCGCAAGGGGCGACGTTTTACGAGCATGGGTACCTCGGGCGTTGCATTGTGCCGGAGGGAGAAGACCTGGCCCGGTCTGCGTCCCCCGTCGTACGGATCTTCCGTGTAAGTGTTTACCTACAGCGATGGTAGTCCATTCACGCCGGGTGGTCAGGTGTCGGACGAATCTCAAGAAAGAATAAAGACCTAGAAGCCGAGCGCAGTGGCCGTAGCCCGGTTGACCACGCCTGTTGCGGGAAGGCCCGCCGACCGCTGGAAGGCCATGACCGCACGCTTTGTGGCGGCACCGAAGCGCCCGTCTCGCCGCAACGTGGTGCCGCGGGCGATGAGCGCCGACTGGATGAGGCGGACCGAATCACCCGACTGCCCGTAGCGCACCGGCAATCGTGGGGTGGGGGTGAGTCCCAGTGCCTCGGCCGTCGCAATCGACACGGTGCTCGAGGCCGGTAGGCCCCGTGCCCGCTGGAATGCCCGGAGCGATCGGGCCGTCACGCTCCCGAATCGTCCAGTGACGGGGGTTGCGTGTCCGGCCGCGGTGAGCGCCCGTTGGAGTGCCGACACGCTTGCGTTGCGCGCCCCCAGGGCAAGCGGAACCGCCACCTTCGTGTTGGGTGGGTTTGGCGGGTCGGGTGGTGGCTCATTCGGTGGGGTCGGCAGCACCAGGCCGAGGGCCGCCGCGGTGGCCGTATCGGTGATGCCGGTCGGGGCGAGGCCGTTGGCGCGCTGCCAGGTACGCAGTTTCGACATCGTGGTCGACCCGATCGTGCCGACCGGGGTGACGCCGAGTTTCTTCTGCAGCTCGATCACCCAGGTACCGCAGGAGTTGCGGTGCAGCACCGGGAACACCTCGGTGTGCCGAACGGTGACGCCGAGTGACCGGGCGGTGGCGGCATCGAGCACCTCGGTCACCGGAAGGCCCCGATCGAGTTGCAGTCGGCCGACGGCGGTGGCGAGTGCCGACGTGAAGGTGTTCTGCAACGAGGCGGACTCCGTTGGTCGGTACTCGGTCGGGAGCAGTTCGCGCAGTTGACCGACGGCCGCACCACGGTCGCCGCAGTGAAGCAGGAGGTCCTCGATGCCCGGCACCCAGGTCTGCTCGGCGCCCGGGGCGGTGTTCTTGGCAATGATTGCTGCAGCGAGTTCGGGCGTGCCGCGGTACTCGAAGTGGTGTGGGTCCTTCACCACGGAACGGCCGCCGGGCTTCGGGCACGAGTACCAGCCACCCCAGAAGAGTCCCCAGCGCTGCGCAGACTTGAGGATCCAGTCGGGAATGGCGTGCTGAGTGGGCGCCGTGCATGCATTGGTTGCGTGCGTGACCATCTGCAACGGGTTCGTGGTGTAGTTGAGATCGACCGCAAGACCCCATGCGTGATACGAGAGCGACGCAGTGCTCATGCCCCGGCAGTTGCGAACGGTGGTGGCGGTGCAGCGGAATGCATACGTGCCCGACTCGTCGATGCGATGGGTGCCACGGCGTACGTCGGCGAGGAAGCCCTCGAAGAGGCCCGAGGCGATCGGATCGGTCCGCACGGTCACCTTGGTGAGGCGCGCCTCCCATGCGGCGAGGGCAGGTGAGCCGCTCCAGCTATTTCCGTTCCAGTTCCACCCCTCACCGGGGAACACCGGCGGTTCGGCGCGCACGAGGATCTCGAGCGCAGCCGCAGTGCCGGCGTCGACGATGCCGGTGTCGGGGAGCGACAGCGCCAGCTGAGCGGTCTTCACGGCAGCGGTGGTGGCGGCACCGAACTTCCCGTCGATCGACAGGTCCGACACGTAGGTCGTCAGTTTCTCCTGGAGTACGACCACGATCGGCCCGGTCGACCCGGTGGTGAGGTTCACCCACTCCTCGGGTGGGATCGGGGTGATGATGTATTGGTTACCGGGGAACGGCGGGACGGGGAAGCCGTGCTTGGACGGCGTGCCGTCGGCGTACACCGCGCAGTTCTCGATGTCGAGGTTTGCCAGTTGCTGGGCCGTGCAGTTCGCCGGACGCACCGGGGCGTAGGTGATGTCGGAGGCCGGGGAACCGGGTGCCAGTTGGGGGGCGGCGCTTGCTGCCGGTACCCACGGTTGCGGCACCATCGTCATCAGACCCGCAAGTGAGGCCGTGGCGAGGGCGGAACCGATGACTCGACGTCCGGGGAACATCCCGAGAGTTTCTCACGAATTGCACGGGTGTCACCACCCAGTGCGAGAAGATTTCGATCTGGTGACGAAAAAATCTCAGCCGAGGGGAAGGTCGCGGAGTCGTGCCCGGTCGGCCGGGTCGCAGAGATTCACCACGGCAGCGATCGGGCGGGGGACGGCGGCCCGGAGGGCGTGGTCGCCGTCGGTGCTGCGACGCGGGAGTTCCGTGGTGAGCACCAGGAATGGCAGGTCGGGTGCGCAGGTACTGGCGGCCGTCGCCCGCCCGATGGTCCTCCACACCGTTTCCGTGCGGGACAACCCGCCCCGGTGACTGGTGTAGGCCCCGGCCACCTCCACGAGGCAGCGGCGGCCGGACGGCGTTGCCGCCAGGAAGGCGACGGTGATGCCACTGCGCGCCACGCGGTAGTCGTGTTTGGTGATGGTGAAACCCGCCGAGGCGAGCACCTCTTCGGCAAGCACCGTGGCGGACCTGCCGTCGGTCATGGCCGTCGGCAGATCGGGGACTGCAGGATCGGCCGCAGCGACCGGAGGGTCGTGTATCACCGTTCGGACGCGTTCCTCGGCAAGTGCTACGTACGCCGGGTCGAGGTCGTAGCCGACGTAGCGGCGCCCAAGTCGGGCGGCAGCAACGAGGGTGGAACCACTGCCCATGAACGGATCGAGCACGAGGTCGTTGCGATAGGTGTACAACCGGATGAGTTGTTCGGGCAGTTCCACCGGATACGGCGCGGGGTGACCGATCCGCCGGGCACTCTCGGGCTGGATCGCCCACACGTCGAGCGTGAGCGCCATGAAGTCGTCGGCCGAGACGGTGGATTCGTGCGGTAGGCCGCGTCGAGCGCGCTCTGCGGGGCTGAGGGCACGGTCGAATCGTCCCTTGCTCGCGATGATCACGCGTTCGGTGACATCGCGCAGCACGGGGTTCTGTGCACTCCGGAACGAGCCCCACGCGCAAGAGCTGCTGGCACCCTCGCCCTTCTGCCACACGAGTTCACCGCGCAGGAGGAGGCCGAGGTCGTGCTCGAGGATTCGAATGACGTCTGCAGAGAGGCTTCGGTAGGGCTTGCGGCCGAGGTTGGCAACATTGACCGCGATTCGACCGCCGGGCTCGAGCTTGCGGGCGCATTCGGCGAACACATCGGTGAGCATCTGGAGGTACTCGAGGTACGAGGAGGGAATGCCGTCTCGCTCGAGTTCTTCCTCGTACTGCTTGCCGGCGAAGTACGGCGGCGACGTCACCACCAGCGCGGCCGAACCGTCGTCGACCGTCTCCATCGAGCGCGCATCACCGCAGACAAAGGGCCGTGCGATCGGGGTGGGCTCGAGCACCGTGTTGTCGTCGCTGACCTCCGGCGAGCGGAAACGGTCGTAGAAGCCGGATGCGTCGTGACTCTCCCGGGCGCCGACACCGAAGTTCGATGTCGAGGTCCTGCGGCGAGCGGTCATCACGCCCAGCGTACGGCAGCCGCACGCGCGCTACTTTCTCTACATGAAATTCGGACTGGCATTCGCGAACACCATGGGTTGGGCAGAGCCGCAGGGCGCTGTCGAGGCGGCTCGACTCGCCGAGGAGGCGGGCTTCGAGTCCATGTGGACCGTCGAGCACGTGATCTTCCCCGACGACTACCAATCGGCCTACCCCTACAGCCCAACGGGCAAGATGCCGGCTGGGGCAGCGACGCCCATTCCCGATCCCCTGGTGTGGCTTGCGTACATCGCCGCTGCCACCACGAGGATTCGTCTTGCCACGGGCATCCTCATCCTCCCCGAGCGCAACCCACTCGTGCTCGCCAAGGAGGTCGCCACACTCGATCACCTCTCGGGTGGTCGAGTGGAACTCGGTATCGGGGTTGGTTGGCTGAAGGAGGAGTTCGACGCCCTCGGAATCCCGTGGGAGGCGCGCGGTGCGCGTACCGACGAGTACATCGAGGTACTGCGCGAACTCTGGTCACGCGACCACGCCAGCTACTCGGGTCGCTTCTCCTCCTTCAACAACGTGTCGAGCAATCCGAAGCCCGCACAGGGTTCGGTGCCGATCGTCATTGGTGGTCACTCACGCGCTGCCGCCGAGCGTGCCGGTCGGCTTGGTGATGGCTTCTTCCCGGGCAAGGGCTCGGTGAAGGAACTCGCCGAGACCTTCGACATCGTGCGTCAGACCGCCGCCGCAGCAGGACGCGACCCGAGCCGCATCGAGTTCACCGCCGGTCACCCGGGCGTCTTCGGCGACGACCCGATCGCAGCAGTGCAGGAGATGGAGTCCATCGGTGTCGCGCGCATGATCCTGCCGGCGTTCATGTTCTTCAAGCCCACACCTGCAGACGCACTCGCCTCGTTCGCCGAGCGCGTGATCAGCAAGGTCGGTTAGGCGGTAGCGCTCAATCGGTCAGACGCGGCGGGCGCCAGCGGGCAACTGGTCGAGCAGCGCCTCGCTTACCCAGCAGCGCGTGAGGTGCAGTGTGGACTGAATTCGCACCACGCGCTTGGGCTGCTGCAGCCCACGGCCGCACATCGACAGTGCTGCCTTCATGCAGGCCTCCTCGTCGGGGAGCACCATCGGAAGTCGGCTCCGGCGAACACCTGACGGGCCTGCGGTGAAGCAGTTGATGTAGGTCTTCTCCCAGTCGAGTTGGTTGGCGAGCGAGGCCGGGATGAAGTCGGCAAGTCCGATACCGAGGAGGTTGCCACCACTCACGGGCGTGATGCCGAGCAGGACGATGGTGGCGATGCTCGGGTCACCGGTCTCGGGGAGACCGTGTACCCAGAACCTGCCGGTGACGTTCGGGTCCATCCCGGTACCGGAGATGTCCTTGCCAGCCTGTTCGACGACGAGCACATCGATCTCGCGGAACGGGAGGGGCGGGATGAGCGACTTCGCGTACGCGGTGAGGTCCGCTTCCTTGGTGCCGCCCACATCGTCTGCGGTGAGACCCTCCACGCGAACGATCGCGCCGGCAGCAGACTCCACCGAGGCAACCCCGCCCAGGAGTCGGCCCGTGGCGCGCAATGCGGCGATGCCGTTGAGGATGCGGTCGCGCATCTCGATGGGGCCGCAGGAATGGATCTGTGCAGCGCCCGGCTGCTTGCCGAACCCGACGACTGCCATCTTGGTACAGCCACTCTCGATGGGGCCGCGGAAGCACGTGTGCGGCTTGACGCGGTTCACCGGCAGGATGCGATCGGCGCCGGCCGCGTACTTGTCGAGGTACAGCGGCATCCCATCGGCAGTGCGAGCCACCTCGACGGTCTCCATGGTGGAGCAGATCTCTGCGCCGAGCGCCTCCTCGGTCATGCCGAGCGACTCGAGCATCTCGCGCTGGCCCTCAGCCGTTGCCCCACCGTGACTGCCCATGGCGGGCACCACGAACGGCTCGGCGCCGAGTTCGCGAAGCCCGCGAATGGTGCCGCGCATCAGGGCGACACGGGCTGTCAGCCCACGACTGCCCCCGCCCACGGCAACGGTCATGCCCGGCGTGACGCTCTGCGCCAGCGACGACACCACCGCGAGGCGGGCTGACTCCTCGGCGTCGGCTACCGGTGCAGGCTCCAACACGGGCAGTTCCACCTCGACGAGGTCGGGGACGACGAGTTCGGGGTGGAACGGGAGGTTCACGCCGCGGGACAACTGCTCCCACGGGTTTGCGTGACTTGCCATGTCGTTATGTTCGCACGTTCGGCAAGGCCGCTCGCATGTCGGTGGGGGAGCACTGTTCACCTACGATCGGGCGAATGGGAATCGCAGTGGTGACCGGAGGGGGCCGAGGGATCGGTGCGGCAATCGCCCGTCGCCTCGAGGCGGACGGGCACACCGTGCACCGTCTCGACGTCAATCCCGGGCCCGGTGTAACTCTCTGTGACATCACGGACGAGGCTGCCGTCAACCGTGTTGCCGATCAGATCAGCGCAACGGGTCCGGTGGAGATTCTCGTGAACAACGCCGGTCACTGGCGCTTCGGGGCTCTCGAGGACGTCTCGTCGGCCGACTTCCGTGCAGTGCTCGACGTGAACGTGCTCGGCACCTTCCACTGCACGAAGGCATTTGGTCGGTCGATGCTCGCCGCCGGGAGGGGCAGCATCGTGAACATCGTGAGCATCGCTGCCTATCGGGCGAACCCAGCAGTGGGCGCGTACTCGTCGTCGAAGGCAGGTGTGGTGGCGCTTACCGAGGTGACGGCGCTCGAGTGGGGTCCGCGTGGCGTGCGGTGCAATGCCGTTGGGCCGGGTCTCGTGCCGACGGAGGGAACGGGTGCGGTGTACGACGACCCGCGGGTGCGCGAAGTGCGCGCCGGCGCGGTGCCACTGCGGCGCCTCGGCACACCGGACGACATTGCAGAGGTGGTGGCGTTCTTCGCGTCCGACCGGTCTGCGTACGTGAATGGCCAGACCGTGTATGTCGATGGAGGAATCTCCAAGGCCCTCATGGCCATGTTGCCCCGGCCCTACGACGTACCCGGTCCGCACGGGAAGTGAGTTGCTGTGAGTGAGAACCGTCCTGCAGGTGTGGCCACCGTGCTCGGTGGTGCCGTTATCGGGCGCGAACGAGAGGCTGACGTCGTGCTTGCTGCACTTGCCACCCGTCGTCACGTGCTCCTCGAGGGACCCCCGGGCACCGGTAAGTCGACCCTCCTTCGTGCCGTTGCCGATGTGCTCGGCAGGCCGATCTTCCTCGTGGAGGGCAATGCCGAACTGACGCCGGCACGCCTGCTCGGCGCCTTCGATCCGGCACAGGTGTTGGTGAGTGGCTACACGGCGGACGCATTCGTCGACGGCCCCCTGCTCTCCGCCATGCGCGTCGGTGGCCTGCTCTATGTGGAGGAGATCAACCGAGTTCCCGAGGAGACCCTCAACGTGCTCATCACGGCGATGAGCGAGCGCGAGGCGAACGTGTCGCGCCTGGGACGGATCAGTGCCGTGCCTGGCTTCACCGTCATCGCAGCGATGAACCCCTTCGATGCAGTTGGCACGGCGCGCATCTCCGGTGCGGTGTACGACCGCACGTGTCGCGTCACCATGGGGTACCAGAGTGCTGCCGAGGAGACGGCCATCGCCGCCCGGGCGGTAGACGAGGTGTTCGCCGACCTCGGGGGCGCCGTCGGCCACGGTGCTGCAGATCCGCAGCGCATGAGCACGATCGTCGACCTCGTCCGCGCCACGCGCTCGCACCCCGATATCCGTCAGGGCGCCTCGGTGCGTGCGGCGATCGATCTGGAGTTGCTCTGCCGACAGTTGGCCGCTCAGCGCGCCGTGCCCGCCAACGACGCCGACGTCACCCGTGATGCTGCGCTCGCTGCGCTGTCCGGCCGTATCCGGTTGTTCGAGGGCTCGGGGCGCAACGCTGACGACGTGGTGAGCGAGCTGTGGCGCAAGTACTTCGCCGGTGCGAGCACCGGCCAGGTGGCGTCCACCCCGGGAAAAGACCCGGCCCGGTAGAGGGAACACCGGGCACAGGATCGGGATTGGTGAAGGAGGGTCCTGCCGCCCGTCGGGAACTCGACAAGTCCAAGAGCCGGGGCAGCGATCGATCGTTCCTCGAGCGCGTCGACCCCACCTTCCGTGACCTGTCCCCCGAACGCGGTGTACTCGACGACGAGGCAGCGGCCGCGGCGCTGCGGGAGGACTTCGACCAGGGCCTTGCCCGTCTCGCCACGGCCGCCAACACCTCCGACGAGGCACTCCGCCGCCTCGCGAAACGACTCGCCGGGCGCGTGATCGTGCACCTCGGTCAGGGCGGCGGGGAGAAGCGTCGCGGTGTAGGGCACCTCTCGTCCGGAGCGCTCCGGGAGGGCGACGAACTCGACTTGGATGCCAGTCTGACCGACATCGCACAGGCCCGGGCACTCAACGAGCCGATCGATCCTGCCTTGCTGCGCGGCCGGCACTGGGTGCGTGAGGAACATGCGTTGACACTCCTCATCGACCGCAGTGGCTCGATGGGTGGTGAGCGCCTCGTCACGGCAGCACTCGCTGCCGCGATCGTGGCCTGTCGTGCCCCGAGCGACTACAGCATCATCGCCTTCGCCGGCGACTGTGTGGTGGTGAAGTCGCAGGACTCGGAGCGCTCGACGGACTCGGTGATCGACGACCTGCTGTCGCTGCACGGCTACGGGACCACGGACCTCGCCCGGGCGCTGAACGCCGGGCAGCAGCAACTGGGCCGGTCCCGCTCGCGTCGCAAGGTGGGCATCCTGCTCTCCGACGGGATATCGACCGCCGGGGGTGATCCCACCCGGTTGGCACGTGAGTACGAGACCCTGCACGTAATCGCGCCGCCCGGGGACGTACCCCAGGCGGCGGCGATTGCACGGGCAGGCGGTGGCCGCTTCGCCCAGGTGTCACGGGCCAGTGAACTGCCCGAGGTGTTGTTGCGCGTGCTCGGCTGAGCCGCTACTTCGACATCTGCCCGCAGTCGACCGGCAGGATCGTGCCGGTGATCATGTCGGCATTCGACGACGCAAGGAACAGCACGGCATCAGTGATGTGCTGCATCTCGCAGCGCCACTTCTCGCCCGCCATGTTTCCGCCCGAGAAGGTCTCGAAGGCGGCCTCGGGGTCCATGCCCATCTCCTTGGAGAGGCCCGACACCATTCCTGATCCCTGACCCTCGCCCGGCCGGATGGTTGCCGGGCAGATGGCGTTGACGTTGATGTTGAACTCCGACAGCTCCGTCGCCCATGAGGTGGTGAGGCCGTTCACGGCGTGCTTGGCGGCGACGTAGTGCGAGAGCATGGCGTGGCCCGAACCGGTGACGGCCGACGAGATATTGATGATCTTGCCCTCGCGGCGCCCGATCATGTTGTCGACCGCGTACTTGGTGACGAACATCGTCCCCTTCACGCAGGTGTCGATGACGGCATGCAGCGTGTCGGAGCGCATTGTGTGGATGAGGTCGAGCGCAGCGATGCCGGCGTTGTTCACGACGATGTTGATGACACCGTCGAACGCCTCGAGTGCCTTGCCAACGGAGGCCTTCACCTGCTCCTCGTCGCGGATGTCGCACGGGAGCGCAATACCGCGCTGGCCGCGATCCTCGATGGCCTTGACGGCCGAGGTCATCATGTCCGGTGTCGACAGGTCATAGAAGTTGGGGATCGGCTTGCAGATGTCGATGATCGCGACGTCACACCCGGCCTCGGCGAATGCCTTGGCATGGTTGAAACCCTGTCCCTTGGCGCCACCGGTGATCAGCACCTTCTTGCCGGCAAGCCCACGAAGTTCGATACCCACGGTTGTTCACTTTCTCCTTGTGTGACGCCGGTCGACGGATGC
>Ga0129333_10005289_pt1 | contig 12106 bp, 7 predicted proteins | sample CPB6_08_DNA_FD_94474 | JGI IMG/M metagenome (GOLD analysis project Ga0129333, IMG submission 94474) | Freshwater to marine salinity gradient microbial communities from Chesapeake Bay, USA - CPBay_Sum_0.6_0.8_DNA | ecosystem: Environmental > Aquatic > Marine > Coastal | place: USA: Chesapeake Bay... | reverse complement strand
TCGTCCGTGATCATAACGATCGGCAACTTATGCGTGCGCTCAAAAAAGGTATAAGCAGTTTTTAATTGTTCGGCAAAATCCTTCAAAACAGCATCATCCTTGGTCAATTCGCTCAGGTAAGCTGCACTCTTGGGCACATCGTAGCGACAGGGGAAAATATGGACAGGTATGTAGTGTTGTCCTTGATCACGGGCATAGGCCGCCAGTACATACAACTCATCGATCTGCTGATCTGTGATTGGGATACAACCTACCGTAACACAACTTCCATGAATATAGATTTCTCCACCTGGTTTGAGCGAATCACTCAATACCTTATCACTGGCATTTGGATAGTTTAGCCCCAGCGAAAGATAGTAATTGCTGTTGGGATTGAATTCATTGATATAATAAAATCCCTCAGGCACTTGAAAATCACCCTGCATCCTTTTGGGACCAAGCGATCCGGCCAACGCACAAACAGGGTACGTTTTAAATAACCTGAATGAATCCGCAGCGCGTTGCTTGACCCATACTTCTAGTTGAGCGTCGTATTTAAAAGACCTGATATAAATATACCGGGCAGGCCAAATTAGCTTTTTGGCTGCAAACTGTTTTTGAAGTGTATCTGTCTTACGGGCCATCGCCTCTTGTGGTCGGGCATAACCTCGCTGATAATCGATAAAGGAATAATAGGCAGTTCCCCCTGTGGAGACCCCATATCCGGTCTGCGCCCATCCGAATAGCGGAAGAAATAAAATCAAAGCCACCCAACCCATGCACCTAGAGAAAATAAAAAAACTGTTGGGTTTTAAAAAAAGCATATGCATTTTTAAGCGAGGTGCCCGTAAAAGCACCTACTTTTTAAATATTCCCCCTGGCCTCTTGCTCCCGCTCTATTGCTTCGAATAGGGCTTTGAAGTTTCCTTTCCCGAAGCTCTTAGCTCCTTTTCGCTGTATGATCTCGAAAAATAAAGTGGGTCGATCCTCCACTGGCTTAGAGAAAAGCTGCAAAAGATACCCCTCGTTATCACGATCTACCAAGATACCCAATTCACGAAGAGGCGCCAGATCTTCATCGATAGTACCTACTCTTTCGAGCAGATCATCATAATAGGTGGTAGGCACTTTCAAAAACTCTACTCCCCTGCTCATCAACTGACGAACTGTTTTGACAATATCGTTAGTGGCCAACGCCACGTGCTGACATCCCTCGCCATTGTAAAAATCGAGAAACTCCTCGACCTGACTCTTTCGTTTTCCCTCGGCGGGCTCATTGATCGGAAACTTCACAAACCCATTTCCGCTGCTCATCACCTTGCTCATCAAGGCTGAATATTCAGTAGAGATATCTTCATCGTCGAAAGTGAGAATATTTTTAAAGCCCATCACCTCCTCGTAAAACTTTACCCAAGGATTCATCTGGTTCCATCCCACATTTCCCACACAATGATCGACATAAAGCAGACCACAGTCAGCGGGGGCGAAATCCGGATTAGACCAAGCGCGGTAACCTGGCATGAAAACGCCAGTATAATTTTTTCGCTCAATAAAAAGATGAACGGTATCGCCATAGGTATGAATACCACTCATCACAAGCTCTCCCGCTTCGTCTGTTAACCTGGTGGGCTGCATATAACTTTTAGCTCCGCGACTTGTCGTTTCTTCCCATGCCTTTGTTGCATCATTTACGCGAAGAGAAAGCGACTTGACCCCATCTCCGTGGCGATGCACATGTTCGGCAATGGGATGGTCTGTACGAAGAGCGGTAGTAAGCACAAAAGTGAGCTTATGTTGCCGAACCGCATAGCTTGCACGGTCTTTGATACCCGTCTCAGGACCAGCATAGGCCAGTGCCTGAAAACCAAAGGCACTCATGTAATAATGAGCCGCCTGCTTGGCGTTGCCTACATAAAATTCTACGTAATCTGTTCCTTCGAGCGGAAGAAAATCTAAGACAGCATCTTGGCTGGCAGAGGAAGAAGCGATGGCAGAGGCATTCATACCACAAAAATAAAGAAAATTAGCTCCGCCCTATAATGCATTGAAGGCTTTGCTGTTATCTTTGCGCCATGCTGAAAGTGGGTATTTTAGGAGGAGGACAGCTGGGTAGAATGCTCCTGCAAGCCGCTGTCAACTACCCTGTAGAAACACATGTATTAGAAAATGACCCGGAATGCCCGGCCGCCCAGCTCTGCCATCACTTTACCCTGGGAGATATTCGGAATTTCGATGACGTTTATGCTTTTGGTAGATCGCTGGATCGACTTACCATCGAGATAGAGGATGTCAATATAGAGGCCCTCAAAAAACTGGCCAGCGAGGGGATCGTGGTTGTCCCTGATCCACGGGTTCTCAGCATTATCAAGAATAAGATCCTTCAAAAAAAATACTACCGGGAGCATCACATTCCTACGGCTGCATTTCTGATCACGCAATCGAGAGAAGAGATAAGGAATCATATTTCTTTCTTACCCGCTGTACACAAGATCGGAGAAGGGGGATATGATGGGAAAGGGGTACAGATAATCAACAACGCCACTGAGATCGATAAGGGGTTCGATGCACCTTCGGTCCTTGAAAAAAGGGTCCTTATCAAAAAGGAACTTGCCGTGATGGTAGCCATCAATGAAAAAGGGGAAACAGCAGTATATCCGATAGTAGAAATGTGTTTTGACCCTTCGCTTAACCTGCTCGATTTTCAACTTTGCCCGGCCCAAATTGAAGAGCCAATCGCCCTTCGTGCAGCAGAGATCGCCTTGCAAGTCGTAAAAGGATTGCAAACCCCCGGCTTATTTGCCGTTGAAATGTTCCTTGACCAGAACAACCAGCTTTTTGTCAATGAAACAGCCCCCCGCGTGCATAATAGCGGACACCACAGCATAGAGGCCATCGCCTCTTCGCAATTCGATATGCTGTGGCGGATCTTATTATCGATTCCCCTGGGCTCCACTCGCTTGCTGAGCCCTTCCGTCATGATCAATTTGGTGGGAACGGGCGATGCCGGACCCACACTCTACAAGGGGCTAGACGAAGTAGCCGCCACCCCTGGCCTTTATATTCATCAGTATGGCAAAAAACTGAGTAAACCAGGACGAAAGATGGGTCATATGACATTATTAGGGCCTGACGCGAAAGTACTGCAACAACAGGTCAGCTCCTTGAAAAGCAAGATCGCCGTGAGTGGTGAAAGCGAAAGGTAATTGACATTTTATCGTCAAATTTCTGGATCTATTTTGCCGTAACAACGCTATCTTTATTAGCCAATTTGCTTTCATGAGAAAAAACGTTTCAGCGGGGGCATTTGCCCTGTTCATTCTAGCCCTGGTCAGTTGCGGTAAGGCGGACAAAAAATCGCCCGCCGCCATGGGATCCGGCGAAAAAAACAAACCTACCAAAGTAGACTTGTTTATTGTTCAAGCTACTCCTTTTGCAGAGACTATCGAAGTGCCTGGCACAGTGGTGGCCAGCGAATCGGTAGAGATCCATCCCGAAGTGGCCGGCCGGATTGTGCAACTTCCCATTGAAGAAGGCAAGTATGTACAGAAAGGAAGCTTGCTTGCCAAATTGAACGATGCCGACTTGATTGCCCAGCTCAACAAATTAGAGATTCAATTACAACTGGCTCAACAAACAGAAAAAAGGCAATCGCAGCTGCTAAAAATCCAAGGGATCAGTCAGCAAGATTATGACATCAGCCTTTTGCAGGTGAATAGCCTGAAAGCTGATATCGGTATCATCAAAACCAGTATTGAAAAAACAGAGATCAGAGCTCCCTTCAGTGGAAAACTTGGACTTCGCAATATCAGTAACGGTGCCTATGTCAATCCTTCTTCTGTTATCGCTGTCATCAACCAGACCGATCAACTCAAGCTTGACTTTTCCATTCCCGAAAAATATATCGGTAAAATTAAAAATGGACAGCTTGTACAATTTCGCGTAGAGGGCAGTATGGATTCTCTTGTTGCCCGCATTATTGCCACTGAGTCGAAAGTGACCGAGAACAGCCGAAGTCTGCTAGTACGCGCCTTTGTTGAAAGCAATAATCCCAGCTTACTCCCTGGCAGTTTTGCCAAAGTAAGTGTCGGCTTCGATCCTGATGAAAACGCTATTCTGATTCCTACTCAGGCGATCTTACCACAAGCTCGTGGCAAAAAAGTAATTCTCTACAAATCGGGTACTGCTTTTTTCGCCGATGTAAAGACAGGCTCGCGAACACCCGACAAAGTCCAGATCATCGAAGGCTTGTCTGTAGGTGACTCCGTGGTAACCACAGGACTGCTCAGCATCAGACCTGATTCTCCCATTTCTTATGGTAAAATATTGAATCCGAAACCATGAACCTGGCAGAGCTTAGTCTACGAAGACCCATTCTTGCAGTGGTCATGAACCTGATCATTGTACTGTTTGGCGTAATCGGATTTAAATTTCTGGGCGTACGCGATTACCCCGCCATCGATCCGCCGAATATTAGTGTTCGGACCTCCTACCCTGGTGCCAATCCGGACATTATTGAGACGCAGATCACCGAGCCCCTTGAAAAATCCATCAATGGTATTGCCGGTATCAAAAACATCACTTCTTCCAGTAGCAACGGTACCAGTAATATCAATGTGGAGTTTGAACTGGGAATTGACTTGGAAGCTGCTGCCAATGATGTCCGGGACAAAGTATCTCAAACGGTTAGATCCTTACCCTCTGACCTGGACGCTCCACCGGTGGTATCAAAAGCAGATGCCAGTTCGGAACCCATCATATCGATGACGGTCCAAAGTCCTAATCGCGATCAACTAGCTATCACAGAATACGCCACCAACGTATTGGTGGAAAGATTGCAAACGATCCCCGGGGTAAGTGCCGTTCAAATTTGGGGAGAGAAACGGTATGCCATGCGACTCTGGCTGGAGCCTTCCCGATTGAACGCATTGGGCATTACGGTAGCAGACGTACAAACTGCCCTTAATCGCGAGAATAGCGAATTACCCTCCGGAAAAATCGCCGGCTCCTCGATAGAGCTCTCCGTCAGAACATTCGGTCGGATGAATAGCGAAGAGGACTTTAATAACCTCATCATCAAAAATATCAATGGCGTTGACATAAAACTCAAGGATGTCGGCGAGGCTGTACTGGGGCCAGAGAACGAAGAGACATTGATGCGAGGCAATGGAACACCCATGATCGCATTGGCTATCATTCCGCTTCCGGGCTCGAACTATGTATCGATCTCTAATGAATTCTACAAAAGGCTGGAACAGATAAAAAAAGATATACCAGAAGACATCACGCTCGATATTGGACTTGATCAAACTCGCTTTATCAAGAAGTCGATCTTAGAAGTACAGGAAACACTCATGATCGCTTTCTTACTAGTGGTAATGATCATCTATGCCTTCTTCCGAGACTGGATCATTGCCTTGCGACCATTGATCGATATCCCCGTCTCGCTGATCGGCGCCTTCTTTATCATGTACCTGATGGGATTTACCATCAATGTGCTCTCCCTCTTAGCTATTGTACTGGCAACCGGTCTTGTCGTGGATGACGGGATTGTGGTTACTGAAAATATTTACAAACGGATCGAAAAGGGAATGAATAAATGGCAAGCGGCCGTAGAGGGCTCGCGCGAGATCTATTTCGCCGTTATTGCCACCTCGATCACCTTGGCCATTGTTTTTTTACCGATCATCTTCTTAGAAGGATTTGTGGGAAGACTGTTCCGTGAATTCGGAATCGTGGTATCGGGAGCTGTATTGATTTCGGCCTTTGTGTCGCTGACCCTGACCCCGGTGCTGAATGTAAAGCTGACGAAAAAAGATCCCACCAAACATTCTTGGTTCTACCGCTTTACCGAACCTTTCTTTCGCTGGATGGAGGAGTCCTATCAACGACAGCTGCAACGCTTCATGAAGATCCGGGTGATCGGACTGATCATTGTAGGGCTTTGTCTGGCTGCGATCTACTTTGTCGGAACTAGTTTACAATCTGAGATCGCCCCGATGGAAGATCGCAGTCAATTCAGAGTACAGTTGACTGCACCCGAAGGAACTTCTTTCGACGCTATGGACAATTATGTGAACCGGGTTACGCAATTGATACTAGACTCTATTCCTGAGCGAAGAATGCTTTTTAGTATCACCTCTCCCGGATTTACCGGTTCAGGTAATGCCAATACCGGCTTTATACGAGTGACTCTGACAGACCCCTCTCAACGGGAACGCACACAAAGTGATCTGGCCAAGATGATCAATCGTAATCTCTCACGCTATACAGAGGGAAGAGGCTTTGTTATCGAAGAGCAGACCATATCGGTCAACCGAAGGGGCGGACAGCCGGTTTCCTTTGTAATTCAGCACAACAATTTTGAAAAACTCACCAAGGCCTTACCCAAAATTCTCGAGGAAGCCCGCAATAGTAAGATCTTACAGAATCCCGATACAGATCTTAAATTCAATCGTCCCGAACTTAAAGTAGTTATCGACCGTCTAAAAGCCGCTTCGCTGGGGGTAAGCGTTACCGATGTTTCTCAAACTTTGCAATTGGCCTTCAGTAACCGTCGTATGGGCTATTTTACAAAAGACGGAAAACAATACAGCGTAATGGGGCAAGTAGCCCGAAATGATCGTGACGATCCAGGAGACTTACGTCAGCTCTTTGTCCGTAACAATAAAGGTGAGTTGATCGGAATAGATAACCTGGTCTCGATCGAGGAGACGAACAGCCCTCCTACGATCTATCACTTCAACCGTTATAAATCAGCTACTATCTCAGCCGGTCTTCAACCCGGCTATACGATCGGAGACGGTATCAAGGAAATGGAACGGATCGCCGCCAGTGTGCTCGATGAAAGTTTCACCACCTCGCTGAGTGGATCCTCCAGAGATTTCAAAGAAAGTGCCAGTAATACATCCTTTGCTTTTTTACTAGCCCTGGTGTTGATCTTTTTAGTGCTGGCAGCCCAATTTGAGAGTTTTATCGACCCTCTGATCATCATGTTTACTGTTCCGCTTGCCATTGCTGGTGCCGTGCTATCGCTGTGGGCTTTTGGGCACACTCTGAATATTTTCTCACAGATCGGTATGATCATGTTGATCGGATTGGTCACCAAGAATGGAATCCTGATCGTGGAATTTGCCAACCAGATCAGAGAAAAAGGAGTCGATCGCTCAGAAGCAGTAGTCATGGCGGCTTCGCAACGACTGCGTCCGATCCTGATGACAAGTCTTGCCATGGCGCTGGGAGCCCTGCCCCTGGCTCTATCGCTTGGAGCGGCTGCTACCAGTCGCATCCCCTTAGGAGTGGTGATTGTGGGGGGCATTTGCTTTTCACTCTTGCTTACGCTTTTTGTAATACCAGCCATGTATTCTTATTTGTCCAGAAAAAGGCAGAAAAAAGAAATCGACCAGTTTCTCGACCCCAAACAGCTTTCATGAAAAGATTTGTACTACTCATAGCGATCTCTTTACTGATGTCAACGATGGCATGGAATCAATCGTTGCTGACCATCGAAGAAGCGATTGCTACTGCCTTAGAAAATAATTTCGAAATTCGTTTAGCCAAGAATGACTCTGCAGCCGCTGCACTCAATTACCAATACAGGAATGCAGCCTTACTTCCTCGACTTAACGCGAACGCAGGACTGACGCTCAACAATAACGATCAATATCAAAAATTCACAGATGGCGCTATCCGTCAGCGTAAGGGGATCCGCTCCGAAAACATCAATGCAAATATTGCGCTGAACTGGACACTTTTCAATGGAGGGCGTCTATATGCCACGCGCGAACGCCTGACCACCCTGCTCGAGGTAGGTACACTGGGTATTAAAAATAATATTGTCAACACCGTGGCGCAGGTTATCACGGGCTATTATGCCATTGTGCAGCAAAAACAGCAACTAAGAGCCATTGAAGAGCAGTTGAACATCAATAACGAACGGGTAAGGTTAGCCGAATACAAACTCAATATTGGAGCCGGCACCAAACCGGATGTGCTACAAAGCAAAGTAGATCTGAATGCAACCAAGGCCGCGCAATTACAACAACAAAACAGCATCGCACTACTAAAAGAGCAACTCAACACGCTGATGGGCGTAGCCTCTGGACGAAATTATGAAGTCTCAGATTCGATCCCCTTTTCTGATCGGATCGCGTTGCAAGAAGTACGGCAAACTATGATCAGTTCCAATCCTTCTTTGCTAATAGCTAACAAACAAATTGATATTGCACGTTACGCGCTACGCGAAGCCAAGGCCGAGCGTTGGCCTCAACTGAATCTGGCCACTACATACAATTTCAATCGCCTTGATAATATTGCGGTAGTAAATCCCTTTCAGCCGCTTTTTAGCCGGAATAACGGATTGAACCTGGGGCTTAGCACCTCCATTCCCCTTTTCAACCAATTTACCGCCAAAAGAAATATAAAAGCGGCTACGGTAGCCCTTCAGAACAGACAATTGGTCTTTGACCAGCAACGAAACCAAGTAGATCTGCAACTTGTGCAAGCCTACAACGAATATGAGGCACAGCAAAAGGCGCTGGCTTTGGAAGAAGAAAATATCATTTTGGCAAAAGAGAATGTAGCCATTGTATTGGAGGTCTACCGGTTGAATGCCACGACCCTCTTGCAGCTGAAAGAAGCACAAAAAAGTCTGCAGGATGCTCAAACCAGACTTATACAGGCCCGCTTCTTGACCAAGCGTGCCGAAACTGAATTACTTCGTATCAAAGGGGCTCTGTTACGCTGATAGAGCTAATTGCTTAATTTATTGTTTCTTTGTATTCAAATTCTGCTTATGAAACCGATCGTGGGTATCATTATGGGAAGTGACAGCGATCTTCCGGTTATGCAGTCCGCTGCAGATATACTGAAAGAGTTTGGCATCCCTTGTGAGGTGACAGTAGTATCTGCCCACCGCACCCCCCACCGAATGATCGAATACGCGCAGCAAGCAAAAGCCAGAGGGCTGAAGGTTATTATTGCCGGAGCCGGAGGAGCAGCGCATTTACCCGGAATGGTCGCCTCGGTTACCACCTTGCCCGTCATTGGCGTTCCTATTAAATCATCTAATTCTATAGATGGTTGGGATTCTGTACTCTCTATTTTACAAATGCCAAATGGTGTTCCAGTGGGTACCGTAGCCTTAAATGCCTCCAAAAATGCAGGGATACTGGCTGCCGAGATCTTAGGCACCTCCGATGAAACCATCGCTCAACAAATAGCAGCTTATAAAACAAGATTAAGCAGCGAAGTGATCGAAAAAGTAGAGCGCCTCAAAAAAGAAGGCCACGAAAACAAATTCGACTAGGGTAATTGCAGGACCGTAAACTTCTGTTCCAGTCCCTGTGAATGTGACAGTATATGGTCTAAGAATTCTTTTCCAAACCTGGCATAAAAATAACCCAAGTGCTGGTGTCGCTCTTGCAGCACTCCCTGCGGAAAAAGCTGCTCTTTGATCTGTAGGAGTTGATTCAGCTGAACCGCATGGTTTCGCTTGATCAGTTTCCAGAATTTCTTTTCTAACCCCTCAAGTCCTTTTAAGGATTTTTTCTCCAGCGAGGCAACATGCGCTCTCAAGGTGGGGTCCAATTGCCCAGCTCGTTGCTGTAATAGAGCATAAAGCTCCTGCAAGGCAGCCTTTTCTTTGGTAATGTCACGCACTATATTCCCCTCCTCTCCCGCCAGCTGTTCCATCAACTGATCAATAGATGCAAAAAGCATGGTCGTCTCCATTCCCCAAGAGGCCAACTTGGTGGCAACCCTGGTATCGGTCAACAAAAAAGAATTACGAAGTACCAATACGGGCATGGGAACCGCTGCAGATGCAAACAGTTTTTTTTGTTGTAACCAATAAGAGATCTCTGCTCCACCCCCTATAAAAGCCACGTCGGGTAATATCGAACATTGGTACAACCCTCTCAATAGAACATTGGGGCTGAACCGCTCAGGATATTGCGCTAATTCAGTCAACAATTGTTCCGCTGTGAAAGTAACGGAGCTTCCCTTGACTGACCACAACTCTCCCCTTTTCTCGATGCGCTGACGGCTTCCCTCCTGTAAATAAAACAAATTAATATCCCGGGGGGTAGCCTGCACTTTATACCCCTGGCCTAGCAAGGCAACAGCCTGTTCCTGTACCAGAGGGGCTACAAACTGCTCCAGCAACTCTTTTTTAATGGTGCCCGAAAAAGCTTGTTTCAACTGGCGATCATCAGGCATGAGAATCAATAGTCCCTTCTCTGCAAAAAGAGTATGCACCAACCGAAAGGTTGCCGCAGCAATAGTCCGGCCCTGTGTATAACAACTTCTGAGTAATTGGATCCACTCGGCACCATGAGAAAAAACGCCCAACTGTCCCTCGATGCGGTCAATAAGATCCTTTATTCCCTCATCGACTTTCATACGTCCTACCGCACCAGTTTGCGCTGTTTTCCACTGGTATTTTTCTGTTTCAATATATACATGGTCCAGTTCAGCAAGATCAGCATCTTCCGAGCCCATGTAAAAAACAGGAACGAACTCGCATTCGGGTATTTTAGTTTTCAGTTCGGCGGCCAGTGCTATAGCATGCAATATCTTATAGACAAAATAAAGGGGGCCGCTAAAAATATTATTTTGATGTGCAGTGGTGACCGTAAAACAATTATCCTGGCACAGAAGCGCCAGATTTGTTTTTGCCTTTTCAGGCAGCTCCATTTCGGCATACTGAGCGATCATCCGATCGGCCAATAAGCGGCGGTTCATGGTGAACCGGCTACGTTCTGCAATGCAGGACCGGATGCCATCAAGGGTTCCCTCATGCGAGAAAAAATCACGTAGCGATTGGGGCTTATCGATATAATCGAGCACCAAAGAAGAGTAAGAATTCGTTTCGCGGTAAGAAATGCGGGTTGCGGTAAAGCCCATAATTTGTAAAAGTAAGAAGATGCTTAGAAACGCTCTACAGCGAAAGGACGAATATCCATCGAAGTGGGTTGCTCGTCGACGATCTCTTGTACCAGCTTTCCGGTGCCGGCACCCAGGCTCAATCCTAACATCGCATGTCCGGTAGCTACCACCACATTACGATAGGTGCTGATCTTTCCGATATAGGGAAGGCCATCGGCAGAACAAGGGCGATAGCCATACCAGATCTTATCGGTTGGTGGCAAGCTAATAGCAAGATCGGGATAAAAGGCCGCTACGGAACGAAGGATCCCATTTACGCGATTATAACGAGGCGGCGTGTTATGAGGTACGATCTCCATGGTTCCTCCCACTCGGATCAAACCCTCTGTGAGTGGCGTGATGGCCACCCTGCCCTCGATCAAAATAGCCGGGTATTGGATGGAGCCCTTGGGAGGCTCCATGGTCACTGAGTATCCACGACCCGGCATCAGGGGGATTTTTATTCCGAGCAAAGAGGCTGTCTGTCGTCCCCACGAGCCAGTGGCAACCACGACCTGGTCTGCCGAAAGGGTACCCTTGGTATGCACCAACTTTTTTATTCTGCTGCCCATTGTCTCAAAACCGTTGACCTGTGCATGCGTAATAAACTCCACACCCGATCTCTTTAAACGATCGATCAACTGTGGAATTAACTGGTTGGGATAACAATGTGCGTCGCAACCGAAATAAAGAGCACCGAGTGCATCGACCCGCATAGCAGGCTCCATAGCCTGAAGCTCTTCTCTGTTCAACAAACGTGTATCAGTAAGTCCCAATTCCTGGGCTTGTTGCCAGGTATGATGGCAGTGTGCTGCCTTTTGCTCTGTTTTGAAAATCTCAAGTAATCCTTTGTGCTGATACGAAAAATTCATATCGGGCAAAGAGGACCAGCGGGCATACTCCCGTTGACTTATCAACGAAATATCACGCAACGGAATGGCTGCTGCTTCTACTTTCTTTTTTGTAGCGCTGCGCATAAAATGCCAGCCCCAGCGAAACAGATCCATATTCAGCCGAGGCTGTACATAAAAAGGACTCTCGCTGTTCCACATCCAACGTAATCCCTGCTGCACTATTCCAGGAGTGGCCAATGGTATAAAATGGCTCGGGCAAATATAGCCGGCATTGCCGTAGGAACACCCTTGTAACAGATCATCTTTATCAATAACAATTACCTGGTGACCGGCCTCTTGCAAATAAAAAG
>Ga0129333_10005288_pt1 | contig 12107 bp, 8 predicted proteins | sample CPB6_08_DNA_FD_94474 | JGI IMG/M metagenome (GOLD analysis project Ga0129333, IMG submission 94474) | Freshwater to marine salinity gradient microbial communities from Chesapeake Bay, USA - CPBay_Sum_0.6_0.8_DNA | ecosystem: Environmental > Aquatic > Marine > Coastal | place: USA: Chesapeake Bay... | reverse complement strand
TAGATGCAAGACTTACGACCAGAAGGCGTTCAATTTCTTGTCGGTCAGAACGAATTTGACGGCGGACGATTACCAGGCAAACCCCTACTACATACAGGTAAATCGTGCCGATAAGCCCGGAGGACCGCTTGCCCTCGCAAACACCTATCTTGCGAATTGTCAGCCAAATGCGCAGATCTACGACGCAACTGAGAACGCATTAATCGCACAAATGCTTGCTCTTATGGTCAATGCAGGAATAATCCCCCCGTCTACCGCAGCAACATTTGATACCCTTGGCATCAATACGATTCAAGGATTTTGGGACTGGTTAAATACCCTACCTGCTGGCCAAAAGGCGCCGGCTATTCAATTGTTTAATGATTTTATCAGAAACCCCTATTCGGGTATGCCTCTTGCTGGTCCATCCAACCAAACCGGATGTCAGCTCGTTGTGTACAAGCCCAACAATTATCAATACGCGAAACAGGGTGCAGTTGACAGTTCAACTCGCAATCTCAAGTTAAATGTCAATACCATTTCTACAAACGCGGCATCCATCCAGAATCACAACAACACAGGTCCTCTGCTTGTGAACGCAAATGAGCTTTATGCCGGAAATGACCCGAATTTGATAAACTTGCAAAAGAACAAGGCCCCGACATGCCACGCGCCGTTACCGCTCAATTTTAGACAGTCTGGACCGTTTCAGAACAAGAAGCGCTGCTATTACAAGCAGTTGCCGCAGTTCCAAGTGCCTGCTATTCAGCCCAGTCCGTATCGTTACTACCCCGGCACAGTAACAAGTTCAAATCATTTCTCTCAATCTCCGAACACTTATAACACTCGCACGCGTTCGGCGTAATTATCTATATTTGAAATATTAACACGTATAAACATTTCAAATAGTTTGGTTTAGTTGTCACAATTACACAACGGCGCCACTTGTAATCTGCGGCACTCTTTTATCAGGATCAACGTCGTTGTATTGAATTCTGCCCTTTAGGTACGCAGAATAGAAAATATTCTCCTCTGTATTTGCAACAGTATAGATGTCAATAAGTTTTGTAATTATGAACAGAATATTTGTTACGAATGTAGATGTGGTTTGTTTATCCAGGTAATAGTCTGATACCACAAATCCACTCAAAATTGCATTTGTCAAAAACAAGAATATTATGAAAAATCCGCCGCGTTGGTAACATTTATCTAAGTAAAGAATGCTCGCCTGTTTATCCTTTGGCAATAACTCCAATGTCTTCCCAACTGAAACGTTATCGCTCGCAACATTTGCGCTAACCTCTAAATAATTGATAAGCGTATTCTCTCTTTTAACTTCAACGAAATATAGCGCAAGAAAGCTCGCAAGTGTTACAAAGTTAATAACCACCCCAGCTGTGTATTTTGGGTTTTCAAGCACCAAATTTTCCTTCAACTCGCATACATGATCTTCGCATTTTTGAGGAACAAATAATATAAGGCATGTAGATATCACGACACGGTATATTTCAAATGCAACGGTTGGTATTATGCCAACCTTCTGAGCAAAATCCTGAGTACGAATATACTGACAGCATCCTTCTTGTTTGGTGGATAGTTCGCTCTCCGAGGAACTAATTTGCAGCACGGTGCTTTCCTGTATAATATCGTGAGACGATGACATTTTATATATATTTGGTATATAAAATATATTTATTGCGCGAAATATATCCCATCAAAAATCAGCTTCCTTACTGATGGGTAAAAAAATGTTCGTCTTTTCGGTGAACCGGTTACAGGGGATCTTGTACTTTTCACACCACGAAACAGATTTCTGAATACTGGCCTTTTTCATAACTTCTGTTCTTTCATCCTTATTCTTATTTTTCAACAAGTTTATTACTAAATTCAAAGAATCCAACTGTTGTTGACCAATTATAATGTTCAAGTCGTTCAACTTTGTTGTAAAATAGTATGGAATTTCCTGCTCTACAATCGATGTAATAGATTTTCCATCTAATTTTTTAAGAAATACTGCTAATCTAAAATAGGCCAATTTCAACAATTTGTGTTTACTTTCGTTATACTGAAAATTCTTGCAAATGATATACCTGTCAAATGACGTAACGTTGCTTGTATTTGGTTTCAAAACGTACGTTTTCTCAAATAAGGACGATAATGTAAACAATACGTCAACAACTGGTTTGTGAAAAACATGGTTAATTTTTATAATGCAGCACCCACGAACCGCCTGGTTTCGCAATATAACCATCATGCTTTCAATCAGCGAATACATATACGCATTTAAATTCGCGGTTTTTGTTTCCAGAAATAAAAAGTGAAACTTGCCATCTCCAATAGACTTAATGGTGTCGTCGTTTATTTCGTCATAGTACTGAATCTCGTCGCTATAGCTTTCACGAAGCATTTCGAAACACTCAATTGTATCGCTATGGTTACGTGTTACGTGGAGGGTTTTAATCGGTTCTGCTCTGTACGAATCCAGCACGTTTAAGGTCGTGACCACTTCAAGAAAATCATAGAACAAATTTGAACTTGGTTTCAGTTTACTAACAGAGTAATTAGATCCGGGCACTTTGGAAAAAATGTATTCATATGGGTTTACAAGCCGCGCGAGTTCGGCATGCATGTTGCACGACGGGTCATGTTCCTCTCTACAAATACCGGCAATCTTTTGATTTATATCAGCGTAATAATTATATAGGCTATGTGATAGGTATAGAAGGGTCTCGTTGTCGCTGCTATCTCTTGGACATACTTCAATATTATTGTGAATTTTTGGTAATATATAATAACTCATAGGTTTATTATTATATAATAGGCAATTTATTTAAGTTCGTTATTCGATATTATACTTAAGCGTCTTCGTCGTCGTCATCGTCATCGTCATCGTCGCTTTCAATAACAAGAGCCTTTTTTGCTATCTTTACGCTTGGAGCCTTTGCCTTCTTCTCCTTGGGTTCCTTCGCTTTTGATACCTTTGCCTTTGATACAACCTGAGGTGCATCATCAATTGCATCTGTTGCTGCAACAAGCAGTAATTTTTTACTCAGCTTGCGAACCTTGGGTTTAATTGCAGCAACCTCTTCTACTGCAACCTCTTGGGCGTGTGTTGTCTCAACTGCGTTTCTTGATGCCGCAGTGTCAGCATATTCACCAAGTTCAAGTTCCACATCATCTACGTTAACCGTTCTAATCTTTTTATACACGAAATATCTGTTTAAGAATGAGATTTTCTTTTCATAGCCGCTCATAGAGGACGCCTTCTCATAGTCCTTTGCCTTGAATTTATTCTTGGCGATTTCATCCATCATATATAAGAATAGTTCGCTGAAAAGCCCAGACCCATCTGGTAGGCCCATATCCTTGGCCTCATCACGAGATACCAATTCAAATCCATAGGCGCTCATCACGCGGTTCAGATAGTCAAAGTTCACCAAGTATTCAGACACAGTTTGGTTAATCGATTCCTGGTACACATCAATTCTATAGCCAATAGAACTGGAGTTGTCCTCAAACGTGTCCGCTCCGTATCCTCGAGTAACCTCCCAGATCTTTTTACCGTCTTCAATAATTTTAACGCTGTCCCCGGGCGCGGTTTTACGAAGCTCATTGAATACCAATTTACCGTCGTAAGCGGTTCCAATGAAATATCCATTTTGTTTTGTGCATTCTGCAATATTTTTCATGAACCCCTTCAGGGTGTCCGGGTCTTCGAAGAAGTAATGAATCGCAAATTGGCAAGACGACACATTAAAGCCATCTACTCCCTTGCCGTATTGTCGAGCGACCCCCTTGCCAATTTTGTCGGCATCCTTGGGGCCGCGACCAAATACAGCCGCAGTAATTTGTTTTGCGCGGTCACTCAACATGGCGCTCCCGTCCTTAATATTATAGGCACTGTTTCCGTTGACGAATAGCGCATAGGGCACATGCTTGTTGGTCTTTTTAGATTTCAAGAATCGTGCACAAGCTCCATCCAGACGATTTTCCAGATTATCCTTTGATATGTCAACGCCGAACACAAATGACAACTTCGCATTAATCCACTTCGGCAAGTCGCCGGCTTTACCGCATGCAAAGTCAACCAATGTATCCCCCTGCTTTGATGCGCATACAATAAGCATTTTCTTAACGTATAGATTATGAAAGTTCTTCATGGCCTCGGTCTTGAATTTGCCGGCAGATGCGTTGTAATATACATCCTCGCTTACGCTAATATTCGGAATGTTTAATCCGGTCGATAACATGTACTCATCAATTCTTCCGCTGGGGTGAATTGATTTCCAGTTCTCATTGCATACCTTATAGGCATTACCATATTCCTTCTCACCACGCCGCAACTTTGCGGTCTTATCGTGGCGGACTCTTAGCGGGATCCATCGCCAGCCCTCTTCCTTGTCAAGGTCATATCTAAACTCCACAATGGTATTGTCTTCAAACACGTCATTTTCCTCGGAGAACATTTTCTTGCCGCCTGCACCGTCCATGCGCAACATTATGTTACACAATCCGGCGTTTGCATCATACGGTTCCGTAGGATAAAATCGCATGGGGACGTAGTCGTTGTCTTGTCGGTCTTCAAATCGGGTACCGGCCTCTGGCAGCTTGTCGTCAATCACGTCTTGGCATGGATTGATGAACCCGTCCTTTGACTCTTTAAATCCGCATCGCAACTCTATCATTTTATACTCTTGGTACTGAACCGCGCTGGTTGTGTTTGTGCCGTCTTCATATAATGGCTTGATTACGTCGTCGCCGTTGGGGTTTTTGACCGTGGTAATTAAGAAGTCAATCGTGTTGTATTGTGGTGGCTTCCACTTGAAGGATTGTTCCCACGTTATCTTGGTCTTTGGGCCGGCCTTGCCGACCTCATCTGTTCCTACACCATAGTAGGCATGCGTAAATATGAGTCCATCCGTTGTGTATTCAAACCGGCCCTCGCGCTCCTTTTGTAAAATCGTGTCGCATCCGTCAAATATGGTTTGCTTTTCGCTCATTGGAAAGAACTCCTTTACTGAGAATCGGATGGGCGAATTCTGGTCGCGGTCTTGACCCATTTTAGTGACCGGATTTTTCGCGTCGTATTTCACGTTTATGATGGATACCGCGTTCAAATGTTGTTCAACATATTTCAGTATTTGGTATCGTGACTTATAAATGTCTTTTTCGCCGGGAGCCAACATGAATGTGTATGCTCGCACGTCTTGGTTTTTAATATAATAAATGTCAAACGCCGCATACAAGTTGATGAATTTCCCGTTTTTATCGTGCATAATCAATTCACCGTCCAATATGGCATTAAAGCATTCTTGGTTAGCCGTCTTTGCGCCGGTAAATATAATATCCATATTTGTATTGATGAGGTAAATCTTGCCTTCATTGGAAATAAACATCAGATGTCTGTCTCCGTCTGCCTTCTCTGTCACTACAAAGCCCTTGCGTATATTCACCTCGGTCGTGTTCTCGTCAAATGGCGCAATATTTTTAAGCTGCAAAGTAATTGAGTTTGGACCAATGAAATTTTTACTGGAAATGAAGCGGTTTTGTTCATGTTCCTCTTTCCAGATCATTTTCATGTAAGAATCGGTGACGGCCTTTTGCTCTGGGTAAGAAACCGGATAGTTTGTTCCCTGGAGACCACTGAGGACGTACTTGATTACCTTTCTTAACGAATCAACAATGATCTTGGGGTTATTAAACTTTGTCATGGGTCCAATCTTTTTGTTATTGATCTCAATTTCAATTTCAAACACCTCTGGATTATTGAAGATATTCGATTCTTCCAGGGTGTAGACGCGGATCATAGGTCCACGATTTTCGCGACCGTATTTATCTGGCGACCGATTTCCAAACTTTGTTATGCTAACGTCAACAATAAACGGGTGGTCTGGGTGCTCAAAGGAAACGCGGTTAATAAAACGGAACTCCTTCTTTGATTTGCGCCAATTATCGATTATAAATGTTTTAAGACCCGCCTTTATTTTTTCCTCTGTTTGGTAGGCAACTCTAAAATTAAAGTCATCAAAGTCGACCGGGTATATTTTTTCCTTGTTAATGAAACCAGGTTTCTTGTTTATAAAGTCAATGGAAACCGGATTAGAATTGTAGAGAGATTTCAGGTCGTTTGTTTTACAAAATTCTTGGATAACGTGCAACCCCTTAATCTCCGTTCTAATATCGGACAACTTAAATCTGCCGGTTGTGCTATCCAGAAACTCACAATTTACGCGCAGGTAGTACTCGCCGTTGCTATCGCCAACCAAATTAAACCCTGACGATTTCAGCTTCTTGATTACATTGTCGTAGTCGTTGCGAGACAAACTTTTGACGCCCTTTGTTCCAAACCTTACTTCCAATTCGTTGTTGAGAGCGGGGTTGTAGCTATATGGGTTAATGTTGTAATATTGCTTGATTAGATCGTCAAACCGTTCTTGGGGCGTCTTCCGCGTGTTGGGCATTTCCTTAATTTCCTCTTCGCTCACTTCACCCTCTTCGCGTCCTTCACGAAAGATTTCAACGGGGGCCACCTGTGGCGACTGTGGCTGTTGCTGTGGCGGCGGTTCTGTAGGCGATTGTGGTTGATTTTCTATATTAACAGGTTTAGGCGGCGTTTCTACTGGCGAACGTGGACGTAGGTCCCTGCTGGATTCTGACGAATCAGGGTCCTTGCTGGGAGGCTTAGGCTTAGATATAGACGAACTGGTATTGCTTTCGCGGGCTTTAGTCTCCTTTGAAGCGCGCGGAAATACATCTCTTATTTCATCAATGCTTTTAACTAATGTATTTAAACCCGGCTCGCCCATCGACTCAAGTTTATCCTCTAAATTAGCGACTACCGATTTATTTGCAGAACTCATTGTTATATTATACAAAGACATATTTTTAAATTGTTGTTCATTTTTTTTTATATTTCACTCTAAAAATATTGAACGATGGATTCGTATAAATCATTCTTGCTTTTATTCTTTCCAGTTTCCTTATTGGTTATCGCGATATCCAGTTTGCCACATATATCAATGAGGTCCTGGAGTTTGTATGCTGATGCGGCCCGAATAGGTTTATCGACCACTTCTAATTTATAAAGGGTATTTCTAATGACATCAAGAACATCCGCGGTTGACAGTTCAAACCCATATTTTTTGTGATATTTGTTGGCCGAGGAGGATTGTATTTCGCGTACAATATAAGTCACCCCGGAGTCATTCATCAGCGACTCGTAATACGTCTTGTTACTAACATATACAACATTTATATTTTCAATTGCACAGAGGGTAAGGAATGTTTTTAGGTTTAGGTTGTCGTCATTCGCTAAATTGCTCTCAAGATTGGTAATGGTGTCAAACTTGTACATTTTAACAATATCCTTATTTTTTCTGATTACAGAAACCAGGTCGATTTTTTGTTGTTTTGCCACAAGCGAATTCTTATTATTGAGCGTTTCATAACTTGCGTCGCCGTTTTTAAGAATATAGAAGCACCAAAAAAGGCTGTCTTGCTGTGCCGGAATAAATAGCGCGGGCTGGGGGGCAACCTTCTGAACGATGCGGGTTTTTTCGGCCTTGACTTGCTGTGATGATAGTTTCATCTTTAGCAGTTTATCAACATGACCTTCATCTAAAATATAATCTTGTAATTCATCTAATACATCATTATATGCTAACATATTTACTTGCCTGCTATTATTTTGTGATTATCTTTAATATCTTTTGAGAAATATGTATTTCGGTAGTCGTCCTTTTGCTTTTCAATTGAATTCAATGTGATCTCTTGTGTTGTTACGTACTTGATATATATCAATAGTTCATCAAGAATCTCCTTGCTGAGTTCTGTTAGATTAATATGCACCCCATATTTATTTTCATTTAGAGTTACATCATTGTGTCTATTGAGTATTCTGAGGACCTCAATCTGGTTGAACTTGTTCATGTTCTCAATTGTTTCGCGGATATAGTTAAGCTCGCTAACTGAAAAATTATTTACGCTGTTTGTTGAAAGAATCGCCTCCATTTACTTGAATATATGACGTTGCTTTTAAACCTTTTTTCGTTTCAAATAGCGTTATTGTGTAGTATAACGATGCGTTATTGTGCAACGTGTGTTTTAACTGCATGTTTAGTTAGATATTGCCAAATAAATATAAAATTGAATATTTTTATACTAACAATCCATTGCATTAAAGAACAAATGAGTAAAATCAGAGTAGTATATGACTCGTCGCTTATGCGATGGTTGCAGCTGGATGGATTGGTATTGTATCCATTCATATTGATATCCACATCAAAAGAAGATACCTTACCGTCAACATTAAAACACGAGATTACACACGTACGACAAATCGAACGAGATGGGTTTTGTACATTCTATTGTAATTATTGCATATATATGTGTAAGGATTGTTACGAAAATAACAAATATGAGCAAGAGGCTTACTTAAGTGAAAATACAGCCCTTACCCAATCAGAGTTGGAAGTATTAAATCTACCGCCAACTTTTCCGAAAACAGATAAGGCACTCCAAAAACAGATAAAGCAAACTGGTGGTGTGAAACGCGAATTTAGCAATAAATGACTAAATTAATAAATTTTAAAAATGGTAATAAATATAATGGAGGATGGAATTGATCGCGGTATGATGGACGCGCACCAAGACTACGCATGTATGCTGCAAAATAAACGGATATTTGTGCACATATCGCAAGAAAAGTATATATTAACGGAGGACGTAAAAAAGGCGCAGGAATTTGCAATAAAAAACAAATGTACAGTTAAAATTTATACAATGGATAAAACAACCGGGTGCTATAAATTGGCCGATGAATGTTTACATGGTTAAGGCTAAGGCTCAATAACAAGTCTCGGTTTAGCTTGTGGTTTGGGGCGTGGCACCTCCTTGTCCCGGACAAGCTCGCCAATAATGGAAATGTATTTGTCATTTAGTTCAAATCGCTGGCCAATAACCTTGACATTCAGTTTGTCTCCCTCTTTAATTTCGTTAAACTGAGACGACGAATAATGGTGATCCTTTGCGATGAATACGATAATGGGCGATGGCACTTCATTTGCACTTTCGCAGCGGATTCCGGCCTTTGTAATATTTTTAGCGACGCAGGGAATGAGCATGCCTTCCACTGGGAAACAAACGTCGCACTCAAACACAGTTTCAAACATGATACAATTTCCGCGCTCAATAGTCCCGCTTGAATGTGTAATGATTTGTGACGAATTCGGTTTAATGTACCCTTCTACAACACACTTGCCTTCAAAATTCGTTTTGATGTTTTCTTCAATATTTTCCTTTAAATTCTTACTGATAGCGGTAATCGGCAAGACGAATTTTCTTGTAAGTAAACACCTGGAGTAAACAGACTGCATTCTGTTATCTCTCCTTCGTTTTTGTTGAGCAGGCCTCGCGACGGGTTCCATTATACTCTATATACATATTATCTTTTAATTAATATTTCATTCAATTTTATTTCATTTATTTCCTTTTTATTCCCTTTATTTCCTTTATTTACTTTTTCTTTCAACTATATTTACAAATTAAATATAGTTGTAAATATAGTTGTAAATATAGTTGTAATATTTCGACTCAAACCCACCATTTATACGAAAACAGTGTACAGTTTATGTATTAGCGCCATTTCGGGGGTAAGAAACCATTTCTTGCCGTCCTTTTGAATCGAATTGAAATACCGGAGAATAAACTCTTGCATAACACACAGCTCCACATGACCAATTGCATCACTGATAACATTTCCATCTTCGTCCTTTTTCGCTCGCGTGTTTTCGGTAGTATACTTGGTCTCTCCAAGAATCTCATTCAACTTTTGAATTGTTTTGATTTTACCCGCCTCGTCGCATCGCGCACCCGTGTCGCGCTTGGCCGTTATCACCTTTGTTTTAAATACCATGTAACTGTTATTTTTGCCATATCCAATGAAGCCGACAATCTTATTATAGTTTTCAACATTAAACATTAAAAACTCCTTCATATTCTTTGACATGTTAATTTCGCGGTAATCCTCTGGCTCAGCTTCAACCCATGTGTTGCGTTCATTTAAGATCATGAGTGCAGGACGGGTTAACTTGTACATTGCATATGCTTTCGCGCTGCCAGTGTCAACGCTATTTGTTTCAAAATACATCTTCGCGTACCACTCAACCGTGTTTTCCGTTATATTGTCCAACGAATACAGGTAATTTAACAGCGACAATTTGTCGTCAAATAGCAGCAGGTCTATCATATGTGCAACCAAGAAGTTTGTAAATAGTTTATTCTTTTTCGCCTCTGGGTATTCGGCGTACATTTTTCGGATAACAACACCACTGTGTTTATACCAGTCGTCGTCGCCTCTTGGGACCTTCATTGACTTCTTGCTGTACTCAATGCTTTTATTGAAATTGATTTTCATTTCATCGACGATGCGCTCTCCTTCCGGGAAACTACCCATTCCCTCTTCTTCTTCGACAATAAGTTTTGCCATATTTCTCCTATCAATAACCGGTTTCGTAATGTTTTGTTTAATTTCAAAATTAATCATGCTATGTTTGTAGTCAATTGGAACCGACCTGTCAAATATAGACGCGTTTTTGTCTCGGAGCTCCACCGGCTGGAACAAATAGTATTCGCCAATATTTACAAGGCGACCATTTCTGCCATATTTGTCTGTGATAAATTCATTCTCGTCGTCAATTAACTTGGTTAGTGCAGCATAAATTTGAATATACGGGTATTCCTTGGGGGTTCTGATTCTCCGAAGTAGCACGTCCTTCTTATAAAAGAAACTCTCCTTCATTAACATGCGAATTCGCTGTAGAATCTTCTCAAAATTCATTACGATAAATGCCTCGCTGTACGTGTCCTCGTTTAAGTCTCCCTCTTCAATAGTTTTATCGGGGCGACAATCATAATTACACTCGGCCATGTAGTCGCATGCAGGAGAAAATGGGGCGTCACCGACCTTAAAATCCTTCAAAATTATCCCGGTTGATAGTTCTTGGGTGATTGATTCCTTGAGGAATTTGCTCATCGTTTTCTGAGTAAACCCAGTCTGATTATGATTGATGATACAATCAACCGCCGTTTCTTTTAAAACACGAGTCACCTTACCAATCTGAACAGCCTTGAATTCCGCAACACGATATACGTACAAATCTGCCGCTTCCTCCTTGTTGTCGCCCAAAATAGAACCATACATGAAAATTTCCACATTGCGCTTTTCGAAAGGCAAGTCCTTGTGCGACAAGTTACGGACTGCGCGTCCAATAACCTGTTCTGCGCGGTTGGTGTTATACCATGGGTCCAAAATATGCACCTGCCGAATGAACTTCAAGTCTATGCCCTCTGAGCCGGCCTTGGATATGAGTACAACCTTTACTTTATTTCCATCCTTGTTGTCTTCGTTGGTGAGCCCGTTGACTTCAAAGTTGTTATCAGGGGACAATCGTATGTCTCCAGTAATCATTGCATAACGCGCAGGCTTAAAGTTCTTTTTATCAGCGGGCTTTTTCATTGTTCTAACGTCTACTACATCAGTTGGTTTGTTTTTAAACAACGGTTTTGCTCCTTGGTTTCCATATCGAGTAAATCCCATTTCCTCCAGCGCCAATGCCATCGGAACTAATCCGCTGTCAATGTACTGCGAATAAATCAAAATGATTCCTTCAGAAACGGCGCCGGTTTCGGGGTTTACTATGTTATCCAGGATGCTTTTTATTTTTGCACTGTATGCGCCTATCGTATCGGCTGAGAAAATCCGACCATAATGTTCTAACGTGGATGCCTTGTATTCAAACTCACCCTTTGAAGGTGGCGATTTGCTATCTACAAAATTCATCATCCGTTCCAACCCCTGTTTTCCAGTAAGCTGGTGCGGATCAATGGTAATATGGTCTTTGGCTGGGCTATCTTTAGTGGTTGGGGTGTTATCGCCACCATTAATCTCTCTATCCTGTGATTCGGGTTCCTCTACCTGTGATTCGGGTTCCTCTACCTGTTGTTCTTGTACATTTTCTTCCTTGTTCTCATCTATAGGTTGTTCCTCCTCATCTTCATTAGATATAGACTCAGAAAAACTGGGCGCTAATTCTTCAGACAACGGTTCTGCTGGCATCCGGTCTAACGCG
>Ga0129333_10005287_pt1 | contig 12109 bp, 10 predicted proteins | sample CPB6_08_DNA_FD_94474 | JGI IMG/M metagenome (GOLD analysis project Ga0129333, IMG submission 94474) | Freshwater to marine salinity gradient microbial communities from Chesapeake Bay, USA - CPBay_Sum_0.6_0.8_DNA | ecosystem: Environmental > Aquatic > Marine > Coastal | place: USA: Chesapeake... | reverse complement strand
CGTCGATGGAGGTCGGCGGTGAGCGCCCGCACGGCCTCGGCCGGCCCCCCGCGCACCTGGAAGGCCCGCACACCGAGCTCGAAGGCATCGTCGATCAGCGCCTCGAGATGGGCGAACCCCGCGGCCGGGTCCCACCAGAGCTCCGGCACGAGGAAGGCGCCGAGGGGGGTCACGCGATCAGCGCGCGCGGCGTGCGCTCACGCGGGATACCAGGCGCCGAGGACCCGCGGCCCGCGCGCACCCGTGGCGCGCGGCACATTCCCCGCGCGTCGCATCAGATGCCGCCAGCCGAGGAAGGCGAACGCCACCGCCTCCTTCGCCTCCCCGTCGAAGTAGAGGGCCTCGAAGGACCGGACATGACGCGGGCTGAGCACCATCGCGATCGCCTCGCGCAGCACCGGATGCCGCGCGCCACCGCCCGAGAGCAGGACCTCCTCCACCGGCTCGGGGACGAACCGCGCGAAGGCGCGCTCGATCGTGCGCGCGGTGAACCAAGCGGCCGTCGCGATGATGTCCTCGTCACGCACCGCAGGCCGCGCGGCGCGGCACCGTGCGATGACGTCGGCGACGAACGCCGGGGTGTAGCGCTCGCGCCCCGTGCTCTTCGGCGGCGGCACCTCGAACCACGGATCCGAGAGCAATCCCTCCAGCACCGACTCGATCGGACGTCCCGCGGACGCGAGCGCCCCATCCACATCGTACGGGAGCGCGGGGCGGAGCTGCCGCGTGACGCCGTCGAGCACCGCGACGCCGGGGCCGGTGTCGAAGGCCCGCACCCCGTCGAGAAGGCCACCCGGCGGGACGACGGTGAGGTTCCCGATCCCGCCGAGGTTCTGCAACACACGCCAGTGCGACTCGGCGGAGAAGAGCATCGCGTCCGCGAGCGGGACGAGCGGGGCCCCCTCCCCACCGGCCGCGACGTCGCGCACCCGGAAGTCCGCGATCACCGGGATCCCGGTCCGCTCCGCGATCACCGCCGGTTGTCCGAACTGCCACGTACCGTGCGGAGGTTCATGCCAGACCGTATGCCCATGCGAGGCGATCGCCGCGATCTCCGCCCGCGGGATCCCCGCCTCGGCGATCGCCGCGATCGCCGCGTCGGCGAGCCACCCTCCGAGGGCGAAATCGAGGCGCGTGTACTCGCTGGGTGTCGCCCCCACCAAGGCCGCGGCGAGTCGCTCGCGCGTCGGCCGATCGTAGGCTCGCTGCACCTGCGCGAGCACCTCGACCCCCATGCGGCCCTCGGTCTCGGTGAATCGCACCACGGCCGCGGTGATCCCGTCGAGCGAGGTCCCCGACATGAGCCCGACGAGCACCTCGCCTGTGGCCCCCGTCACCGGCCCCTCACTCCACCGGGGGCGGCGCATCGGGGACGACGCGCCGGATCACCCCGCCGGCCTCGTCCAACCGCGCCCGCGCCGCGTCGCGCGAGAGCCCGAGTTTCTGCATCGTGATGGCGACCTTCACCTGGCCGTCGGCCGACGCCAGGGCCTGACGTGCCGCCTCTCGCGCGAGCCCGCAGGTGAGCATCAACAACCGCTCCGACCGATCGCGCAGCTTGTCGTTGGTCGCCTGAAGGTCGACCATCAGGTTGCCGTACGTCTTGCCGAGGCGCACCATCGCCCCGGTGGTGAGCATGTTGAGCACCAGCTTGGTCGCCGTCCCCGCTTTCAGGCGGGTGGAGCCGGTGACGACCTCGGGGCCCGTGATGGGGAGGATCGCGACGTCGACCTGGTCGAGGAGCGCGGTCGCCGGCGGGGAGCAGGCGAGGATCACCGTCGTCGCCCCGACCGAGGCCGCGTAGTCGAGCGCGGCACGTACGTACGGCGTGGTCCCGCTCGCGGCGATGCCCACGACCACGTCCCCGCGCGTGACCCCCGCCGCCTCGAGGTCGGCACGCGCCCCCTCCGGACGGTCCTCCGCTCCCTCCTGCGCCCGCAGGAGCGCCGCGGGTCCGCCGGCGATGATCCCCTGCACCATCGCCGGATCGCTCCCGAAGGTCGGCGGGCACTCGGAGGCATCGAGCACCCCCAGGCGTCCGCTCGTCCCCGCCCCGACATAGAACAGGCGATGACCGGCACGGAACGCCGATTCGATGCACGCGATCGCACGCGCGATCGGCTCCCGCTGCGTCGCCACCGCATCGGCCACCCCGCGGTCCTCGGCCGTCATCAGGTCGACGATCTCCAGCGGCGTGGCGAGATCGAGGTCGGCGCTGCGAGGATTCCGGCGTTCCGTGACGCGAGGATCGAGCATCCCCTAACTTACCGGACATGGGGATCCCTCGCACCCGACGCGCCGGCCGCCCGCGCGCGCGGCCGCCGGTCCGGCGGACGGCCCTGGCCATGATCGTCCTGGCCCTGAGCGTCTCCACCGCCGTCGCCGACGCGCAGCTCATCAAGGTCCCGACACCCGCGACCGCCCGCCGACCGATCACCGTCTCCGTGAGCTCGGGGTTCCTCCAGACGGAAGGCCGATTCGATGGGAGGACCGGGACGGTCTGGGCCCTCGGCGAGGCGGCCCAACATCGCCTGATGTTGGATGTCGGACTTCGCAGCGGGGCGCTGGGTCTCACCGCCTCGACCGCGCAGGTCCCGATCGTCCGTTCGGGGGCCACCCCGCGCTCCGACGGCACCATCCAGCTACGCCAGCTCCTCGCCACCTTCCGCACGCTCGATCAGCTCGGTCCCCATCAGATCGTCGAGCTCGGGGCCGGTCTCTCCCAGTGGACCGGGCTCGAGAGCGCGGCCCCACTGACCGCCGATGACCGGGCCGCTCGCAACGCCTTCACCCTCCTCGTCGGGTACGGCTTCGGCTTCTCGCTGGGCACCAAGGCCTCGCTCACCCTCGTGCAGGATTACGCGACGCTCTGGGGACCGAATGAGGGACTCCCCGCCGGGGAGCGTCGCTCGCAACGCCAGTTCGTCACCCGTCTCGGCCTGCGATACCGTCTCGCGGGCGCCCGTTGATCCTCTCGCCCTCCGCGCCCATGCGTCGCTCGATCGCCTCGCTCCTGCTCGCCACGCTCGCCCTGCACGCCTGCCGTCCGTCGGCCGCGCCGTCGACGACGCCGACCACCGGCGATGCCCGCTACTCCGGGACCTACGCCGAGGGATGGCGCTTCCCCGAGGCACGGGAGGCGGCCTTCGGCGCCGAGGTGATGGTCGCGAGCAACTCGGACCTCGCGAGCGAGGCGGGGCTCGAGGTGCTCCGCGCCGGTGGCAACGCGGTCGATGCGGCGGTCGCCGTCGGGTTCGCGCTCGCGGTGACCTATCCCTTCGCCGGGAACATCGGCGGTGGGGGGTTCATGACCATCCGCATGGCGGACGGTCGGGTGGCCACGCTGGACTATCGCGAGGTGGCGCCGCTCGCCGCGACGCGGGACATGTTCGTCGACGCCTCGGGGAAGCTCACGGACCGGAGTGTGCTCGGCCATCTCGCGTCGGGCGTGCCCGGCGCCGTCGCGGGGCTCGATGCCGCACTGCAGCGCTACGGCACGATGTCGCTCGCCCAGGTGATGACGCCGGCGATCCGCCTCGCGCGCGATGGCTTCCTCGTCGACTCCGCGCTCTTCCGCTCGCTCCGCGGCGCGCAGGACCGCATCTGTCGCTTCGCGGGATGTGCCCTCTTCTATCCCAATGGGGAGGCGGTGCCGCCGGGGGGGCGCCTCGTGCAGAGCGACCTCGCCCGCACGCTGCAGGCGATCGCCGAGCAGGGCCCGCGCGGCTTCTACGCGGGTCCCGTGGCCGACGCCCTCGTCGCCGAGATGCGACGCGGGGGGGGGATCATCACCCAGGAGGATCTCACGCGCTACGAACCCAAGTGGCGCGACCCCGTGGTCTCCACCTACCGCGGCCACACGCTCATCACGATGCCCCCCGCCTCCTCCGGTGGGATCACGATGACCGAGTCGTTCAACATCCTCGAACACTTCGCGCCGCTCCCCCCGTTCGGGAGTGCCCCCTATCTGCATCTCTTGGCCGAGACCTTCCGGCGCGCATTCCAGGATCGGAACAGCAAACTCGCCGACGCCGACTTCGTCCCCGTCCCGCGGGCGGAGCTGGTCTCCAAGACGTATGCGCGCGCCCTCGCGCAGCAGATCGATCTCCGTCGCGCCTCGGTGACGCCGAGCTTCGCGCCGGCGGTCCGCGAGCCGGAGCACACGACGCACTATTCCGTCGTCGACGCGGCAGGGAACGCGGTGGCCACGACGACGACGATCAACGGGGGCTACGGCTCCGCGGTCTGGATCCCCGGCGGTGGCTTCTTCATGAACAACGAGATGGATGACTTCGCCGCCCAGCCGGGCACGCCCAACATGTTCGGGCTCGTGCAGGGGGAGGCGAACGCCGTGCAACCCGGCAAGCGGATGCTCTCGGCGATGTCCCCGACGATCGTCCTCGACCCGAACGGGAAGGTGCTCCTCGTGGTCGGCGCGGCCGGTGGCCCCACCATCATCACCGCGGTCGCGCAGGTGATCCTCAATGTGATCGAGCATGGGATGCCGCTCGCGGATGCGATGCGTGCCCCGCGGATGCATCACCAGTCGCTCCCGGATCAGATCCGTCTCGAGTCGCAGGGGTTCAGCGAGGCGACCCTCGCGCGCCTGCGGGCCATGGGCCACGACATCGCCCTCCAGAACGGGATCGCGAACGTGAATGCGATCATGCGCACCCCAACGGGGTGGCATGGGGTGAAGGAGCCGCGCGGCTCGGGGCTCGCGGTCGGGTACTGATGCCCCACCGGGTCACGCCCTGATGCGCGGGCTTTGGCGACTCCTCCCGTGGACCCGACCCTACCGGTGGCGATTCACCGTGGGCCTCGCGTGCGTGATCATCTCCACCGCGCTCTATAGCCTGATCCCGAGCCTGCTCCGCCGCGCGCTCGATCACCTGGGTGCGCCGGACCCCTGGCAGCCGGTCCTCCGCATCGCAGGCCTCATGCTCCTCGTCACCTCGGTCATGGCGGTCTTCCGCTTCACCATGCGGGAGATCCTCAACGGGGTCTCGCGCGTGATCGAGAACGACCTCCGCGATGCCCTCTTCGCCAAGCTCACGGCCCTCGATGGGGCCTATTTCGGTCGGACGCGGACCGGCGAGATCATGGCACGACTCACCAACGATCTGACCGCGGTACGCATGGCGGTGGGCCCGGCGGTGATGTACCTGACCAACACGATCTTCGGCGGACTCTTCGCCCTCGGGTTCATGGTCACGATCAGTCCGCGCCTCACGGGGCTCGCCCTGATCCCCATGCTCCTCCTCCCCATCGTGATGTTCCGCTTGGGGAAGGTGACGCATGACCGGTTCGAACGGGTCCAGGCCACCTTCGGTGAGCTGACGACGCTGGTGCAAGAGCATCTCGCCGGGATCCGGATCGTGCGGGCGTACGCGCAGGAACAGACGGAACGCGCGCGATTCGCGGCGCTCAGCGCGGAGTACCAAGACCGCAATCGCGCCCTCGTACGGCTCAATGGCTTGATGAATCCCACCTTCACGCTCCTCGCCGGCCTCGGCGCCGCGATCGTGCTCGGTGTCGGTGGGACGATGGTCCTCGACGGCACGCTGACGGTGGGGACCTTCGTCGCGTTCGGGCTCTATCTGAGCAATCTCACCTGGCCGCTCATCGCCCTGGGCTGGGTGACGAACCTCTTCCAGCGCGGGGCGGCCTCGTGGGGACGGATCCTGGAGATCCTCGACGTGCAGCCTCGGATCACCGACCCCGCCCCCTCCTCAGGCATCGTGGCCTTGCCCCCCGCCTCCACCGGGCGAACGATCACCTTCGACGGGGTCTCCTTCGCCTATCCGGACGCCTCGGGCCCGACCGGCCGCATGGTCCTGCAGGACATCTCCCTCACCATCCCTGCCGGCACGACCCTCGGCGTGGTCGGTGCGACGGGGAGCGGGAAGTCCACGTTGCTCGAACTCCTCCCGCGCCTCGCCGACCCGACGCAGGGGGTCATCCGGCTGGATGGCATCGATCTCCGCGACCTCCCCCTCGCCACGCTCCGCGCCGAGATCGGCTTCGTCCCGCAGGAGAGTCTCCTCTTCAGCGAGACCATCCGGGACAACCTCCACTACGGGACCGACGATGACGACGCGGTCCGCGAGGCCACCCGCGTCGCGCAACTCGCCGAGACGATCGCCGCCTTCCCGCAGGGCGCGCAGACGATGCTCGGCGAGCGTGGGGTGAACCTCTCCGGTGGGCAGCGCCAGCGCGCCGCGCTCGCGCGCGCCCTCGCCCGGCGGCCGCACGTCGTCATCCTCGACGACGCCCTCGCCGCGGTGGATACCCAGACGGAGGCGGCGATCCTGCGGGAACTCCGGACCGCGCTCGCCGGACGCACCGCGATCATCGCGTCGCACCGCATCACCGCCGTGCGCGACGCACAGTGGATCGTCGTGCTCGATGACGGCCGGATCGTCGAACAGGGGCGCCACGAGACCCTCGTGGCCGCGGGGGGACGTTACGCCGCCCTGCTCGAGCGGCAACGCCTCGAGGAATCGCTCGAGACGGCCTGAGCGCGGTCAGATCCGATTCGCGATGAAGTCAGGCGTGAGCGCCTGGAGCCAGGTCGAGAGGATCGTGAAGCGGTTGGTCACCATGAGCACCCCGACGCTCACCAGCATCACGCCGGCGCACCGATTCACCCAGACCATCCGGTGCCGCACCTTCGCGAAGAGGACGAGGAAGCGGTCCACGGCGAGCGCCGTCGCCAGGAAGGGCACCGCGAGCCCCATCGAATAGGCCGCGAGGAGGATGAGTCCGCGCTGCAGGTCGGCCTCATTCGCCGCCATCGTCATGATCGCGCCGAGGATCGGCCCGATACAGGGCGACCACCCCGCCCCGAAGGCGATCCCCACGAGCAGGGTCCCGAAATAGCCGAGCGGCTTGTTGGCGAGATGCACCCGCGTGTCGCGGGCGAGGAGCCCGAGATTGAGTACACCCAGGAGATACAACCCGAAGAGGATGATGAGCCCCCCGCCCACCCGACTGATCACCTCACGCGACCGGAGCATCAGCTGCCCGAACATCGTCGCCCCCGCACCCAAGGCGAGGAAGATCAACGAGAAGCCGATCACGAAGACCACCGCATGCTGCAGCGCCTCGCGCCGCGAGTGGCGCAGGTCCTCGAGCGACATCCCCGTGATGAAGGTCACGTAGCTCGGCACCAATGGGAGGACGCAGGGGCTCAGGAAGCTGAGCAGCCCCGCACCGAAGGCCACCAAGAGCCCCGCCGGTCCATAGATCCCCTCGGTCATGCGTCCCCTCGGATGCGGGCCGCCCCGCCGGCCCCACGTTGACAGCTCCCACAGATCCCATGGATGACGAGCCGATGCCGCTGGCGCGCGAACCCGCGCGACTCGGCGACGATCGTCGTCATCCGCTCCAACCGCTCATCCCGGAACTCCTCGACGCGCCCACACTGGGTGCAGACCAGATGCTCATGGTGGGGGATGTCGCGGGCCGGCTCGAACCGTCGGAACCCCTCGCCGAAATCGCGCTCCACTACGAGCCCGCTCTCGAGCAGGGTGTCGATCGCGCGATAGACCGTGGCCGTCCCCACCGCGGTGCCGCGCGCGGCCACGGCCTGCGCGATCTCCTCCGCGGAGAGATGGCGGTCCGACCCGAGCACCACCTCCGCGATGGCGAGCCGCTGCGCGGTCACGGGGAGATTGTGGTCGCGCAGGTACGCGACGAAGCGGTCGATTACGCCGCGGTCCGACACCGTGCGTCGGCCAGGAGGGCGCGCACCGCCTCGCCCTCGAGCCGCTCCGGCTCCGCGGCCTCGTTGGCGCGCGCCTGCACCCCCGCCACCACCGCCTCCACCGTGACGAGTGGCGCATCGGCTTCCGCCACCACCTCGTGCGTCCAACGTCCGCGGTCGGGGCCCTTGCGCGTCCACCGATACCGGGCGCTGAACACCACATGGCGCGCCTGCGTCGCATCCTCGGGCGTCGCCGCGATCACGGCGACCCCGGTCTCGATCGGACCCTGCCGGATCGGCGGGAAGAGATGGATCTCCGCGATCCGCGCATCGGGGACCACCTCGGCGATCGCCAGGAGGAAGCGCTCGCGGGCGTCCGCGGCGAGGGCCAACGTCTCATGTGCCATCGGGGAAAGATCGCCCCGCGCCGCCCCCTACAGCAATGCGACAGGGTCGCGATCGATGGCGAGGCGGAGTCCCCCGGCGGCCGGCACCTCCAGTCCGTCCGCGAGCCCACGCAGGAGCCGGGTGAGCGGCCCGACCTTCTCCGACTTGAGGATCACGTGCCAGCGCCAGCGCGCCTTGATCCGGTCCACGGGACAGGGCGCCGGGCCGAGCACCGAGACGTCGAGGCCGAAGCGCGCGTCGGCCTCGACGCACCACCGGGCCACCGTCCCCGCGAAGGTCGCCACCCCCACCTCGTCGAGCCCACTCACGATCAGGTTCGCCAGCCGGAGCGTCGGGGGATAGGGCGGACTCGTGCGCTGTGCGAGCTCCTCGGCCACGAAGGCCAGGTAGTCGTGCGTCGCCGCATGCCGCACCGCATGATGGCCCGGCGTGCGCGTCTGGATCACCACCGCCCCCCCCTTCGGCCCCCGCCCCGCGCGCCCCGCCACCTGGCTGAGCAACTGGAAGCTCCGCTCACTCGCGCGGAAATCGGGGAGATGGATCCCCACATCGGCATCGATCACCCCGACGAGCGTCACGTTGGGGAAGTCCAACCCCTTGGCGATCATCTGCGTCCCCAACAGCAGATCCACCTCCCCGCGCCCCACCCGCGCCAGGATCTCGGCGTGCGCCCACTTCCCACTCGTGGTATCGGCATCCATGCGCGCGATCCGCGCCGAGGGGAACCGCTCGGCGAGCACACGCTCCACCTGTTGCGTCCCGAGCCCCCGCTGACGCTCCATCGCCCCGCCGCAGTCGGCGCAGGCCCGTCCCGCCGGCTCCTGATGCTGGCAGTAGTGGCAGACCAGTCGCTCGGGGACCCGGTGGTATGCGAGGGAGATGGAGCAGTGCGGACAGACCGCCACATGCCCCTCCGCGCACTGGACGAACGGGGCGTAGCCGCGTCGGTTGAGCAGGAGGATCGTCTGCTCCTCGCGGGCGAGGCGATCACGGATCGCCGCCTCGAGCGAGGCGGAGAGTACCTGCCGCCGCGCACGCACATCGGGTGGCGAGACCCGGAGCTCCTGCCGGAGATCGACGACCTGGACCGCGGGCAGCGTCCCGCCCCCCACCCGCGCCGGCAACGAGAGGAGGTGCAGCCGCCCCTCCCGTGCGTTGTGCCAACTCTCGAGACTCGGCGTCGCGCTCCCCAGCACGCAGCGCGCCCCCGCCTCACGCGCCCGGATGAGCGCGACCTCACGCGCGTGGTAGCGCGGCGCCTCCGCCTGCTTGTAGCTCGCCTCGTGCTCCTCGTCCACGAGGATCGCCCCGAGGTCAGGGAGCGGCGCGAAGATCGCCGAGCGCGCCCCGACGGCGATCCGCTTCTCGCCACGACGGAGCGCCCGCCAGGCATCGAGCCGTTCGCCGTCCGAGAGGCCGGAGTGCAGCACCGCGACGAGATCGCCGAAGCGCGCCCGGAACCGCTCCACCGTCTGCGGGGTGAGCGCGATCTCCGGCACGAGGACGATCGCACTGCGGCCCTCGCGCCGCACCACCTGCTCGAGCACCTCGAGATAGACGAGGGTCTTCCCGCTCCCGGTGATCCCATGCAGGAGGAAGGCCGACCCCGGCGCCCCCGCGAGGATCGCGTCGATCACCTGCTGTTGTGGACCCGTCGGGCGAAGCGCGGCCCCGCGCGACGTCGCCGACGATCCCGCCGCCTCACGCGCGGCGAACGGATCGCGGAAGACCGCCGCGGATTCGACCCGAGCGAACCCCTTCGTCACCAGCCCATCGATGACGGCGCTCGAACATCCGAGCTGGCGCATCAGGTGCGCCACGGAGGCCTGCCCCCCGAGGGATTCGAGGAGCTCATAGGCGAGGCGTTGCTGTGGGGCTCGGCGGAAGGCGGTGTCGCGGGCCTGCAAGGTCGGGAGCGTGCGCTCGAGGACGAGCACCCGCTCGGTGCGACCGCGCGGTGCCGGGTTCCCCGCCTGCCCGAGCGCCACCGGCAGGGCCGCGCGGCAGACGAGCCCGAGCGCGACCACATGGTAGTCCGCGATCCATCGACAGGTCGCCAACAGATCGGCGGGCAGCGCCGGCTCCGCGTCTGGGACGGCGAGCACGGCCTTGGGAGCCGCCTCGCCGAGCGCCGCCCCATCGCTCGACCCCACACAGATCCCCACGACGCGCCGGTGGCGCACCGGGACCACGACCCGATGCCCCGGGGCGATCGGTGCGTGAGCTGCGTAGGTGAAGGTCTGTCGCAGGGGGAGCGGGAGCGCCACCTCGATCAGGTGCGGCGATGACGCCATCTAGATCAGGCCGCGCCGATTCAACACCCAGAGGAGTCCCCCGCCGAGGCCGAGCTGCACCGCGAGCATGATCCAGAAACCATACGGCAGGGTCGCGAGCGGCACGGATACGAAGTTCATCCCCCACATCCCGCTCACCACGACGAAGGGCACGCTCAGGGTCGCCACGACGGTCAACCCCTTGGTCACCATCCCCATGCGGTTCGAGACCTGCGTGAGATACGAATCCAGCGTACTGGAGAGGAGATCACGGTAGCTGTCCAACGTCTCCGTCAGGCGGATCACATGGTCGTAGACATCTCGGAAGTACACCTGGCTCTCGGCGGCGAGATACGGCGTCGGTCGGTTCTGCAGGATGTTGAACACCTCGCGCATGGGGCCCACATGGCGGCGCAACTGCAGGACGAGGCGCTTCACGCTGAAGATGTCGCGCAGCGCCTCCTGCTCGAAGTGCACGAAGACGCGCTCCTCCAGTCCGTCGATGAAGGCGTCCACCTGCTCGAGGATCGGGAAGTAGGCATCCACCGTCGCATCGAGCACATCATGCAGGACGCGCCCCGCCCCCTTGGCGAGCGGCTCGGGCGCCCGCGCGATCCGCTCCATCGCCGCCTCGACCCCGGGGGCATGCGGTCCGTGGGCCGTGACGAGGAAATTGGTCCCGAGGAAGCACCAGAGATTGAAGGTCTCGACGTCGAACTGGTCGGGCGTCTCCTCCACGAAGCGCACCCCGCGGACCACACAGAGGAGATAGGTCGGGAACTCCTCGAGCTTGACGCGCCCCTCGGTCGAGGTCGTGTCCTCCACGCTGAGCGGATGGAAGCGGAACGCCGTCGTGAGCAGCGCCTGCTGCTCGGGACTGCGCAGATCGAGGTCGACCCAGAGCGTCCCCGTACCCGCGGCGACGATCGCGGAGAAGCGCTCGGGATCGAGGTCGCGATGCAGGGCCCCGCCCTCATCGCGATACCACGAGCGCGGGGCCGAGGGTGCGGCGACGACCAGCGGGGTCGCCGGCTCCGGCGGGAGGACCGACGCCGACCGCTGCCGCCGGCTCCGCCGGAGCCGCGGAGGCGTCGGATGCGAGCGTTTGCGAGCCATGGCTCGAAGCTACTGGAGCGCGGTCAGGTGGGCGACCACCGCCTGCGCCACCCGGTCCGGGGCATACCCCCCCTCGAGCGCGCTGACCACCCGCCCGCCACACCACCCCTCGGCGCGGGTCACGACCTCCCGCGTCAGCGCGCGGATATCCTCGACCTCGAGCGTGAACCCCCCGAGCGGGTCCCCCGCGAGGCAATCGAACCCCGCGGAGAGGAGCACGAGCTCCGGACGCCACCCATCGGTCGCGGCATCCACCGCGCCGAGGAGCGCCTCGCGATATCGGTCGGGCGCGAGCCCCCCCGCCATCGGCACGTTCCAGACCGATCCCCGCGGCCCGCGATCCTCCGCGGCGCCGGAACCCGGATACCAGGGCCACTGGTGCATCGAGACGAATCGGATCGCGGGGTCGTGCTCGACCAACGCCTGGGTCCCGTTGCCGTGATGCACATCCCAATCGATGATCAGCACGCGATCGACCCCTGCCCGCCGCGCGGCGTGCGCGGCGATCGCGACGTTCCCGAAGAGACAGAACCCCATCCCCTGGTCCCGGAGCGCGTGATGGCCCGGCGGTCTGACCGCCGCGAACGCGCGCGTGGACCGACCG
>Ga0129333_10005286_pt1 | contig 12112 bp, 18 predicted proteins | sample CPB6_08_DNA_FD_94474 | JGI IMG/M metagenome (GOLD analysis project Ga0129333, IMG submission 94474) | Freshwater to marine salinity gradient microbial communities from Chesapeake Bay, USA - CPBay_Sum_0.6_0.8_DNA | ecosystem: Environmental > Aquatic > Marine > Coastal | place: USA: Chesapeake... | reverse complement strand
CGGCGCGGGGAATTGCCAAGCTCAATGCCAATCTGCTCTAATTCGCCAACGAGGGCCTCGTTATAGGCAATAACGGCATTCTCGATGCGGGCATGCTCGCGGAAAGCCTTGTTCTTGATGCGGGCCTCGTCTGCCTGGCGCTGCACAAGCTTTGCCAGGCGCACGTTTTCGCCGACCGTTTCGTGGTCCACGTCATTGCTGGTCAGCTCGGTCTTGATGTAGCCACGGAGCTGGTTTGGCTTTGCCAGGCCAGGGTGGCGGGCGTAGAGGGCCTCAGCAGCGCCGAGGTATGAGCCGATCTCCTCGTAGAGATCCTTGATCTCAGAACGAAGGTGGCTGATTGGGGTCAAAGTCATCGAGTTCGGTAGGTACAGTTACCTCAGTTTCCAGTATAGCATACTGGATGTGCTCCAGCACGCCAGGGGTGTCGTCAATGATGACGTTGGGGCGCACCAGCGTGCGAAGCTGCTGCAGGTAGTGCGGCTCGGCTACTGCCACCACAGCCATCGCGGTGTGCGGTGTCAGGTCGACGGCAGAGCACTGCTCCAGCTCACGCAGGCGCTTTGTCAGCCACACGAGCGCTGGGTTCTGAATGTGGTCCAAGAGGGGCTCCAGGGCCTCTCTGCGCTCTGGGCGGTGGACATAGATCCGAAGCAGGCGCTTCTCGGCTGCCAGGCGCGTCTGGGGCTCTGTGCGGGGCTTCCACGGTGCAGTCGAGTGGAAGAACTCGTGGTTCCCCCACTCTTTAGCAAGCTTCTCGGCCTCCTTGTCGTTGGTGGAGAGAACCCTGGCCGCCCTGTCGATATAGTGTGCCCGAAGAGCTTTACTACGGAGGTTGTCAATAAGTGTCCGTAACTTTTCTTCCACGTCCGTAACCATTGCCGAATTGTTCGTATCCAGTGCTGCAGCCCAGGTGTCGATCACCCAGTCCAGCCAGGAAGGAGCGGAAGCAAGGTAGCTGTAAAGGTCATCGCCAGAGCGAATCACCTCGTCAGGATCCTGGCCGTCAGGCAACGAGGCGACGGTGATATTGATGTCTCCAGCGAGAGCCATCGGCCCAGCAGCTGAAATAAACAATTCCGTGGCCTTCCTGCCGCCGGCATCCCCGTCAAAGCACAGGATGAAGTTCTTGATGTTGGCGCTCAGTCTCCTGAGTGTCGTCTGGTCTGGTGCTCCAGTGCCTTGCATTGCAACCACGTTGCGGATGCCAGCCTGCCACATAGAGACCACGTCCAGGTGCCCCTCGACAAAGACGATGGAACCAGCCTCGCGGGCAGCTTCCTTAGCGCGAACCTCGTTAAAGGCAATCTGCTTTTTCTGGAACAGATCGCTGTCGGCGCTGTTCTTGTACTTAGGGTTTTGATCAGGTTTGGTGGCTCGGCCAGTGAACCCGACAAGCTCGTTCTTGTGGTTGTAGATCGGCAGCGTGATGCGGCCAGCGAAGAACCCGCTCGGCGAGAAGCCGATGCCGAACTCCTTGGCAGCTTCTGCCGTCAGGCCACGGTCCACCAGCAGTTGGCGGATGCGAGCAGCCTTTGGGTCCCGCAGGTTGGTCCTATAGGTGGCTTGCTCTGCCTCCAGGGCAGCCACTGCAGTGCGGCGCTGCTCCCGGCGGCGGGCAGTCTCCTCGGGGTTTTCGTCGGTCAGCTCGACCTCGATGCCCAGGAGGGTAGCGGTCTTATCGACAGCATCACGCCAGGCCAGGCCAAAGCGCTGGCCAACGTAGTCGATCGCGTCGCCGCCGCCCCTGCAGACATGACAGAAGCAGAAGCCCTTGTCGTCGCTGATGGTCAGTGACGGGTTGGTGTCGTCATGCCAGAGGCATTGGGACAGGAACTCGTGCCCGACCTTCTTGAGCTGGCCACCAGTAGCAGCCACAACCTCCGACAAGGGGGCAGCCTTGATGGCCGCAATGGTTTTCTGTGAGATGCTCATGGGGGAAGTATAGCACGGAATCAGAACAGGCTGGCCTGGACGCGACCATCGCCCAGGTCTTCCCATCCTTCCAGCAGGCTAATATCCGTCTCTGCCCAGTCGGTGGCAGCGCAGCCAGCAGCATTAAGGATTGCGTCGACGGCCTGGCGGGGGATCCGCGAGCCGTTGCCCGACAGGTACACCTCCATTTGGTTGAGGTAGTCCTGATTGGCCCCTTCCAGCGTCGCCAAGGCCCTGTCGGCCTGCTGCTGGTACATCGTAGCGAAGTCCACCTCGGATGGCTCCAGGGGCTCTGTGGGCGTCGCCTGGTCCTTCAGCTCCAGCGGAGGCCCCGAACAGATCTTGCGCACCTCCTGCCATTCCTGCAGCTGGATGCCAAGGGCTGCTGCCACCTCAATATCAGATGCACCACGGTAGAGCAGCTTGCGGCCCTTCACCCAGCGCTCACGCATTTTGTGGCTGAGCCGTACAGCGTACGTACGGTCTCGGACCCAGTGGAGCAGCTCGCCGCGAATTGTAGGGGTGGCCAGGCTGGAGAACTTCATGCTCTTGCCTGTCACGGGGTGGGGCCTGCTGGCATCGTACCGATAGGCAGCTTTACAGAGCCCCTCAAAGGCAACTGATTCAAGCGTCTGGTAGTCGATACCAGTTGACCGCTGGATGCGCCAGGCTTCTCGGCGGGCAAGGTTTAGGTTTTCCGCTGCAAGCTTTTGCTGTTCCTTGTTCAGCTGAAACTTTGCAGGTTTCCTCGCCATTGTGCAAACTGCTAACTGAGTCCAGTCTACCAGTTTGCATTAAAATCGGGGAGACGTTATCGGACGCCTCACTTGATCAAAGAGTGACCCCTCTGTTTGAGCTTCCGGGGATAGGCTTGAGGGGTGTTTTCCGTCGGCCGGGAATCGAACCCGGACTCCAATTGCATTATCTGCGTGTCCTGGCCACTGGACTACCGACGGGAATGGCCCCATTTAACACTTGAGACGCCTCAAGGACGCACAGAGGTGGGGGCTCAGCCCGATGCCGAAGCAGAGCGGGAACATCAGTAGTCTACCATACGTGATACTGGTGAGCCTTCGGCAGTGCCTTATCGCCACGCCCCCAGGTAACAGTTGTCAGCTGCGGAGCGCTGCGTTGACTCATGTAGTTTACGGCCATGGTCACGGCATCAACGATGTCATCATTCTTCGATGCAGGGAAGAGTGAGAACTCGTTGATGTAGGCATCCAGCCAGGTAGCACTGATTGGCAGGAAGATGTTCCCAGCTTCAACAATAGGTACCATCCCGCTTGCCCTTGCCTCCTTGGACTTCTCTGGCTTGAATCCAATAAGGCCAGGTACGCGCGTGCTCATCATTTGGTAGACAGCATAACCAGAAGCAGCCAGCTCAATAATAGTGCCAGAGAGAGCATGACGCTGATACATTCGGTTGATCATTGCCATTGTTCCCACTACATCTAGCTTTTCTCTGACAAGGTCAAGCACGTAGAACCGGTTTCCTGACTGTCCCACGACAGCGCCCACCACGTAGTCCGACTTATTGGTAGCAGTGAAGGTAGCGTCAACCGAAAGCATGATTCTCTGGAACTCCGGCATGACCGTATCGTGAGAATAATACTGCCACCAGTCAGGGTGAAACATGTTACCACCCTCTGGAGCGGGTCGCTGCTGATAGAGGGAAGCGAAGTCCCGTGAGCCGACGGCTTCCCGAATGCGCTCCAGATCGTCCACGTCGTAACGCTGGGGGCAAAGGGCCTGGCCAACCTCCGTACGCCAGTCAGGAACCGTTTCACAGTGCTCTGGCAGCTTTGGGCGATCACCTTCTTCTTCATATAGGGCAGGCAGGTCTACGATTGTCCAGTTTTCACGGCCCTTCTCTGAGACGTTCATCTCGTTTTCCAGTAGCTGGCCGATCATGTCATTCTCGGACCAGCGGGTCTGGATGACAACGATTGCACCCACCTGTGGCTCAAGACGTGTGTACAGGGTGGACGTGTACCAGTCGTTGAGCTTTTCCATCATGCGGGCGCTCTCGGCGTCCTCGCGGTTCTTGACGGGGTCGTCAATGATCAGAAGGTGGCCAGATCGACCAGTAATGGCACCGCCGACACCAGCAGCCCACAGGCCACCGCCACCCTCCGTTCCCCAGGCGTTTACGGCTTGACTGCTGGGGTTAAGGAGGCCACCTGCCTCGCGGTAGTAATCACGGGCCTTGCGGGAGAATCCTTCGGCGAGTTCTGCTGAATAGGAGCTAATCCCCACAAACCGATCAGGGTGAGCGAGTAGATAAGCAGCAGGGAGAAGTTGACTTGCAAGGAGTGACTTGCCATGTCTTGGCGGGACCTGAAGTATAAGTCGATTGCACTCTCCGTCGATGACCCTCTGTAGCTGTTCAATGACCGTCGCATGGAACTTGTAAAAACGATAGTTTGGAAATACTTGTCGAATGAACTTCCAGAAGACAACCTTTTTTCCGTCCTGCAGCTTGCTGTTCTTCTTGGCCTTGATAGCCTTAACCAGATCTTGTCCCTGTGCCGCCTTGGCCAGGTAGTCTTTTCCGAGTTTTTGGGACATGATCAATCTTCATCGAGTGGAATTTCTTCGATGTCAGTGACATCTTCAACATTGACCTGCTCTAGCTCTTGGTCAACAACTTGCATCAGCTCATTAACGCCAAGGGAGGTTGCCCATGCCTGGCGGCCAGAGTCAGAGATGTTAGCCGCTGCACGCAGCAGACCAGAGACAAGAGCCATCGGGATGTCCTCACCCTCCTCTTCTGCCTTCTGGATGCGCTTCTGGATGATGTTCACCAGATCAGAGGATACATCCATCATCCGCTTGGCCTGCTCCTCGTTGGCCTGGCGGAACTCCTCAATCGCCTGCCTGTGGCGCTTGCGCTCCATCTTGTTGGCATCCCTCATGGCCAGGGTCAGCTGCTTCTGATCCCATGAGGCTGCACGACGCTGCCACTCATACTTGGTGGCCCAGGTGCTAATTGTGCCCTCGGCGACGCCAGTGGCCTCTGCTGTGGCGGCGTAGCTGCGGCCTGACCCTGAGTTCATGTAAAAGCAGAAAGCCCGATATTGCTGGTCTGTCTCATGCCTCCCAGCCTCTCTGACCCTATACCCTCGTCGGAAGCCCCAGATTGGCCCTGGGTTGTAGGGTGGTTTTGCTTCCTTCCAAGATGTAGGGTCCGTATTCACAGTTCAGGAATCACTCCTCGCTAGGTAGTGTACCAGAAGGAGCAAATTCCTGAAGGTCGTACTCGTCGTACAACTTCTTCATGGATTCCGTTGTCTGCCATTCGCTGAAGGCAAGCTCTATGCAGCCTTTTTGAATGACGTACTCAGAGAACCCTTGGGAAAGCAGAACCTTCTCAAAGATCTTGAACCAAGCATGCACGTTTTGATGCGTCATGTCAGATTCAAATGTAACTTCGTAGCCAGGGAACTGCTCTCCAAGTGCGCCAACCGCTTCGGAAACGACGTTGATAACAAGTTTGTCAGCCATCAGGGAAAAAGAAGAATGAGCAGAATGAAAGATGAGCACACAAGTAGGATGCTAGAGACACCTACTAGAAATTCAACCAGAAACTCTTTGTCGTCTTCAGTCATCAGATACTCCAGAGATGTAGCCGTCAAAGGGAGACGGATTGTCAAGGTAAGCCTCAATAACACCAAGTTGAGTATTGCACCTGCCACATAAGAGGCCCCTAACTCTTCCGGTTTTATGGCAATGATCAACAGCCAAGCGGTTGCCACTGCGGCATAAGTTTTTGCAGATAGCGCAAACACCGTTCTGGTTAGCGAGCATTGTTTCGTAATCTTCTGCGGTAATACCGTAGGTTCGCAGTAAGTGTTTGGCCCTGTCCCGTTCTGGTGATGGGTAACGTTTGCGACCTGCCCTGACCTCGGGAGTAGCCTCGGCCCAGCGTTTTCTGTTGTAAACACGAACGCACTCCTTGCACTTGTTACTCAGGCGGTCGCGAGTGTGGGGATGAGGGGAGAACTCATTGCCCTCCTTCTCCACGTTACAGTATTTACAGGTCTTCACAGAAGAATGCCTCGTAAACGTTTGGCAGTTGCTCCTCAATAATGTCCTTAATCGCATTGGCTATCAGGCGATGCTCAAGCTGGGTCTCCTGGCCGGCACGAATCTGCGTATAGTGCAAGAATGAGCGGATAGAGCCTGACATGTACATCCTAGTAGGAGTTCCAAGAGGTAGCACTGACCGCGCACACTCTTTTGCAACACCATGCGCTACAAGCTGATCGTACAGCTCTTGGGCCTGGGAATACAGGGCGTAAATCTGAGGCTCAAACCAGTCTTTGATTTCGGGGTCGAGGTTATCGTGGCTGGCTTGCTTGTTCTTCAGGTCTTGAGTCCTCAGGTGGGGCAGGCCAACGGGCGGCAGGTCGCCAACATCCGAATAGCGCTGGCTGAATTCTTGAAACGAGAACGAGCGATGGCGCAGGATTTGAGCAGCAATAGCACGAGTCGTCTCGATTTCGATCTGCATCGAAGCCATCTCAAAAGGAGACCAATGCTTGTGTTTAATCAGGTACTTGATCAAACGTGGAGCAGTCTCCATGTTGCTTTGGTTGTTTGGGTTGGAGACTCGGGCCATGTAGACAATCTGCTCTTCAGCATTCGGAGTGATGCTGACCAGGCGTGCGGAGTGGACTTCGCGGTTCATCAGTATTCAGTGCGAGTTGTCGGGGTGTAGGGATGGCGGCGCTTGTCCCTGATTGCGTCGGCCATTTCGTCGATGGCCCTTTCTAGGAGGCGGGCGCCTCCACAGTAGGCACCTCGGGCGTTTGGGTCGCCTTCGACGATCCAGTCAAACCAGCCGTCTTTCAGCTCTTCAATGGTGATCTTAATCAAAACAGGTCCTCCGACTCATGGGGTTGAGATTGGCTGTAGGGGGTGTACCAGCTGGGGTAGCTGAGTCTCCTGATTGTAGCAGGCCGACCAGGCCATTCCCCTGTCTCGTTACAGGTCTTAAACAAACGGAGGGCGGCAATGCACTTGGCCATGCCTTCTGCCATCATCTCTTCGTCGGCCTGGAACAGATCCACAGTATAGGGAGCCTTGCGCTCGACTGCCGCGAAGATGAAGTCAAACTTCTTGCCGAATGCAACCTCTGCGGCCTTCGCGTAGAAACCTGCCTGAAAATCATACCCCAGGCCAACCACCTTCTTGGTGAACAGGTCGGGGTCAACGCTGTCGGTGGTCTTCAGGTCCAGAACGATCCCAGCCTCCAGGTCAACGCGATCCAGCCGAGCCTTGCAGGGCACCCCTTCCCATTCCCAGTAGATCGACACCTCGTTGTGCTTGATGTAATCAGGCTGGGCGGGGTCGAAGTAGGCCAGCTTGCTCAAGGAATTAGCCATCCCTATCACGCTGCCCCAGGGGTCGTCCTTGCCGCCCTCAGAGAGGGCTTTCTTGCGCCCCAGAGAAGCCTTCCACTCCTTGCCCTCCTTGGTGGATAGGTTGATCCCGTCGGGCTTCTTGACGTACTGGCGGTCAAATGCCTCTTGGCCATCCAGGATCAGGCAGTGCAGGGCGGTGCCCATCTCCATTGCTGGAGTCGGGATCAGCTTGTTCTTCAGTGCTGCCTGGTAGTGTGCTGGGCTTTCCAGGATCTTCTTCAGGGAAGACTGGTTGACACCTTCCTCCCGCCTGTAGTTAAACTCAGACTCGTTCCACGCTACGGTTGCGCTCATCGGTTCCTAAAGTAGGGTCTCCTGACAGTCTAATGGAATGAGTCGAATGACCCAGAGCGAGTCACTCTTTGGAGCCCTTTGCCAGCGGACCTGGATCTCGGGGATGATGGATACCCTGTCGTCCACCCAGAGCAGTTTGTTGGCGGCATCCATGAGTGCTCCCACAATGTTATCCGCGTCTGCCCTACCCTCACCACGAACGTCGATCTCAAGGCGGATAGGCCCCTCCAGTGGCGGCCTGTCCCATTGCTCCTTGATCTGGCGGATCATTTCAGCCTGCTTTTTACGGTAGTCAGCAGGCATGAAGGTACCCTTCGTGGTCACGCGCGGCCTTGATTTGCTAAAAAGCGGCATGTTGATTACCAGTTTAATCACTTGCGTTTTTTCAGCCGAGTAACCAAGAGTACCAAGAGCACAAAAAAGGCACCGCTGAAGACAGCAGTGCCGAGAGTAAGTTGAACAAGGATTAGCCAAGGCATCATCTTAGCAGTTTTAGTCTCATCAGCCTAGAGGCTTCCGAGGCTTCCTCTGGAGTTGAGAACGTTCCCGCCGAATACAACTTGTTGTCAAGCTTAAACTGAGACTTGTAGCCTTTGTAGTGTTTTGTTTGCCATGGTAGCTTGTTTTGTTTAGACTTGATTTCATAGCAGCTGAAATGGCGCCTGTTCTCCATTTGTTCTGAATGTGTTGCCCAGCGTAGATTCCCTGGTTCGTAGTGTCCATTGTTGTCGATTCGATCCAGACTGCAGCCTTCGGGCCTCGGGCCGAGTACGGCATCTACGTATCTGGCAAAAGCTTCAAAACCTTCAGATCTGCTTCTTCCTGGCTTGCTTTTGCTCCACTCTTCGTGCAACGTGATCCCTCTTCCTCCGTAATGCTCATAAACTTTACAGCTTGGAGAGAAGCATCTCTGCCGTATGCTTTTCCAGGTAGTGTAAAGATAGTGGTCTCTTGCTTTCATTTCACTTTTCTCCAGTGCCAAGCATAAGAGCTGCATCCATTGGGGTCTTGGCGTACTTCCAAAGACCATCCTTGTCAAACTCAGAGATGAAGTTATTGGCGTACATGTGAGCAGCGGAGTAGCTCATCACTTTGCGCCACATCGGGCCGACTAGGATGAGCGGCTTTGCTTCCATGTGTCCGACTTGTAGCAGTTGAGCTACAGTCAGAATCTCTAGCATAGTGCCCACGCCACCAGGCAAAGCAACGAAAGCGTGGCAATCATCAGTAAACTGTTTGAGTCTGGTAAAGAAATTGTCGTGGTGACTGTCAACCTGCACTGCTGAATTTGTGCATAGTTCGTTACACAGGTAGATGCTATAGCCGAGTGAACAGGTGCTTCCTTCGCAGCCAGACCTGGCTCCGATGTTAGCTGCTTCCATGAGGCCGGGGCCGCCACCGGTGGCAATCTGCCATCCATTCTCAGCAAGCAGCTTAGCCGCTTCAACAGTTTCCTGATAGATTGCCTGTTCGGGTGTTGGGCGTGCGCTGCCGAAAAGTGCAACAGTCTTCATTGTGAAACCTCCGTGGTGCCAAGGACGTACGTTTTGCCAAGCTTGTCAACGCCGAAGATCAGGCCGCGACGCTCAAACGTGCTAATGATCTCATCGTTCTCAAACTGGTCGAGATCTTTGTGCAGTTCGTCAAGATCAACCTCGCAGAACTGGCCAGCGAGGAGGTCTCCCCACTTACTGACAGGATCAGGAACCGCCTGAGTGGGCTCTACAGGCCCCAGCGTGGGGTCCCAGAGGTCTTGCTGGTTATCTAGTGCCTCCCAAGCATCGTAGACCTCATCCAGGCTCACGCGAGGCTCTGCGCCCTCGGCGGCACAGGCTGCGTAGTCCTCCAGTACATCCTCGTAGGTGACTGCATAGGGGGTCTTGACGCCCTCCAGCGCTTCGATCTCGCGGTTGAGGTACCACTGAGCCTTGCGCAGGTCTTCGATGGTCTTTGCCGGATCCTTGCGACCAGCACGACTTACATATTTAACGCAATTTCCCAAGCGATACGAAAGCCTCCAATCCTCAATAACATCAATCGTCTCGTATTTGCGGCCTTCCGCATAATGAGCGGGGCGTTCGACTGAATCGAAAGTCATTTGGTCTCCGTGGTAAGGTTCCTGCTGTCGTAGATGGAGATGCGGCGGTTGCCAACAGCTAGCAATACGACGCAACGTTGTTTGTCGCTGTACTCAACAACTCCCTTACCCCAGCCGGCGCCGATATACGCTTTAACAGGAGTGCCTTTACGAAGGATCGGCAGTGGAGTCGGAGGTTGTTGCATGCGCTCGCCAGCCTTTACAGTTGACGGCTTCGGTGTAAACTCACCAGTCTCGCGATTGAAGCGGCCCATTGCGAACGTGTTCGTCATTCAGTATAATGGCTGACTCCTGTTCGTTCCAGACCTTAACGGCCTGTTCCCAGTTCAGCCCTTTGATCTTCTTGCCTGTTTTCTTGCACAGGACGCAGAATTGGCCCTCGGAAGGTGGGTTGGTGGACTCTTCGATCTCTCGTTCAAGGTTGCGCTGGTAGCGTTCCTTGCGCAGCCTTTTGTTCTGTCTTTGTGGCATGGTTAGAAGGGGATAGGGAGACGGTTGCGCTCATCTGCAGCCAGGTCGGCCAGCAGGTGATGAGGCATCATACCATCCAGGGCGGTAACCACATTGATCACCTTGTGGACGTTCTGGCGGTTCTCGCCAAGGGTGAGGACCCAGAGGTCTTCGTCAGCATTATAGCGCAGAATGCGGCTGCCGACCATCTCACCCAGCACCTCGTCCACCAGCAGCTCAACCCTGGTGCGGTCCACGTAGTCACCCTCCAGGGCACTCCATGCGCCGACCTTCAGGTCTTCAGTAGAACATACCTGGCTGATGGCTCCAATGACCTCAGAGGGCCGTACAGCGCCCCTGTAGAGCAGGATCGGCCAGATAAAGGTGCGGACGTGCGAATGCGTCAGGACTGGCGTGTCATCCCACAACAATCCCGCAAAGCCTGGGGCCATCTCGGATTCTTCAAGGTTCATAGGGGTTCCTCAACAGCAGTAGTATAGCACAAAAAAGGGGGCTTGCGCCCCCGGTAACACTTCTTCAGAAGGCGTCGCCGCCAGCTGCAGCCTCTGGGCGTGGATCCAGGTAGATCACTCGGGCCGACTTGACGTCCAGGTAGGTCTTCCCCGAATACTCGCGCTGGACGAGCTGCCCGTGAATAGCTACTTTTGAACCCCGCTGCAGACGATCAGCAGCGATCTGAGCCGCTTTACCACGAACCTCTACGCGATAGAACTGACCGACAGACTCAGCACCAGGCTTGGTATAGATGTACTCCTTGTCGACCACGGAGAATGTCGCGATAGAGTCACCCGAATCAAACTGCTTGACAGTCACAGCGGGTTCGCCTTGCTTGCCAGTGACGGAACCAGCGAGGGAGATTGAAGCCATTTCGTTTCCTTGAGTAGGTTTGCTGGGGACGTTTTTAGCGAGGTGTCCCCTCCCTCGTGCCTACAGTCTACTGGGCCACGTACTCCTGAATCTGGCGTACTGCCAGACGAACCTTGTCGCGGTTCGGCTTGCTGCACATCTTGAAGTCCAGCAGAACAGGGTCCAGGGCGCCACGCTTGGCATAGGCCAGCACAACGTCCTGCAAGCGGGGTTCGATGCCAGCGGCACTCATAATGCCGTGGTAGTCGACGAACGCCTTGGGCTCGTCCTCTCCGCGATGCGTGAGGCTCTGCTCTGCGGAGATGCTTTCGATCAGGTTGCAGTCTTCTACGATGGCCGCATCGAAGGAGATGCTGCCATAGGCTGCGCGAGCACAGGCGGATGCCAGCGGCACCCACTTGGCAGCCTTTGCACTGCGGAACTTGCCGTGGTTCTCCCAGTAGAAGATCTCACGGGCAGACGACTCGGGAACCCGAATGTCGCTGATGGTATCGACGTGGTACTTGCCGATGGCCTGGCGGACCCATGCGTTGGCATAGGTAGCGAAGGTGTAACCGCGAGAAGAGTCATACTTCTCTGCAGCACGCCGCAGGCCGAAGTATCCCTGCTGGAGCAGGTCCAGGGTCTTCTCCTCACCCCAGCGCAGGGCGCGGCCACCAGCCTGCATGTAGGAGCGGGTGAACTTGACGATCAGGCGCAGGTTGTGCTTGCACAGCTTGTTGACCCACTTGGTGTGCTCCTTGGAGCCAGGCTCAGCTGCTTGGATCTTGCGCGAGATGCGGATGGTCTCCTCCGGGTTCAGAAGCGGGTAGCGGCCAGCAGCATTGAGCCAGGAAGTGATTGAATCGGTCATTGCGTTTCCTCGTTGAGGGCTTACCATGTAAGTGTACCATGAAAAAGGAGGCTTGTCAAGCCTCCACAAGAACTCCGTTGAAGAAGTGGGCCAGCTGCTGAGCCGCCCACTCCAGCTCACCAGTTCTCCCCGTCGTCGGCTGCGGCTTCGGCGGGAGCGAACTTG
>Ga0129333_10005284_pt1 | contig 12117 bp, 10 predicted proteins | sample CPB6_08_DNA_FD_94474 | JGI IMG/M metagenome (GOLD analysis project Ga0129333, IMG submission 94474) | Freshwater to marine salinity gradient microbial communities from Chesapeake Bay, USA - CPBay_Sum_0.6_0.8_DNA | ecosystem: Environmental > Aquatic > Marine > Coastal | place: USA: Chesapeake... | reverse complement strand
GCCACAGCGACATCGCCGGATGGTCCTTCAGGTTCCGCCCGATTCCTGCCCTCGACACACCACTGCGCCGCAGGAGAATCGGACTCCAGACCGTGCCTGCGGCGAGCACCACGCCGTCGGCGATGAACTCATCGTCGCCGACGACGACTCCCCTCGCCCGGTCGGCTTCGACGGCAATTTCCGCCACCGACTCCCCCGCGTGAACGACCATGCGACCGGAGTCCTCGAGCGCCCGGGGTGTCACAAAGACACTGAATGCATCGGCGCGGCGACCATCGCGCAGCGACAAGGCCACCCGACCCGCGCCGTCGTACGTTTCGCCCGTGTGCCGACACTCGCTCGCACCCATTCCGCGCGCCGCCGCCAGAACGGCACCCGTCACCGGTCCGGCCTCTGACGCCGACGCGAAGTGTGAGGGAAGACCAAGCAACGCGATTTCGGCACTGACGGACCGCCAGTTCCATCCGGTGCATCCGTGCATGGTGGACCACGCATCCCAATCGTCCTTCGTGCCCCACATCTGCACCAACGCGTTGATTGCGGTGGTGCCACCGAGTGCACGGCCACGCAGGTACGGGTAACGAAAACCACCGGTGTACGTGGATGCGAACACTGACCCATCGAGAAGGTCGGTTCTTGACGTCGACTCGGCGAGTCGGGGCGACGCATTCGTCGCAGACGCCCCACCCGCTTCGAAGAGATGCACCTCGTAACCGGCATCGAAAAGACGCGCAGCGGCAACACAGCCCCCGGCGCCCGCACCGACAACGACGATGCGGCGGGTCAGGAAGACGTTCCCGCGTCGTTGCCTGCGGCCGCTTCTGCGTGTCGACGGGCGGCATCGGCATAGTGGAAGGGTGTCGGCAGACCGTGCAGGGTTGCGCCACCGTCGACGCACAGGGTCTGGCCCGTGACGAAGGCTCCCTCGTCGCTGCAGAAGAAGAATGCGGCCTTGGCGATGTCGTCCGACGAACCCATTCGGCGCAGCGGGGTCAGCTCTTGCAGTGCCTGAATGGCGGGTGCGACCTTGAAGATTCTTGCCGTCATGGGAGTTTCAATGAGACCCGAAGCGACACAGTTGAAGCGGACGTTGCGCGGACCGTACTCAACCGCGGCGATTTTCGTCGCGTATTCGACACCGGCTTTGGAACTGCCGTAGGCGGCAAGACCAATTGCCGGGCTGTGCGCCGTCTGCGACGAGATGGAAAGGAACGAACCACCGCCGGTGGCGGCCATCGAGTTCCCGAAGTGGCGCATGCAATAGATCGCCCCCGTGAACTGCACGGCCTGCATCGCCGTGAGTTTCTCGGGTGTCAACTCCGCAATCGGAATGCTCTGTTCGTAGCCCGCGCAATTCACGGCAATGTCGATGCGACCAAAATCTGCCTCGACGCCCGCCACAAGCGCAGCAACGTCATCGTCGAGCGTGATGTCGCACTTGTACCCCTTGCCACCAATCGTGCCAGCAGCAGCCTGCACAATGTCGAGGCGCCGTGCGGCTATGGCGATTCGGGCTCCTTCGGCGGCGAATCGTTTCACGATTGACTCGCCAAACCCACTGTGACCGCCGATCACCACCGCCACTTTGTCTTTCAATCGGCCGTTCGCCTGACCCATTTTCTCCCCCTGATCGGTACGGGGAGATTCTCCGCTAGTTGGTGCTCTTTGGCAAGCCCGCCAGATGGGCCGCATCGTTGTAGCGCACGATCTGCCAGCGACCCGGCTTCACGTGAACCAATTCGGTGATGGAGGTGTTCAAGGTGTGGACCTCGAATTCACCCACTGGTGCGCTGCGCATGGCATGTCGCAGACACGTGTCGATGACCCCTGCGTGGCACGCCACGACGATTGTTCCCCCCGACCACGTGTCGATCGTTCGGCGAAGGGCGCCGCCAACCCGAAATTGAAACGCTGCAACGGTTTCGCCACCCGGGTAGGTCTCGTCATACGGGTCGATCGACCAGTCGCGATGACCGAATTTGTCGACGAAATCGGCGTACGTCATACCGTCGCAAACTTCACCCGGGTCGTGTTCACCCCAGTCGGCATCGATGACGAGGTCGGGGTGGCCGAGGGACGGAGCAATGAGGTTCGCCGTTTCGATTGCTCGCTTGTAGTTGCTGGCCACGAACGCCGTCGGTGCCTCGAGGCGTTCCGACGACCATCGGGCGTTCAAGGCTTCGGCCTGCTTGCGACCGAGGTCGGACAATCCGCTGCACTTGCGAGGACCGCCGATCATCTTGTCGACCGCCACCTGTGACTCTCCGTGGCGAACCAGGATGATGCGGGTTCCCGTCACGCGAGCTTCTCCACGAAGGCCTCGAGTTGGCGCAGATTGCGACACTCGTAGACACCGTCGGTGTGCGATCCGTATTCACCAACGATCGAGTCACCGGTGTTCCAGTACGAACGGGGTTCCGGGTTCAACCAATAGACATGTCGCGCTCGGTGCTTCATTTCGCGAACCACCCAGCTTTGAGCGGCGTGATAGTTGTTCCGGGCGTCGCCCAACAGCAACACGGTGGTCTTCGGACCCACGTCCTTGCCGTATCGCTCCCAGAAAACCTCGAACGCGTGGCCGTAGTCGCTGTGGCCGTCGACCCACACCACGTCGGCCTCGGTGTTGACCCTGTGGATTGCCTCGGTGATGTCCTCGGTGGCCTTGAAGTAGTCGGTGACTTCGTCGAGACCGTCGATGAAGACGAACGAGCGAACCTTTGAGAACTGACCCTGGATGGCGTAGACGAGCATCAACGTGAACCGGGCAAACGCCGCAACACTGCCCGAAATGTCGGCGACGACCATCAGTTCGGGCTTCGCCGGACGCGGGTACTTGAACTTCGGCTCCGCCGGAACTCCGCCGTAGTTCAGCGAGTGCCGAACGGTGTTGCGAAAGTCGAGGGGGCCCTTGCGGCCATGACGGCGTTTGCGGGCGAGGCGAGCGGCAAGTTTGCGCGTCAACGGGTAGAGCGCTTTTTTCAGGTTCTGCATCTCGTCGCGGCTGGCGTGCATGAACTCGACGTCTTCGGGCAGCGGCTTGCGCAGGGTCTTGGCCATTGCCTCGGCGCCGCGGTCGGCCACGAGTCGCCGGCGGATCTCGGCTTCGATCTCTTGTTTGAACTGCTCGATGCGGTGTTGCATCTCGTCGTTTTCGAGGCGACGTTCCAGATCGGTTTGCGGCATTTGACCGTCGTCGGACTTCGCCTGGTCGATCTTGCTCATCATGTTGTCGAGGTCGAGGTTTCGCAGAGTGCGATAGAGGTAGTAGGTGCCACCGACCGGCCGTCCGGGTTCCATGCCCGCGAATCGCTGCACGGCCTGCTTGGCGAGTGCGCGCATCATTGCCTGGTCACCGTCCATGATCGCCCTCATGAGCAGGTTCATCAACTCTTCCTGGGTGAGGGAGTCCATTGCCCCCGCTCCACCCTTGCCCTCGCCCTGACGCATTTGGTCTTGCATTTCGCGCCAGAAGTCACCGGCATCCTCGTCGTCCTTCAGGGCGTATTCGGGCCCGCGGAGACTGAAGTACACCTCGAAAACGGTTTCGAAGGCGCGCCAGTGGGCGGCGTTCTTCACCAGGGTCGCACCGAGCGCCCATTTGAAGGCTTCCCGGTCTTCGAGGGGAATCTGCTTGATCGCCTCCATGGCGTCGAGGTTCTCCGTGAGACTGACCGGAAGACCGGCGTTGCGCAGTTCGGCGACGAAGCCGGACATCAGGTCGAGCATCGATGGGCCCCGGTTACTTGTCGGACGACAGTTCCTTCGCCGCCTTGGCGATGTCTGTTTGGTACTTCAGCAGGATGTGGAGGGTCTCTTTGGCCTGCTCGGCGTCGATGTGCTCGATACCGAGCAACATGAGCGTGCGCGCCCAGTCGATTGTTTCGCTGACCGACGGCGCCTTCTTCAAATCGAGTTGACGGATGCTGCGCACGATGCGGGCAATCTGGTCGGCGAGATGTTCGGTGATGCCATCGACCTTGGCGAGAACGATCTCTTTCTCGCGATCCATGTCGGGATAGTCGACATGCAGATAGAGACACCTGCGCTTCAGCGCTTCGGACAGCTCGCGGGTGTTGTTCGACGTGAGGAAGACCAGGGGAATCTGCTTGGCGGTGATTGTTCCCAGTTCGGGGATGGAGACCTGGTATTCGGACAGGATCTCGAGAAGCAACGCTTCGGTTTCAACCTCGACACGGTCGACTTCGTCGATCAGCAACACCACGGGATCATCGGCGCGGATTGCCTCGAGCAACGGGCGGGTGAGGAGGAATTCCTCGCTGAAAATGTCGTCGTGCACTTCGGACCACGAGTCGCTGTTCTTGTCGGCTTGAATGCGCAACAACTGCTTCTTGTAGTTCCACTCGTAGAGGGCTTTCGACTCGTCGAGGCCCTCGTAGCACTGCAGGCGAATGAGGCGGGCACCGATGAGGTCGGCGATGCTCTTTGCCAACTGCGTCTTGCCCGTACCGGCGGGCCCTTCGACGAGAACCGGCTTGCCGAGGCGATCGGCGAGGAACGCAACGCTTGCAATTCCCTCGTCTGCGAGATAGTTGACCTTTTTCAGGCCATCACGCACAGCCTGCACTGAATCGAAGCGGTTCCCCATGCCTGCACCCTACCTTTCAGTACGCTGAGGTGACCAATGGACGGGCCGCAAGATCTTCTGCGCACCAACGTCGCCGTTGCTGCTGGAACCGCAGTGTCCCGCGTCACTGGCCTCGTCCGAATCGTCGTCTTCGGCATCATCATCGGCCAAACCGCCGTTGCCGATGCTTATGACGGTGCCAACAACTCCCCGAACTCGCTCTACGAGCTCCTCATCGGTGGAGTGTTTTCGGCGGCGCTGGTGCCCGTGTTCACCCGACTCTTTCTCGACAAGGACGATGAAGCCGAACGTGCTGTTGTCTCCACCGCGCTCGTCGCGCTCGCCGCGCTCACCGCTGTTGCGGTCGCGTGCGCTCCACTCATCTTCCGGTTGTTCTCGTTGAATCCCGCCGACTCGGTCGACTCGAGCCAGTACCGCGATGTCGGCACGATGTTGGCGCGGGTTTTTCTGGTGCAGATCTTCTTCTACGGTCTCACTGCACTCGCCTCGGCCGCACTGAACGCGCGTCGCAGATTCGTTGCCGCAGCATGGGCCCCCGTCGCCTCGAACGTCATCATCATTTCGCTCCTGGGCCTCATCCCACTGGCCATCGATGGCGAACCGACGCTCGACACGGTCGTCGGAAACTCGACCGTGCGTTGGCTCCTCGGATCCGGGGCGACCGTTGGCATCGGCGTCAGCGCGCTCATCGTGGTGCTCATTGCCCGCCGCGCGGGCCTGTCTTTCGGCCTGCGGCCCGACTTTCGCCACCCCGCCGTGCGGCGCCTCGCGCGTTTGTCACTCTGGACCTTCGGGTACGTTCTCACGAACCAGGTCGCGCTCGTCGTTGTTCGCAATCTCGCCGAACCGGGCAGCGGCGGCCCCGACGCCTACACCAAGGCGTTCACGTTCTTCCAGCTCCCGCACGCACTCCTCGCGGTTTCCATCGCAACAACATTTGCGCCGGAACTTGCCCGCACCGCGGCCACGGGCGATCGCGGGGCCTTCGTTGGACGGCTGTCGCTAGGCGTACGCCTCATTGCGCTTCTGACTCTCCCCTTTTCTGCGCTCTTCTTCGTCACCGCACGACCAATGGTCGGTGCACTGCTCGAACACGGCAACTTCACGGCCGAGGCGGCACTGAACACTTCGCGCGCGCTCATGGGTTTCGCCGTCGGGCTTGCGGGCTTTTCCGTCTACCTGTTCGTGCTGCGGGGTTTCTACGCCCACGAGGACACCCGCACACCCTTTTTCATCAATTGCTTCGAGAACACACTGAACGTCGTGCTGGCGATCGTCTTGGTGGGTCGCCATGGCGTCCTCGGGCTCGGACTCGCGTTCGGATTGGCCTATGTCATCAGTTCAATCGTGGCGCTCGTCGTCATCGAGCGTCGGTACCCCGAGTTCGCATCACTCGCACTACTGCGCTCGCTTGCGCCGATGTTGGCGTCGGCGCTGTGCGCGGGTGGTGCGGCATGGGCACTCGGACGCGCCGTCGGCTCTACATCGGGAGTTGGTGCGTTGGTTCGCACTGCACTGAGCTTCGGAGGAGGGAGCGTCGTTTACCTTCTCCTCCTTCGGGCCCTCGGGGTTCCGGAAACGGCACGGCTTGTCGAGCGCCTGCGCGGGGTCAGCGCAGGGCGCTGAGTACAACCATCTCGTCGCGGTGGACGACGAGCGAAGAGACACCCTCGCCGAGGTCGGATGTGCGTTTTCCCCGAATGAGGGCAAGTTCGGCACTCGTCATCGCCGCGGCGCCTCGGGCCACCAATTGCCCCGCAGCATCGACGATGTCGACGACCTCGCCGGCCGCGAACGAGCCCTCGAGATCGGAGACGCCGGGGGACAGAAGCGACGTACCGCGGGATTCGATCGCGGCGACCGCACCCGAGTCGATGATCACCCGGGCGTCGGGTTGGGCTGCGAATGCGATCCACAGGCGACGGGCCGATAGTTGACGATCTCGACCGAGAAACGTCGTACCCACGGCGACAGCCGGGTCGACTGCGTCGATGAGCACGCGGTCGCGTGCGGCCCGGGCGATGACGGTGCGGATGCCCGACCACGACGCGATGCGCGCCGCGGACAACTTGGACGCCATCCCCCCACTGCCACGCGCCGTTCCGGCGCTACCGGCGGCGACGCTGAGTAGGTCGTCGTCGGGCGCCACGGTCGAGACAAGCGTGGCATCGGGATTTGACCGTGGGTCCTGGGTGTAGAGCCCATCTTGATCGGTGAGCAGAACGAGCACATCGGCAGCGACGCTGTGCGCCACCAGTGCAGCGATGCGATCGTTGTCGCCGAATCGAATTTCGTCGTTGGCAATTGCATCGTTCTCGTTGATGATCGGCACGACACCCAGCTCGATCAGTCGGAGCATCGTCTGACGGGCGTGCAGGTACTGCTGGCGATCACCGAAGTCGTGGGGAACCAGCAACACCTGTGCCGTGACCAAACCGTGCGATGCGAAGACCGCGTTGTACCGCTCCATCAGTCTGCTTTGGCCGATGGCGGCGAGTGCCTGCAACGTGCCGACATCGCTGGGTCGCTGCGCCATGCCGGTGGCCGCCACACCGGCTGCGACTGCCCCGCTGGTGACGAGAAGGACCTCGTGACCCGCTTCGCGGAGCACCGCGATCTGTGCCGCGAGTGACGTGAACATGGCATCGTTCAGCGTGCCGTCGGAATGCGTCACCGAGCTGGTTCCAACTTTTGCAACGACACGCACGTCAGACCTCCGCCGTGTATTCGAAAGAGAAGTCGCCGATCCAAACGACGTCACCGTCCTGGGCGCCTGCGCGCGACAACAAACGACCGACTCCCATCTTTTTCAGTCGTTCGTCGATGTAGTTGAGCGCCTCGGGTGAGGTGATGTCGTTCAACGCGACCGAGCGCGTTGCATTTCTGCCGTGGACGCGGAACTCGTTGTCACCGACGCGTTCGACATAGGTGCCTTCGGGCTGGGGGCGGAGAATGACGGTGGCTTCGCGTGGGGGAATTGCGTGACGCGCTTCGGCCACGATCTGGGCGAGCTTGCCGACGACCGTGCGCACACCTTGACGAGTGACCGCCGACATGGTGAGCCCCGCCCAGCCCGCGAGCACGGTGGGGTCGGCAACATCGATTTTGCTGCCCACCGTGAGACGCGGCCGCGTGACAAGCGCGGGGTCGTACGCCTCGAGCTCTCGTAGAAGAATCGTTTCTTGTTCTTCGGGCGACATGCCATCCATCGGCGCCAAGTCGACCAAGATGCACAGCGCACGCGCGCGCTCGATGTGCCGCAGAAACTGGTGGCCAAGGCCACGACCCTCGCTGGCTCCTTCGATGATGCCGGGAATGTCGGCAACGACGAACTCGGTCGACTCGTCGACGCGCACGACGCCAAGATGTGGTTCGAGGGTCGTGAACGGATAGTTGGCGATTTTCGGTTTTGCGGCCGAGATGGAACTGATGAACGTGCTCTTTCCGGCATTCGGGAAACCCACGAGGGCGACATCGGCCATCAACTTCAGTTCGAGTTTCAGCCATCGCTCGGCGCCGTATTCGCCCTGCTCGGCGAACTTTGGCGCCCGTCGGCGGTTGGAAAGAAAGCGGGCGTTGCCGCGCCCGCCACGGCCGCCCTCGACCGCCAACCACTTGTCACCGTGGGCGACGAGGTCAGCCAGAACCTCGCCGGTGTAAAGGTCGCGCACGACGGTTCCCTCGGGGACCCTGACTTCGAGGTCGCGGCCCGAGCGGCCGTGCAGGTCTTTGCCCATGCCGTTGACACCGTCGTCGGCTCGCCGGTGAGGGTGGTCGCGAAACGCAAGAAGTGACGCAACGTTGTGGTCGGCAACCAGCCACACGTCGCCACCCTTGCCGCCATCGCCGCCGTTCGGTCCGCCGAACGCGACGGGACCCTCGCGGCGGAAGCTGACACAGCCGGCTCCGCCGTCGCCGGCGCGCACGTTCAGTTGGCTCTCGTCGACGAAGGCACTCATGACGTGGATCAGGCTAATGGCGCACACCTGTCACCTATCGTCTCTTTTGTGAGCGGTTCATCCTCCCCTTCCGACTCCACAAGCCGTGCCGACGTGTGGGCGTCCACGATGGCAGGCCACGCACTCTCCCATTCACCTTCAAACGTGCGCTTCGCGCACTCCGACTCACACGCCACCACCGGCGCTCACAAACTCATCTCGCGAGACGAACGCGAGGACCGTGAAAACAACCTCCTCGCGCCGAACGCCACGCGTTCCATCGGCGCGGGAACACGCAGTCGGCCCGAGGAACCCGATGCGTTTCGTACGTGCTTCGAACGCGACCGTGATCGCATTCTCCACGCCGCGGCGTTTCGCCGTCTCGCCGGCAAGACACAGGTCTTCGTGTTCCCCGATGACCACCAACGAACGCGCCTCACCCACGCACTCGAAGTCGCCCAGGTTGCCACGGCCATCGCGCGCGCACTCGGCCTCAATGTGGCACTCACCGAAGCCATCGCCCTCGGCCACGACTGTGGCCACGGCCCCGGCGGACACGCAAGCGAAGACGCACTCAGTCCATTCATCGATGGTGGGTACGACCACGCCCAATGGGGCGCCGACGTGACACTCACCCCGCTCAACCTCTGCCGCGAAACCCTCGACGGCATCCGCAACCATTCATGGTCGCGCCCGGCTCCGATGACACCCGAGGGCGAGGTCGTGTCGTGGGCCGACCGCATCGCCTACGTCTGCCACGACTTCGAAGACGCCGTCGATGCCCGCGTTGTTCAAGCAAACGACCTACCGTCGATCGTTCGTGAACGTTGCGGAACATCGAGGGCCAAACAAATCTCCGCGTTCATCGTCGGCATGCTCGACGCCACGCGCCAGACCGGCCGGATCGCCATGACCCTCGACATGGCCGAGGCACTCGGCGCCTTCCGGCAGTTCAACTACGAGGCTGTTTACCTGCGACCCGAATCACAGGCTCAAGCCACGTCGGTCATCCGCGTCCTTCAGGCTCTCGTCGAACACTACGCAGCGCATCCGTCGGCGTGCCCCGCTGCACGAAACGTTCCGGCCGACACCAAATCTCCGGAGTTGATGCGCGTGATCGTGGAATACGTCGGGGGAATGACCGACCGGTTCGCCTTTCAACAGGCGGTGAATCTTCTCGAATGGAAGGAATCCGACCTTCCGGTCGGCATCGACTTCCGCTGAGTCAGGTCAGTTGTCGGACGGAACGACGTCGACAACCTTGCGGCCACGACGCTCGCCGAACTTCACGCTGCCGCCGACAAGGGCGAACAAGGTGTCGTCTTTGCCGATACCGACGTTCTTGCCGGGATGAACGCGGGTTCCGCGCTGACGCACGAGAATCGCGCCGGCATTGATTTGGGTTCCGTCGAAGGCCTTGACGCCGAGACGCTGTGCATTTGAATCGCGGCCGTTACGTGTGGAGCCGCCACCTTTGGTCTTCGACATGGCTCAGCCTTTCGCGATGGAAGTGATTTCAACGACAGAGTATTGCTGACGGTGCCCGTAGCGACGACGCTGGTTGGTGCGGCGCTTGTAGGTGAAGCCGTCGATCTTCGGCCCCTTGGCCGTGGCGATGACGCGGCCAACGACCGACGCATTCTTCAACTGGTCGGGCGTGGAGAGGACATCGTTTCCGTCGACGACGAGGACCGGAGTGAACTTCACTTCGGTGCCGTTGTCGACGCCGAGGAGCTCGACCTTGACGGTCTCGCCCTGGGCGACTTTTTCCTGCTTACCACCGGAGGCGATGACTGCGTACATAGCGGTTTCTGAGCCTACAAGGCGCCCCACGAGACCCCAACCCGTCACGTGGTGGGATCTAGCCGATGAGGCTGTGATCGATCTTGATTCCGCGGCCCTCGCAGTCGGGGCACTGGCCCGCGAAGCTGGTGAGGAGCCCCTCGCCGATGCGTTTGCGGGTCATCTCGACCAAGCCGAGATCGGAAACCTCGAGGACCTGTGTGCGGGTCTTGTCACGAGCAAGAGCCGCACGGAAAGCGTCGACGACCTTGCGCCGGTTCTCCTTCACTTCCATGTCGATGAAGTCGATGACGATGATGCCGCCGATGTCTCGCAGGCGCAATTGCAGGGCAATTTCTTCTGCGGCTTCGAGGTTGTTGTGGAACACGGTCTCTTCGAGGTTCGACTTGCCCACGTTCTTTCCCGTGTTCACGTCGATCACGGTCAGCGCCTCGGTGTGCTCGATGATGAGTGAGCCGCCGGAGGGCAACCACACTTTGCGGTCGAGCGCCTTGTGGATCTGTTCGTGCACGTGATAGTGCTCGAAGATGGGCAAGCCCGCCACCGAACCACCATCGCTGTCGCTGTCTTCCCCGCCGGTTGCCGCGTTCGATGCGTACAGCTCGACACGATCCGCGAGTTCGGGGTTGAAGTCGCCGACGTAGCTCTTCACGTCTTCGTACAACTGCGGGTCGTCGATGACGACTCCGCGGTATTCGGCGTTGAACTCCTCGCGGATCACACGAACGGCGAGGCTGGGCTCGCGATACAGAAGTTTTGGGCCGTTCGCTTTCTTTGCTGCCTCTTCGATGCGCGCCCATTCGTCGAGGAGACGTGCCATGTCGGCCCGCAGTTCGTGTTCGGTGGCGTGTTCCGCCGCGGTACGAACGATGAGTCCGTGCTCGGCGGGCTTCACCCTGTCGAGTACCGAGCGCAGGCGCCGACGTTCGTCGTCGGGAAGACGCTTCGAGATGCCGTAGGTCTTCGAGTTGGGAATGAGGACCACGAAACGACCGGGTAGGGAAACTTCCTGCGTCAGGCGCGCACCCTTGGCGCCGATCGGGTTCTTCGTCACCTGGCACAAGATGAGCTGTCGGGCTTTCAGGATGTCTTCGATACGGCGATCGGTCGACTTTTCGACGATGTCTTCAGCGTCGTATTGGACGTCGCCGCGGTAGAGCACCGCGTTCTTCGGGGTTGCAATATCGACAAAAGCCGCCTCCATGCCGGGTAGCACGTTCTGAACCCGTCCGAGGTAGATGTTGCCGTGAATCTGGGAAATGTCGTCAGCCGGTCGGCTGACGTAATGCTCGATGAGTTTGCGCCCCTCGAGGACCGCCACCTGCGTGAGACCCTCGCGCACCTGCACGCACATGAGGTAGCGCCCAACGGGCCGGCCGTCTCGCGTGCGGCCCCGACGGCGCTCGACGATCTCCGCATCGAGAGCCGCCTGACTCTGGCGCTGTCGTCCGGAACCTTGACCGCCCTGCTGCCCCGAGCCACTGCGACTGCGACCGCGGCCGCCGCGACGGCGCTTTCCGCCGCCCGACTTCTGTTGTGGACCCGCCGCCGTCTCGGACGGTGCCGGAGCCGGACGAGCCGGAGCGGGACGTGTGTCTCCGATCTGGGGTCGGCGCGCTGGCGGTCCGCCTGCTGTAGCGGCCTCGGTCGGCGGGGTGGCGCCGGGCTGTTCGGCCCCAGCGGGACGGTTTTGGGTGTTCTTGTTGCGGTTGCGCCCACCGCGCGACCCACGGCGCCGTTTCTTGTTCGGCCCGGGGCTGGCGGACTGAT
>Ga0129333_10005282_pt1 | contig 12117 bp, 9 predicted proteins | sample CPB6_08_DNA_FD_94474 | JGI IMG/M metagenome (GOLD analysis project Ga0129333, IMG submission 94474) | Freshwater to marine salinity gradient microbial communities from Chesapeake Bay, USA - CPBay_Sum_0.6_0.8_DNA | ecosystem: Environmental > Aquatic > Marine > Coastal | place: USA: Chesapeake Bay... | reverse complement strand
TTCGAAGATTTCATCCATCGACGGATTGACGAAGGGCGCACGTTCGAAGAGCTCCCATTTGAGACGAAAAACCGCGGAGATATCTTCGTCACCATGACCGCGGCGGATGAGTTCCGCATATTCGCGCAGCATGTCATCGACGACGGGAAGCGATACGCCACTCGCCGCAGCCATATCACGGCAGATGCGCAGATCCTTTTCGTGCAAGCGCACGCGAAAGCCAGCCGGGAAGCTGCCGCGGATCATATTGGGAGCGCGATTCACGAAATACCACGAGGAGCCCGCGCCCTGGCCGAGCGTTTCCACCACTCGTTCGAGAGGCAGCTGCTGCGCTCGCGCAAAGGCCATCGCTTCTCCGACGGCACGGATGATGCCTGCGCACATGATCTGGTTGGTGGCTTTGGTGGCCTGCCCAGCGCCGTGCCCGCCAAAACGTTGCACGGTGCGACCCATTGCTTCAAGCACCGGTCGCGCGCGCTCGAAGTCCGAATGTTCGCCACCGCACATGACGGCGAGAGAGCCTTTTTGGGCACCTTCAACGCCCCCGCTTACCGGGCAGTCGAGAAATGCGGCGCCTCGCGCTTGCAGCAACGATGCCGCAGCTCGCGCCGTGTTTGCGCTGACCGTCGAGCAGTCGATGACGAGTGTTCCATTGCGCACCGTCGGAGCGATGGCCTCGATAACCTCGATCACGTCGGCATCCGCAGAGACACAAAGGACCAGAGCATCGCAGCGGCTTGCGAGTTCGGCGGCGTTTTTCGCCGCATGTACCCCGAGCTCCATAGCCAGTTCCCGCGCTTTGTCAGCAGAGCGATTCCAGACGCCCTCGAGGCGACCCGCCTTGTGAAGGTTGCGAGCCATGGGAGCACCCATGGCGCCGAGACCGAGAAAGCCGACGCGCATGGGCGAATCTTAGCAGGCTGTCCCCTCGGGCAAAAAAAGGGGCGGCGATCGTAAGGATCGCCGCCCTCGGGTTTACAGGAGACAGTTGTAAGGTTGCGATTCAGCTGTAATAGGCGCGCTCGTTATGCTCGTTGGTGTCGAGCCCTTCGCGCTCGGCTTCCTCGGCAACCCGCAGCCCGACCAACAGATCGGCGATCTTGAAGGCGATGAATGCCGCTACCGCCGACCACACGATCGTCACGCCGACGGCTTTGGCTTGCGTCAACACCTGCGTGGCGATCGGATTCGAGCCGACCGATGCGGTCACCCAGTCCGTGACCAACCCAGGACCGCCAAGCGACTGGGAGTTGAACACGCCCGTGAGCAGTGCCCCGAGAATGCCGCCGATGCCGTGCACGCCGAACACGTCGAGCGAATCGTCTGCCCGAAGCAGTTTCTTGAGTCCGGTGACACCCCAAAGGCATACCACGCCTGCGGCAAGCCCGATCGCAAGTGCGCCCATGATTCCGACGTTACCGGCCGCGGGCGTGATCGCGACGAGACCCGCGACGGCTCCGGAGGCAGCGCCGAGCATCGAGGCGTGACCTTTCAGGACCCACTCCGCCGCCGACCATGCAACCACCGCAGCAGCAGTCGCGAGCAGCGTGTTGAGGAAGGCAAGGGCCGCAAAATTGCCCGCCTCGAGTGCCGAGCCCGCGTTGAAGCCGAACCAGCCGACCCACAGCAGCGACGCGCCGACCATCGTGTGTACGAGATTGTGCGGGGGCATCGGCTCGCGACCGTAACCGAGACGTTTGCCGACCATGTACGCGCCGACCAGACCGGCGACGCCGGCGTTGATGTGCACCACCGTACCGCCCGCGAAGTCGAGCGCGCCCCATTGCCATAGCAGCCCGGCTTTGGCGTTCATCGCATCGACGACGCTCGCATCGGTGTACGCATCCGGCCCCATCCAGAACCAAACCATGTGTGCGATCGGGATGTAGCAAATGGTGAACCAGATCACCATGAAGATGATGACAGCCGAAAATTTCATGCGCTCGGCGAAAGCGCCGACGATCAGTGCGCAGGTGATACCGGCGAAGGTGGCCTGGAAGGCGACGAAGGTGATTTCGGGAATCACCACACCTTTGCTGAAGGTTGCCGCATACGCGAAAGTTCCGGCAACCGGATCCCACACGCCATCGAGAAAGAGTCTCGCGGTGCCACCGACGAATGCGCTGCCCTCGGTGAAAGCGAACGAGTAACCGTATATGCACCACAGAACGACGATGAGACAGAAGCCCACCATCACTTGCATCAGCACGGAGAGGATGTTCTTCGAGCGAACGAGGCCGCCATAGAAAAGAGCCAGTCCCGGTACGGTCATGAGGATCACGAGCAGCGTCGACACCATCATCCACGCGGTGTCGCCTTTTTCGGGACTCGGCGCATCTTGCGCCAACGCAAGGGCAGGGCCCAACGCGCCGAAAGTCGTGGCGATGACACGTGCCAGTCCGTGCTTGAGGCGCCCTATTGCCCGTATCGTGATATCAACCACGTCCATTTCGTTACGTCCGTCGTTCTTGCTCATAGCACTCTCTCCCTGCTCGTCGTGTTTTCAGGTTGCCGCTACGCCTGTCTCGCCCGTGCGTATGCGAATCACCTGTTCGATATCCGCCACGAAAATCCTGCCATCCCCCACTTTTCCGGTACGCGTTACGTTAGCGATCGCTTCAACCACCGCCTCGACGATCGAGTCGTCTACCGCAATCTGCACCTGCGTCCTCGGCACGAATTCGATCACGTAGTTCGCACCCCGATAAACTTCTGCGTGTCCGTGCTGCGCGCCGTAGCCGTGAACTTCGGTGACCGTCATGCCATTAACGCCAATTTGCCCCACGGCCACTTCGAGGTCGTCGAGCTTGTGCGGTCGGATGATCGCGGTGATCAATTTCATCGCTCCATCCACCCCGCTGATCGACGAATCCACGGCAACCCGCCGCGAATACCTCTCGGCGACCCGTCACCGACCGCGGTATCCTCCACCGCATAAGGTCTCCGTTCGGTTTTGCACTTTCCATGCCACGCCGGTGGCGCGCTGAAACGGCCGAAACTTCCGCTTTGTCGGGGTGTTTTGCCATCCTCGCGCACCGTTTTGGCGCTCGCGACGCAGCGGTCTGCGTCAATTGAGGGCAAAGTCGCCGTCGGGGTCCCAAGAGGAGCTCCCGACAAAGGGGGCAGTGAAACAGACCACAGGAGCACGCGCCATGGATTTTCGCGTCGACGATCTCGCCCGCCGCTTGTTCGAGAGCATGCCGCCGACGGTACGCAACATGCGTCATGACCTCGAGGACAACTTCCGCGCCGTACTACGGGCGAATCTCGCCCGACTGGACCTGCTCGCGCGCGATGAATTCACGGCGCAGACCAAAGTGCTCGAGCGCACTCGCGCGCGAGTCGAGGTGCTCGAGCAGCGGCTCGCCGAACTCGAGGCGCGTCTGCCGCCCGAACCGCGTAACTGAACCGTGCCCGTCGCGCGCATCACCTGTCGCGCGCAAGTCGGACTGCTGGCACCCCGTGTGGATGTCGAGGTTCATCTCGGCGCGGGGCTGCCGTGTTTTAACATCGTCGGCTTGCCTGCCACTGAGGTCAAAGAAAGCAAAGAGCGGGTGCGCGCAGCGCTCGTGAATGCAGGCTTCGAATTTCCCGCGGGACGGATCACCGTGAATCTCGCCCCGGCCGACCTGCCGAAGGACGGAGGGCGCTTCGATCTCGCCATCGCCGTCGGCATCTTGGTCGCCGGCGGGCAGGTCACCCCAGTACGGGATCTCGAAACACTCGAGTTTCTCGGCGAACTCGGCCTCTCCGGAGACTTGCGTCCCGTGCGCGGTGCTCTCCCGGCTGCCGCAGCGGCTGCGGCGGCTGGCCATAGCGTCATGTTGCCTCGACAAAATGCGGATGACCTGCGCTGGCTTCCCAGCGTACGCGTGGCAACTGCCGAAGATTTGCTCGGCGTCTGCGGCTGGCTGTGCGCTACGAAATCAGATATCGATTTGCATGCCGTGACGACGGCGGCCCTCATCTCCGCGAGCACGACGGACCCCGAGGAAGCGACACTCGCCGACGTGTGTGGTCAGCACGTCGGCAAGAACGCACTCATCGCCGCTGCTGCAGGCGGCCACAGCTTGTTGCTCGTGGGTCCGCCAGGCTGCGGCAAGAGCATGTTGGCCGAGCGTTTGCGAGGGCTCCTGCCGCCTCTAAATCCCGACGAGGCTCTTGAAATCGCGATGATCGCCTCGCTCGATCCGAAGGCGAGAACGCTGCAGATCGCTCAGCGGCCGTTTCGCGCCCCGCATCACACCGCCTCGGCGAACGCGATCATCGGAGGCGGGCCCGAGGCGGCGCCCGGCGAGATCACCCTTGCGCATCGGGGTGTGCTTTTCCTTGACGAATTACCCGAGTTCGATCGTCGAGTACTCGAGGCGCTGCGCGAGCCGCTCGAGACGAATCGTGTCGTGATCACGCGCGTCGGGGCGCAGGCCGAATATCCCGCGGGTTTCCAGCTGGTTGCCGCCATGAATCCCTGCCCCTGCGGCTACTTCGGCTCGCGATCTGCAAGTTGTCGCTGCAAGCCGTCTCTCGTCGAGCGCTACCGAGCTCGACTGTCGGGGCCGTTACTCGACAGGCTGGATCTCCGCGTCGAGCTTGACGCGGTGAGTCGGGCAGATCTCGCCGAACATCGCCGGCAGTGCGATCTGACAGCCTCGGTACGTGCGGAGCAGGTGTTGCGAACGCGGATCGTCGCCGTCCGCGCTCGACAAATTGCCCGTCAGGGTTGTCTCAATGCTGCGTTGAAAGGATCCCGGCTCCAATCATGCATACGACTGCATGCGGACGCGCAGCGAAAGCTTTGTATTTCGAGCGATGCGCACGACACGAGCCTGCGCGCGCACGATCGCATATTACGTGTCGCCCGCACGCTTGCAGATTTGCGTGATGCTGAAGAGGTGACGACGGTGGATGTTACCGAGGCGCTTACCCTGCGAAGAGCACTCGGATGAAGCGCCCGCCTACGGTGCAGAGCTAATCTTTGAACGAGCCCTCGCCAACGTGCCTTTCACGCTCTTACTGGGCCTTGCTCACCATGTAATCGACTGCCGCTTTAACGAGGTCGTCGGAGAGATCCGTGCGGCCACCCTTCGCTGGCATAACGCCGGCCTTGCCGGTGTAGCCCTCGATAGCGTGCTTATAGAGAGTGTTAGAGCCCTGCGCGATCCGCGGCGCCCACGCGGCACGATCGTCGGATCGCGGCGCACCACCGATACCATTGAGGTGGCAGGCGCCACAGACCTGCTCGTAGACCCCCGGACCGTCGGTGGGGATTGCAAGCTCTGCGACCACCGCGCCAGCCACCGGCACTATGGCGAGCGCAGTATTGTCACGCCCAACGACCGCAACGCGACCGGTGGTGAGATTCTTCTCGACGTCGGCGACGTATTTCGGATCGGTGAGCACGTGCGCGCGCTGGGTGTTGTTGCCGACCCCTCGCGCCAGCGCGAACAACAGGATCGCGATAACGATGAGGATGCCGAGAACGAGGCTGAAAACATTAAAAAACTGCGAGTCCTGCTTGCTCACGGGGGTATCCGAAAAATGCTGCTCGAAAAGTCCGCGAAGTATATCCGGTCTTCGGCTTGGCGGTCACCTAAGCCGCGAGCTTCGATGGTTGTGAGGTACCGGGTGTGAATATCGGTGGCCTCGATGCAAAGGCGTCACGCGCGAAGGTTCGCCATGAGAAGTTCTGCGCGTCCTGCGCCCGACCTATCTCGGCAAGTCGCCGAGCTCGGCCCGAGTAGGCGCTGTATTCCGTTGGCAAAAGGCTTGCGGGCTTGTCACCGAGACGTGGCGCCCCGAGGCACGCATCGACGCCCAATCCTGCAGTCGTCCCGGGTGTAGGCTCGCCACAGGCATGATGGTACGCAGTACGACTTCGCCATAGAGGGGAATATCACCGGCGGCGAGACCGTAATCGAGCGCGAACCAGACGTTACCGGATGAGCGCCACGCCGGCCATTTTTCCGGAACCGAAGACTCGTCGATACCGACTTCCTCGATCAGCAGCCGCACTACATCGACGAGCGTGGTGATCAGCGTGTGTCCGTCGAAGCGGAATCCCTGCATCAGCCGATCGTAGAAGTGCGCAGTTGCGAGCAGCGGAAAGTCGTGCGTCTCATGGATCACCTCGCGATCTTTCTTGCGCATGATCTCACCACGCAGCTGATAGAGACCGGCCTCGTTGAGCTCGCAGACCGTCCACATGGCGAAACGCTTGGTGCCTTCCACCATCATCACCCGACCGGGGCCCAGAGTTCCGAAAAGCAGCTCGTGAACCCTCCGCGCCCGCGGCCCGAACTTGCGGGGACTGCGGTCGAGCCGATAGCTCTCCCGACGGTCGCGGATCCGGCGCTCGACATCACGCCGCAGGCCGCGCGCATGGCGGTCGCTGATGGCATGAGTTGGCAGTTCGAGCATCGCCGTCTCCGTGCGGGGGATCACGAGAGGGGGCACTCTGGCCCCCACAGGGGCTATATCGGTCGCTACCACGGACGTTTTATAGTTGGTGCACCCCCTTTTTCGGTAACCCGTCGCATTCCGGAGACGGTCCACGGGACGGAACGAAAAGCGGGTGTTTGTGGTCGGATAGGGGGTATGAAAATGGGGAATACGAAGGGTTCGGCAGGAGAACGCCGACGCTGGGGCGCGTTTTTCAGCTCGGTGGCTGGCATCGGTATGGCGTTGATCGGCGCGGTCGGCGAGGCTGCGGCGGCGCCCGCGTGTGCGAGTCCGGCTGAGGTCGAAGCGGTCAAGGTGGCGATGGCGGGTAAGGAGCCAGGCCCTCTCGGCGCGGTTGCCGCAGCCGTCAAGTTGCCCGAGTCCGTGGTCGCGAGTGCTCTGCCCGCCGGCGCGGCTCATGGCGTTGCCGCGGAGCATTTCCCCAAAATTTGGAAAAGCCTCGAGACCTGGACTGACGCCGTCACATTCATCGTGAAGGGGCGCGATCTCTTCGAGGTCAAGGGGCCGGTCGGTAAGGGCGAACCCTCGACGCGCAGCAAATTTTTTAATCTGTCACGCGAGGGCGACGGGTTGATGGGGCATTTGCGGCCCGACCTCTACTCAGCGATCTACGTGCTGTCGATTACCGGCGAAACGTCGACGCTACGCGGGGTGACTTTCTTCGACCCGGCCGGAGACGCGGTGTTCTCCGTGTTCGTTCCGGGGGAGGGCGGCGAGCCGCCGCCGCCAACCGTCGTCGAGCAGTTCGAAGCCACGGCGGCCATGATGCGAGCCTTGCCTTCGCTCTGTCCGCGTTGAGCGGACTCGCCTCGCGTACCCGTTTCGCTTGTCGCTCCACCGGTTTTACCTTTCGCATCTGCTTATCCCCTCGATCATCGGGGGTGTGCTCCTGCTGCTCGTGGCGATGTTCGGTATCGACGAGAGGCTCGCGCGGGCCTTCTTCTTCGATTCGATAGCGCAGGCTTGGATCGGACGTCACGAGTTCTGGGCGAACGAGTTTCTGCATACCGGCGGGCGGAATCTCATGCGGCTCATCGCTGTGGTGGCGATCGCTGCATGGGGGCTCAGCTTCCGGCATCCCGGTCTGCGCGTACACCGACGTCAGCTCGGCTACCTCGCGCTCTGTCTCGCACTCGTCCCGCTGATCGTAGGCGCACTGAAAGAGGTCACCAATGTCGACTGCCCTTGGGATCTGCAGGGTTTCGGCGGTGATCGACCTCACGTAGCGTGGTATCAGGATCGACCTGACGGCCTGCCGCGTGCCGCCTGTTTTCCCGGGGCGCACTCCTCATCGGGTTTCGCGCTGTTTGCTCTGTACTTTCTTTGGCTGGGGTCGAATCCGCTACGCGCGCGTCTGGCGCTCGTCGCCGTGGTTGTCATAGGCGCGTTGTTCTCGGTTGCGCAGCAGTCGAGAGGGGCGCACTTCATCTCCCACGATCTCGTCTCGGCGTTGATTGCCTGGGTGATATGCCTCGGCGTGTACGTCCGAATGAATCGACTACGAGAAAAGGTTTCGTGAGATGTCCGCTCGAAAGATGATAACCCGATTTTCGTCGTCGTACTTTTTGGTCTCGATGGTATTCGCCTCGCTCGCGCCGCTGCAGGCACTCGCCGATCCCAGCCCACAGCCTGTACGGCCGTCGCTCGCATCGCGAAATGATGCGTTGGAAGAGAAGAGGCCTGCGGGCATACCCGACGATGCGACGCTGGAGTCGGCGGGTGCGCGCATCGGTACCGTTACGCTTCGTGTACTCGACGTGTTCGATACCACCCGCGCGGACGAGAACACACGTCTTTACCGGCTGGCCAATCGCCTGCACATCAACACGCGCGAGACCACGATTCGCGATCGCCTCCTCTTCAGGGAGGGCGAGGTTTATCAGGGACGATTGCTTGAGGAGACCGAGCGATTGCTCCGCGATACTCGCTACCTCTACGACGCCTCTGTGCGTCCGGTGCGCTATGCAGACGGACGTGTCGATGTCGAGGTTGTGACCCGCGACGTGTGGACGTTGAACCCCGGCGTGTCTTTCGGACGCAAGGGCGGTAAGAGTACCTCGGGAATAGAGCTCGAGGAACTAAACGTTTTGGGGCGTGGCTCGCAGATCAACTTCAAACAGTTGAGTGAAATCGACCGTGATATCACCTCGGTTCGCTACGTCGATCGACAGCTCGGCAGCAGTTGGTGGGCTCTCGAGGTGGAGCACTCTGACTTCAGCGATGGTGGTGCCAAGCGCTTCCTTCTCGAGCAGCCGTTCTACGCGCTTGATACGCGCTGGGCAGGTGGATTTTCTTTCTACGACACCGATCGTATCGATACGCGATACGACCTCGGCGAGACGGTGGGCGAGTATCAGCTCGACAGTCGGTTTCGCAGCGCTTGGATCGGTTTCTCGAGCGGACTGCGCGGTCAGTGGGTCACTCGCTGGTCGGCGGGCATCACCAGCGACGATCGCCAATTCGATCGAGTCGTAAATAGCCGTTTTGTCACCGTGATCCCCGAGAACAGAAAGCTTGTCTACCCCTGGATCGCTGTCGATTGGCTGCAGAACGACTATCGCGCGACGCGAAATCGCGATCAGATCGAGCGCACGGAGGACTTCCAATACGGATGGGAAGTAAATGCCCGACTCGGCTACGCCACGACCGGGCTCGGTGCCGATCGCAACGCGATGATTTTTTCGTCGCGCGCGAGTCGCGGCTTCGAGATGAGCGAGAAGCGGACCCTGCTTTTGGCCGCCTCGCTCGATGGACGATACGAGGACGGAAATTTCGCCGACACCTTAATGAGCGCATCGGCCCGCTACTATCATCGACAGTCCGATCGACGCCTCTTTTATGCGGGGCTTTCGCTCGACAGCGGAGAACGTCTCGATGCCGACCGCGAGCTGATGTTGGGCGGAGACACGGGGTTACGGGGTTATCCGTTACGTTACCAGGGAGGGCAGGGCCGCTGGCTGCTCACGCTCGAACAGCGCGCATTCACCGACTGGTACCCGTTCCGTCTCGTGCACGTGGGCGCCGCAGCGTTTGTCGACGTCGGAGGGACATGGGGTCGCGATCCGTTCGCATCGTCGCGGCACGATGTACTCAGCGATGTCGGCGTAGGTTTGCGTCTCGGTAACAGCCGATCCGCGCTCGGCAACGTGCTGCATGTCGATCTTGCATTTCCGATCGGTGCAGACAAGTCGGTCAAGAACATGCAGGTCATCATCGAAACCAAGCGCAGTTTCTGATGCGACACTGATGAAGCAACGCTTCTGACCCCATCATCGATCTTCCCCATGCCTGCCTTCAAATTTAAACTGCCGCACTTTTCCCTAGGCTCGACCGCGCTCACGGCTTGGTCGGCGCTCTGGTGCCTGCTCGCCCTCAACCTGCCGTTCTGGGGGCGCGTACTCGAGATACGCCCCGTCGCCTCGCTCGATGACGCACTCTATTTGACCTCGTTCGCACTCCTCGCTTTTTTGGCAATCAACTTGTTTTTGATGCCGTTGACGCTGATCCGCCCACTCGCAAAACCGCTGCTCGCATTAGCTATCCTGCTCGCAGGACTCGCTTCATATTTTGTCGAGGCCTACGGCGTGTTCATCGACAAAGTGATGATCCGCAACGTCTTCGAGACGAATGGCGCCGAGACGGGTGAGCTAATCAACGCGAAACTGATCGTCTACGTGGGCCTTCTCGGCGTGGTGCCGGCATTCGTCGTGATGCGCGCACGGCTCGCAGCGATCGGTTGGAGACGCGAAGTGCTGCATCGCGGCGCCGCCCTCGGCATCACGGCGCTCGGAATCGCCGGCATCGCAGCAGCGTACTACCAGGACCACGCCTCGACGCTGCGTAACAACCGCGAGCTACGTCATCTGCTCGTTCCCGTCAATTACCTTGCGGGCCTCGGTAGTTACGTAGGAGAAATCACCAAGCCGGAGCTGCCCTACGAGACCGTCGCTGGCGATGCGCGCCTAGGTGCTGCGTGGAGCACTCCCGAGGCGACCCGTCCGCTCGTCGTGGTATTCGTGGTCGGTGAGACGGCGAGAGCCGCCAATTTCGGTCTCAATGGTTACGCACGCGAAACGACTCCGCAACTTGGCGCTGTGACCGAACTCGTCAACTTCACCGATGTCAGGTCCTGCGGAACCTCTACGGCAATCTCGGTGCCGTGTCTGTTCTCAGATCTGGGACGAAAGGATTTTTCATCGGAGAAGGCCAAGGCCCGCGACAATTTGATCGATATCGTCAGCCGGGCGGGCTTCGAGGTCAATTGGTACGGCAACAACACCAACTGCAAGGGTGTCTGCCGCGGTATCCCCGAGATCCGCGCCGTGCGCGAGGAACACCCTCGGTTTTGTATCGGCGATAGTCCGTGCATGGACGGCGCGATGTTCGCCAATTTCTCGGCATCACTCGACGGTGTCGAGGGACGACATTTTATCGTGCTGCACATGCTTGGCAGCCACGGCCCCGGTTACCACTTACGTTATCCGGCAGAGTTCGAGCACTTCACGCCGGTGTGTCGCGAGACCGATTTCTCGAAGTGCCGGGTCGAGGACATCGTGAATGCTTACGACAACACGCTGCGCTACACGGATCATCTGCTCGCCTCGACTATCGAATCGCTGCGCGCCATTTCTTCGCGAGCCGATACGGCGCTGTTGTACGTGTCAGATCACGGCGAGTCGCTGGGTGAGAACGGCATATTCCTGCACGCCTTACCTTATGCGGTCGCTCCTGACTTTCAGACGCGGGTCCCCATGGTTTTTTGGGCCTCCGATGGTTTCGTGCGCCGCATGGGACTCGATATGAAATGTATCGGCGAGCGACGCAGCAGAGCGCTCTCGCACGACAATATCTTCCACTCGATGCTCGGGCTGATGAATATCGACACGCAGGTTCGAGAGCCCAGGCTCGATATTTTCGGCGAATGCCGTAGCCCGAAGTAATACCGCTTGCTCGTCTCGTCGACTATAGTGTTTCCGTGAGTGCAGCTCCGGATACTTCCCGCATGTCGAACTTCCGTGTGCGTCGCAAGGTGCGAACGATATCGAAGAGCGTGATCGCGACAGCGATCTTTTTGCTGGCTGCTGTCGCAGCCGCGAAGGATTGGGCGCGGGACGTCGATGCTGCCGTTGAGGATTCGATCAATCGCCGGCAGATTCCCGGAGCTGTCGTCTGGATCGGGCGGGGTGACCGTACGCTGCTGCGCAAAGCTTACGGCTATCGCGCGCTCAAGCCTTCGCCAGAGCCCATGACCGTCGATACCGTCTTCGATCTCGCCTCGCTCACCAAGATCATCGTCACGGCCACGGCAGTGACGATGTTGGTCGAGGAGGGCAAGTTGCGACTTTCCGACCGGGTATCTCAGTACGTGCCCGAGTTCGGCGTCCACGGCAAAGAGAACATCACTCTGCGGCATATGCTGACGCATACCTCGGGGCTGCGACCAAGCCTGGATTTAGATACCGATTGGCGTGGTACCGACGAGGCGATACGACGTGCGGTGATGGAAGTCCCGCAGTCGGCACCGGGCGAGCGCTTCGTGTACAGCGACATCGGTTACATCGTCCTCGGAGAGGTGGTCGCCCGTGTCAGTGGAATGCCGATCGAGCAATTTTCGAGAGAGCGAATTTTGGGTCCGCTACGGATGCGATCGGCCACGTT
>Ga0129333_10005280_pt1 | contig 12119 bp, 11 predicted proteins | sample CPB6_08_DNA_FD_94474 | JGI IMG/M metagenome (GOLD analysis project Ga0129333, IMG submission 94474) | Freshwater to marine salinity gradient microbial communities from Chesapeake Bay, USA - CPBay_Sum_0.6_0.8_DNA | ecosystem: Environmental > Aquatic > Marine > Coastal | place: USA: Chesapeake... | reverse complement strand
ATCAAGATTTAAGGCAGGGGCTCTATTTTGCGCGGTTTCGTCTATTCTTGAGATAGTAGCATTGGGTTGCGCGAGGATAACGCCAGTTCGTTTTCGCTCACCCTCAAGAATAAAGAGCACAGGAAAAGCCTTTCCAGATCCTGGCAAGTCGATTATCAAATCAAGCCTCTGGCCAGCAACAATCGGGAAGCGTCGTCCCACAATAGGGTTAACGTCTTGTCCATCTACTGCAACCAGCTGCGCATCTATATCGCCCATGTCGACGTGAAAAGCGCTCATTGCAGCGCTGTTGATAATTCGCAGCAGAATACGTGCGTCTTTTTCAACATAAAAAACTTCTGGATCAGCCAGAGAGCGCTCATTGGCAAGATAGGCGTCATAGGTAACATCATTAAGATCTGCCATGTCGATATCTGTTGTCGGGGCTTGGTCAGTTGACATGTTATGGTTCATTGTCATGCCTTGATGCTCAGGCATATCGTGTCCCATGTCCATGTGCATCGTGTCTTCCGACATTGACATCTTGCTGTCTTTATTGCCGCTATTTTTGAGTTTAGCGAAAATTTCTTCTGCTGGCGTGAAGCTGAAATCTGAGAGCATTACAACAACTTCATGACGATCAGGATAATGCTTCGGATCACGAATGATCAATGGCGCCGCCATCAAAGCCTGCTCCTGCAAGCCATAATGCGAGTGCATCCAATATGTGCCGCCAAAGGTTAGCGGGAATTGATAGTCAATAGATCCATGTGGTGAAATGATTGGCCCAGAAAGTTTGGGCACGCCGTCTTCGTTGGAGGGTGGGGTAAGACCATGCCAATGAATAAGACTTGGCTCATTAAGCTCATTTTCAACACGTACATTAAATACAGTATTGACTTCGGTCGTAAGGCCGTATCGCCCATTAGGCTGCTGAATGCCATAGACGGATGCAGCCTTACCCTTCACTTCAATTACGCGTCGTTTTAATTTTAAGATGGTTGGAGGCGTCGATTGAGCGAATGACAAGCCGATAGGTGATGCGATAAAGGCGCTAGAGGTCATTAAGAAGTTACGACGCGATAGCATAGTTTGGCTCCAAAAGAGATGGCGGTGAAGGCTCTAATCAATTATCCGTCGTCAATTGGTTTTGGACAGTTCTAGATTTAGCTAATGCAGACTTTAGCTCATTTTCTTGTGAGGTAAATGAAGCAGCTTTTCTAATTTTAGGTGCAAAATGTCATAGATTTGTTTGTATGGGTGTAGAGGATATCGAAAAAAAGTAATTCAATAATTTTGGAAGGTTCCTATTGTAACCTGAATGACTTCATGCCAGGCGAGTGGCTGATTTGTTTCGAGCAGAAAATGGAGTCCTACAATGGCCCGTAAACCTTCCTCTAAAACCGAATTTGTTCTTTTTGATGTTGTATACAATGATGGGAGCCGGCGATCCAACCGTCGTGTGCCAAAAGAAATTCTTGGTGGAATTGATGGGGACAATCCCGCACGGGCCGTGATTGAAGCACAGGACCGTGAGATTGCAGAACGCTCTGGTCAATTGATGCCTGAGATCAAGCTAGTGAAAAGATCTGCTTAAAGTTAGTTCAGTGCTCGGCTTACTGCACGCAGCTCAGTAGCGCTCCGCTCGTGCAATAACCTCAAAATTGCTTGTCTCAGCAGGCTTAATGAATTTAGTTTCTAAGGTTTTTAGAAACAGACAAAATTTTATGAAATCTGCGTGTTGGAATAACGAGTTAGGGTAACTGGCCCATTTTACCATGCCCCTAAGTTATGGGGAAGCTTCTCTGGAATAAGCTTGTCACAGCAGGCTTCGAGAGCTCTGCTTACCCCAGAGGCCACTCTAGGTGGCTTTAACGACCCTCTCGCGTATTGTGTCTGTAACGGGAGACTTTCGTCATCGGCGACAACGGAGGGCCTAAGTCCCAGCGTTGCGAGCAGGGCAGGTAGAGGGATGTCGCCTAGCTTTTTGGAGCCACACTCAATTTTGGATGTATAGCCTTCTGCAAGGCCTGCGATCTGGTCCAGGCGTCGACTGCTGATGCCAAGCTGATAGCGTCTTCGAGCGATCAGTTTTGCTAATTCAGAGAATGATTTAGTGTGCCCTGTAATGTGCAATCTCTAGGCTCTTAGGGGTCAAAAAATCGACCGATTTATTGATTTTCTGCCTGCTGTTTGGCTGCTCGCAATAAATGGCAAAAGGCTAATTTCAACATAGATTATTGATTTTTATGACGCGCCGGGCAAGACAAGATCGAGAACGCTTATATCATTGAAATTATTATGGCTTAATATTTCTGATTAATCAGTATTTGAAGAGTCTCGTTTTAGGCGATCTCGTTGATCTAGTAACACGCAGGTATAGTTAGCTACAAAGTAATGTCTTAAACTAATATTCAATTGGACCACCTTCGGGGGGCATATCAATCTTCGGAAGAAGTGAAAGATAGCTTGGACGAGTTTCTAGCGCTGCGATGAGCGACGCGAGCCCGTGTCAAGCATATGGTCTATGATAAGACGGGGTCAGTCGGGGTGAGTTGTCTTGATCCAGCATATAATCGCTGATTTATCTCCCTAACATTTATAACCCATTGGTGTATTCTTTTTTAAATAGAACTAATCAGAAAGATTGGAGATCTGCTTTGCGAATTGCTATTTCAGGGTCTCATTCACTCGGAAAATCAACTGTGGTCAATGACTGGGTTGCAGCTCATCCAGACTTCCATCGAGAGGAGGAGCCCTACCGAGTCTTAGGGCTCAATGGCCCATATGAAATTTGCTTTCGTGAAGCCTCGACTAGATTACAAAACGGCATTCAGCTCTATTATAATATTAGTCGAATTCATCGCTATCCTGCCACGGCAGATAAAGTAATTTTTGACCGTGCGCCTGTGGATTACATCGCTTATTCTCAATATACCGCAAATCAGGGAACTACAGATATTGATGATGATTTTGTAGAATCTATGGTTCCAGCAGTAAGAGAATCTCTTGATCATTTAGATATACTTGCCTTTGTTCCTAAGTCAGATGCTTGGCCTGTAGAAATGGAAGAAGACGGAATCCGCCCCGTTGATCATGCTTATCGCGATGAGGTAGATACTATTTTTAAAGAAATATATCGAAATAGTCGGTTCAATATTATTCCTAAATCTGGCGGACCCAGGATTATTGAACTTTTTGGTCCGCCTATGCAGAGGCTCGAACAAATTAGAGCGGCAATACTAGAATACTAAGATCAATTAATAGTGGAGATTAGTGATGAGCCGCGTTCAAAAAACTTTTAACAGTCTTGCTATTGCAGCATTCTTGGTTGGCATTCTTGCAACATCTGCGGATGCTAAATCACGCCATAAATATTCTACAAAACCAAATACGCTTACAAGACAGTCCATCGATAATGATTGGGATAGCGATTTGGATAGCAACTGGGGCTATGACTATAGCCTTAATCCGAATGAATTTGGTCAAAATTTATACGGGCCAAATGGAGACTTTGGGTATGGAGGATTTGGTTATGGTTATGGCGGCTGGTGACGCTAGCAACCTTCTCTCAATGGCCACAAACATCAAGGGGATATGATAGACCACAATAATTGGTCTTATTACTCTTTCTTTTTGGCAGGCCTGCCCAAAATCTTTTTCCTTCGTCCGTTTCCGCTTTATGACATACCGCATCCCATTCGTCTGCCCCTGGGCATATTCGCAGGCTTTAGTTGGATCCTCAATCCAAGTTATAGTGACGTCTTTCAGCTCACCTTCTTCATTCATGCTCCGACAGATTTCGCGCCATGCGGGTCAGTCTTGATAGCCAGTATCAAGTTTCAGCTGCGCGACGGCTACGCCAGCTTGTAAATCTATCAGGGACAAATTTTCGGGCAGAGGGGCGCGTGTTCCATCCCGTTTGGTAAAGGTCGTGCGTCGCAATTTGCCGTTGGGGGTCGTGGGCATGGGCTTTCATCAGATTAAGAGATGCAGGCTGTTTGTATGACTAATGCGCCGACGCACATCTTTTGGCGTAGTGCGGGGCTATCTTCACAACCGTCTAAACTTTCTTGTGTTTCCAACCAAAGCCGTCAGTTAACCACTGGCGGTTTTATTTTTGCCAGCTGCATTGGAAAGGGTTTATTTCGGTAGTGGATATAGTTGGAGGTATTGTTGATAATCTGGCTCAACATCAATGTCTAACGAATAGATAAGCTTCGCTATAGAGCAGTAGGTAGTGATTGTTAAAACTAGGTCAACTAACAGCTCTGCATTTAGATACTGGCTTATTACTTTGAATGTTTCTTCTGATACCCCTTGCGAGTCAACGCATTCACGTGCGGCACGGAGCACGGCTTTTTCAGAATATTCTAATGAACTGTTTGTTCCAATGCTTTCAGCAATCAATGATTTGATATCTGCATCGGTAACACCAAAGTCTTTGCCGATACGAATATGGTGAGACCATTCGTAAGATGATCTAGATTGGTATGCTACCTGTAAAATAGCCATCTCACGTAATCTTGGATTTAAATTTGATCCGAAGCGGATAAAGTCTCCAAGTTGTAGCAGTGCCTTAGAAGCTTTCGGACTGTTTGCCAGTGCCCAGTTGATTGCTATAGGGTCTTTATCAACATTCCAGCGGTCCTCAGGGGAGACCGTAGTGAGGTTGTTATTTCTTAGTCCATCACTTGATTGCTTTTGATAGGGAACCCTCGGCATAGACTTACTTTCTGTTGAAGCATCATTGACATATCATGTTACTGGCGAACGAGTTACGAGTGTGGTCAAAAACGTATCAAAAATTCCTGTATTGCCCAAAACTTATATTGCAACGCATCAGTAACTAGAGAGCTAATTTTTCCTGCTGTTATGCAGGGAATAGCTCTAAAGAGTTCAGCCCTCCTACTGGCGACCATTTTTTTGTTAGATGATTTTGGCAGGAAATAGCTGTGACTTGGCAGAAACAGACTGACTGATACGTCCATCTTATAGGTTTACCTATTAGATGTAACATTCAGTAACATCTTCCAACTCATGGAGCTGAACATGAATGATCTTATCGTATTCGCTGGCGTGGGCCTGCTTTTGATTGGTGTTCCAGTAGTAATCGCTCGTTGGACCACGCATCACGAAACAAAATAAATTATTTACCCTCCCGAGCCTTGGGCGTCAGCTCCCCTCGGGTGATAGAGGGTAGGGCCATCAGTTAATCGACCAGCTGGTGGCCCATCCTTCAAGTATACTTCCCAGCTCTTCAACTTAGCCGTAAGCTACTCGCTGGCGGTATTTTTATTGCTGCATCATCTGCACTATGCGATACTCAGCTAACAGTCTCTCACAAGTCTCTCGAGATTCTGAGCCGTTATGGGCGCAGCCTTCTCACATTTTGTGATCAAGCCAAACGCGCCATCGCCAAAATCGTCTTATCCCTGCGTCCGTCTGCGCTAATCCAATCGGCTTCGTCGGAGGCTTGAGTCTCAGCAAACAGCTAATTTCTATATCCAAAAATTCAACAGGACCATCTTTTGAGGGCGGATTATTATCTACCTTCAAAAGACCAGCTATATTTTTTTTCCTGACGTAGCTACAACAACACCTATTAACGCAGTGCTATTAACTAAAGCCTCGGCTGGTTGAATATACTGAGCCACGTCGCGCAATCCGAAGGATCTCGCGCGTATCGAATGGGCGAAGCCTTTTAAGGCGGTAGCGTGAAGCTTCAATTATTTGGTGCTTGTCTCACGAGCTCCAGTTGCGACGATGCTGGCCTGGTAACAAACTCAATACTTCCATAATCATCAGATACAAAATTTTATTCAAGGATATATCTAAGCCCTCAGGTTAGGTCCGAGTGTCCAGTTTAAAAAAGGGCCAGTTGAGTATCTAATAAGTAATGCAGGGATTTTGGATATTTAACGTAGTTGCGCGATGTGATTAAGACAAAGCGGCAATCAGGGCAAAATGTTTTAAATCAGAGTCTGATTACCGCTTTGTATATTTTATTGAACGCCGCCTCTTATGTATAGCTTCGACCCATCGCATTCGGCTTGGCCTTGTATAACCTTTCCACCCATGCCATCTGCAGGCTTGCCAGACCAAATACAATTCTTCTTATCGTCATCACGGCCAACTAACTTGACTGTATAAACACCGCCCGAAATGCTTCCGTCGAGTGTATAATGCAACATTGTGCCATTATCTACTTGCATGTCGGCTTTTCCAGATAGCTTGTCACTTTGAACGGCCACATTCCAAGTTCCTGAAGAATAGTTTATACCTGAAACTAGTCTTTCAGATACACTCCATATTTCTGCGTGTGCGCTCGTGCTGATTACAAGAATGGATAGGGCGATCCCAGCAGCTGTTTTCTTCATCAAATATTCTCCCGAGAAAAATTGCTAGTGATTAGTGCTCAAGCTTGATGGATATAGGCTTTAGCAGGATGGTATCTAGTGGAGCTGATCCCTAATCACAGTCCTAAAGGTTATTTATATATGTAACAAAAGATCATTTTGTTGCAGTGCACGAAAATATATATTCTCTAGTTGAGCTATCGGGTTTTTGAAATTGAATGGTTTTCCCATAAAATTTTGGATACAGACAAGGTTAAATTACAAGAATTCTAAGCTTTTTAAAGAAATCCATTTAATAAAGGATAACCCTGGGGGGGGGTATTGGGAAAACAAGGCTACAATTGGTTCAATAGATTGTATTGATGACGAGATAAAAAAGGGTTTTTAAGCAAAATATGTCGACCAATTAAGCATGCAATTACATTGAGATGAAATATTGGAGGGGCTAATGTTTAAGCTACCAAAATCTAATCATTCTTATGCTAGTGTCATGAAGTCCCCTCTAAAAATATTAGCCTTATTATTGGGGATGGCTCTTATATCCGAGCCTTCGTATGCTCAATCAAGCAGTTATAAGTCAGATTTAAAGAGCGACGCTTTATCCACATCACAAACAACGGAGTTTCCAGCGTCTAGCAATAACAAGCCCCACTATCTAGTTTTGGCTCTAGACACAGCAAATAGCCAGTCTTACGGGGGTGCGTGTGATCAGTCGAAAAAGCATAGCTGCGATGAGCTGGTGCAAGACAATATTCTTTGGGATGTAGAGCACCCTGATGCGCCATATGCAAAGCATTGGCTTCAGAAAAATTTAGATGACCTGTGTTCTTGCACGAAAGACCCCTATGAAACTGTTAACTGCTTTCAAGTGCAAGTGAATAATAAGAGAAAAACTTGGCAAGAATCCATAGCGATTTGTAAGGCAAATAAATAATTGAACGGACAAAAAGGTGATTGGTATGACCTTTATTACTATTAAATAAGTAGTTCCGTGGCAATTTTGTCTTTTCTTGCTCTAAACGGCATCAACTAAAATCGTTCGTGTTGTTAGAGAAAAGTGCATGCATCATGAAAGACAAAGACATCATTTTGTCATTGCAAATATTTTTAGTCCGTCACATATTTAATTAAAGCTTGTTTGATTGCTGGGCTAAAAGTTAAGGTTGTCGCTTGGACTGGTCTTCCCGCAGAAAAGCGGTCATCCCTGAAGTATGGATATTGAGCTCGAAAGGGGGAAAGCTCGACGAGTAAGAAACGTTGCGAGTAAGAAAAAAAATCAATCTCTATAATCCCTCTAAGTCTGAGCTAATATAGCCGCAACTTTTCTACTATCGCTTCATGTTTGCTGGTTGATATACAGCTAACAGCCTCTCACAAGTCTCCTGCACCTCTGTAACGGCGTGAGTTTTACTATCTTGCTTGTTTTGTTAATATCAGAGACTGTAGAATGAGATATCCTCATACAGTCGCGCGAATTAACACATCGCCTATCAACTCCACTAGGGCCTTGTAGCTTGGCAAATAGGCATTTATTAAATTAAAAACTATCTGGATTGCCGTTTTAGGGCGGATGAAGCGGAGTAAATTATTTTACGATGAGGAAATATAATAAGATTGATTGGAGGATTATTGAGGCTTTAATCTCTGGGCCATTTTATGCAGCCATACTATTGATAATTCCTTTTGGAATGCTTACTGCAATATCCGTTGTTATGGATCCAGGTTTTGTTATATATGAATTTCTGCCTGAAGAGTTATTATTTATTCCATGGGTAATTATATCAATATTTATCTCTCTAGGTAATATTCGTGTTTCTAGAATTTGCGGAAGCGCATTTGGTAAAAAAAGAATCATCACAATCAAAAATATTAATACAGAAAATTACATTCGGAGTAATAGTAATAATATAATAGAAAATATAGCACACGATATATATGTATGTATAAAAAAAACTAAATTAAACCAGATCAGGTCGTTGACAAACAGGGATAGAGAATACGGAATTGAGATTATTATTGAGGACGCTTTGAATGAAATTATATCAATTGCAGTATCTAGTGCATCTCCGAGTTCATCAAGAATAAACGGTAACAACTTAATTGTAGAATTATTAGTGAGTTTTGAGCCGCCATTGTTTCCCTGGAATAGAATAAAATATAATGGAAATATTGAGCTTAAACATCAAGTAGAAATGGAAATAGAAGATTTCTTGCAAAAAAGGCAACTCAATTATTCAAGTGAGACTGCCTAATGATAAGATCTCAGAGTATGAAAGTTACCAAGCTGGCGTATCTCTTTCGATTTGACTATTAATGGCTGATGAATTTTTTTCTATAAAATATTTTAATTTCATTTCCAGTTGTTGAAATGATTTTAAAATTAAAAGAATTTCTTCGATCTTATCAGATGTGACTAGAAAATTACTATTATTGTCGATTAGCGTATTAGTAAGATCTTCGATGGATATCTTTAATTGTATATATTCATTGTTATTGATTGTTGATTTAAGTTCAAATGCACAAACTATATCAGAGTCAGCTGTATCAGCTATCCCTGAACTATTATTGCAGGCTCCAAAGCTTATTTTTGAGGAAATTAGTCTTGAGGAAAGTATTTTAAAGATTGTTTCATTTTTTAAGTGAGCATACTCGTCTACAGAAGCGCTATTTTCTGTAATTGTCTGTTCTAGAAAAGATAATTCTAATATATTGTTTGGATCCAGAAAGCATTGGTTATTTCTAATCATTTCTACTATACTTTCATTTAATAAAACAATTCATTCATTTTTTTGCATTTGAGTTGAAAATTGAACTCTAATAGTATTTTACGCAACCAATTGTGAAAATATTAAGGAGAAACGTCATTCATAGAATTTTGAAATATTTATTCATTCACACTCAGTTCATTGAATTAGTCTAGGCAAATGATAAAATCAGTCGGAATTAATTCTGTTATTAAAGTCAGAGTAGCTAAATGGCAGTCAAGTCAGATCGATTAGTTGGCGGGAAATTAGTATTACTCGTTATATTTCTTGGGCTTGGATATGTTGACGTATTGTCTAATGTCTCTGGGCATTCGATTATGACACCCTACAATGCGGGTTCTCTCGAGGGGGTTACCCCAAGTTACTCTGCTTGGGGCACAACCCTATATCTTATCGGTATTGCAAATGGCGTTCCGCTTTCAAGAGTTTTAACTGCTAGATATGGCGAATATGCAGTAATTGTTGTTGGTTTCCTTTTATATTCACTACTATCTTTAGTTTGCATAACAAGTGAAACAGTTTATTTCTATACGCCCATGCGTTATATTTTTGGAATGTTTGGCGGTGTTCTTGCTGTAGTTTGTCAGTCTCTTGCGCTTCATGAGATACCAGAAGATAAATATAAACTAGGTCTTGGATATTGGTCGGCTTTAGGAATGCTGCCCTATACATTTGCAGTTTTTATGGGCGGGTTTTGGGCGGAGTATTTTAATTGGAAGTGGCTATTTTATGCAAATTCATCAATTGGAATCGGTATTAGTATAATTACTGCCGCATCGCTCTATGGTAGAAAACATATTTCTAGTACGATCCATTTTGACATTATAGGTTTTGTGCTCTTTTCAATATCAATTGTTTCACTACAGATAATTTTCAGCCAGGGGAATGATTTTGACTGGCTTGCTTCTCCATGGCTGTCAATTCTCTCTCTTATAGTAATAACAGCAATACCTTTATTTATAATTTGGGAATGGGCTGAAAATTATCCAATTATAGATATCAAGTTATTTGCCAGGTCATCTTATGCTGCTGGTGTTTTCTATGGATTTATCGGATTTTTTACAATTCAGGGATTGATGTCTTTGATGTCAGTCCAGATGCAGTTATTGCTAGGATATTCCTCTTCGCAGGCTGGGGATATGTATTTGATCATGATGCTCGCTGGTTTGCCTCTAGCGGGGTTTATGTATGAAATCTCAAAAAAATATGATGTTAGGTTTGTTATAAGTTTAGTATTCTTGTGTTCATCAATTACTCTAACCTGGATAGGTCTTTTCGATAAAACTGCTTCTTTTGACGCGCTATCCATACCGGTAATTTTTCTCGGATTGTGTGTTGCAGGACTATCGGCCCCATTGTCTACACTGGCTACTTATGGATTGAGTGGGCCAGAATATAAAAGAGCTGGCGAAGAATTTCTGATTATGAGATTAATTGGCGGGGCTCTTGGAATTGCTTGTCAAAGCGTCATTTACATAAGACGTCTTCCAATTCATCAGCAAGATTTAGCGGATTACCTTGGTGGCAGACGTTACGCCTCTTTGGATACCTATTCATTATTACTACAAAAGCTTCAATCCGTTGGATTGAGTGAATCAATAGCTAGACGGCAAATTGCTCGTCTTATGAGACAGCAGGCAGCAATTTTAGGTTTTAATGACGCCTTTTTAATCGGAGGAGTAGTGCTTTTCGTTCTCGCTATAATTATTTGGGCGATAAAATTAGACAGCTTGCGATTAGCTAAAGGATATTGAGCGCATATGAATAATCATATTAATCTTGGTTGCTAACGATGAGTGCCGTGGCTTTATTAAAACAAATATGCGTAGATTTGTATCTCTTGAGAACATCTAAAGGGGTATATCTTATATTAATTATGTTGAATTTTGTTGGGTGTAATTCAGTTAGTCAATCTGAAAGGTCGCAATTTATTGATAATCCTAAAATAAGTAAAAGTCTGGCAAAAGTATCTTTAGGAACTTCTAAGAGTCAGGATGCTTGGCCTAAGAAGAGTTGGTGGATTGACTATAAGAGTAATAAACTAAACCAATTAATAAACAAAGCTTTGAATGATAATCAAAATCTGAAGAAAGCTCATGATACTCTAGTGGAGTCTGAGGCGCTTATAAAGGTTGCAGAAGCGCGTTTAGTTCCGGCGCTTCAAACTGATTTGTTGTTCCGTCAATCCAGAATTCCTTACCGAGGCGTTGTCTATTCTTATAATCAAGGACAGGGAGGCTTATACAAAACCTCAGGCTTTCTTTCGCCGTTTGTAATGAATTGGGAGATTGATTTTTGGGGAAAAAATAGAGCAGCCCTTGAGGCTGCGCTGGGAGACGCTGCGGCACAAAGAGCAGAGATGGAACAGGTCCGTTTACTGCTATCTACCAGTCTTGCCAGAGCTTATTTAAGGGGAAGCGCTCTGGCGAGGCAGTTAGCAATCGCAAATGAGCTAACAAAAATAAGAAAGAAGCTGACTTTATTATCAGAGATTCGCTATAAGTCTGGTATTGATACATATGATGGTATTGCTGCGGCTCAAGCAAATGAAGATATCGCGATTAGAAGAGAAATTACTACAGAAGCTGCGCTAGGAATACAGAAGGATGCAATATCAAGACTGATCGGTGAGGGCCCTGATATTGGACTTGATTTATTTTCACGCCCTGATGATATAAAGCTTCAGCAGCCTTCTATCCCAAAGAAAATACCAATAGAATTATTGCGTCATAGACCTGATCTTGCCGCAGCCTTAGAGCGCGCAGAAGCAGCTGCAGAGCGAATACATATTGCAAAGACGTTATTTTTACCATCCATTGATCTCTCAATTGCAGCGGGATTTGAGGGCGTAACAACTACGACCCAGAATATTGGTTTATTATCGCAAAGGCTTTTCAATTCGCAGGCGATTGGCTTTGCAGCAGTCCCTGGATTGAGGTTGCCACTATTTCAGGGCGGTCGTTTAGCAGGAAACCTGGATGTTCAAAGAGCTGATTACGACCAAACCGTAGACGCT
>Ga0129333_10005279_pt1 | contig 12120 bp, 3 predicted proteins | sample CPB6_08_DNA_FD_94474 | JGI IMG/M metagenome (GOLD analysis project Ga0129333, IMG submission 94474) | Freshwater to marine salinity gradient microbial communities from Chesapeake Bay, USA - CPBay_Sum_0.6_0.8_DNA | ecosystem: Environmental > Aquatic > Marine > Coastal | place: USA: Chesapeake Bay... | reverse complement strand
GCCTGACCACACTAATCCATATCCTGCATTTGTACCTATATTACCAGCATTGACTGTTATTAAACTACTTCCTTCGCTCATTATTGAATTGCCTATTGCACTTGAACTTGTAAACTTGGGTATATAGTTGGTAGTACCACTTCCTGATACACCCCCACCAGCAGCCCTTATAGCAGCAGCAGTATCAGCTAATATTTTCCTTGTAACATAACCCAAAAGATTAGTAGCAGTTAAGCTATCCTTTCGTCTTAAAAAACTTGTTGCTAAAGTAGATGTATCAACTCTTGCCGATTGTCCTGTTTTAGATAATCCAAAACCAACAGAGTTAATATAATTAGCAAGCATAGTAGCTGTATCTGATATATTAAGTTTTAAAGCTAAGCCTGATGTTATGTTGGACTGAACCGAATCAATACCCTTCTGTCGCCAAGCCCTTGTGCTTAAAAGCAAAGTATCAGCTGCAATTGTACCCGATGTAGTAATCGTACCACCGGTAATACCAGTTCCAGTGTTAGTAGCCACAGAGGTTACTCTTGGTAAAGCAGCAACACTATCGATACCTTTTTGTCGCCAAGCACGGGTAGAGATAAGAAGCGTGTCAATAGCCAACGTTCCTGAAGTAGTAATAGTTCCCCCTGTGATACCTGTGCCATTATTGGTAGCTACACTCGTAACTGTACCGACTCCCGCAGTTGTTGTATCAGCTATACTTAATCTTCCATTTGCATCTATACGCAAGGCTTTTGTGCCTACGCCTGTGGGAAGTCCTGACATCCTAACACCTCTTTTTAGGTGTGTGCCTAAATTGACTGTAAGCATTGAGTCGGGAGCTATACCTCCAATTCCCACGTTTCCAAGATAATCGGCCCTTAAAATCTCTGTTACGGTAGCGGAACTTGGAGCTGTCGCACTTGCTATATTATAACCACTTGATAAAACAACATTACCTTGCGAATTAGCCGCTAATTTAGTTACAAATTTATTTGGCCCTCCACCCCATTGAGACTGAACAAACATCGCTGATTCTGTAGTAGTTGTCGTTCCTACAGATAAAAACCTACCTCTTACGTCAAGTTTTTCTAAAGGTGAGGCTGTAAACAGTCCCACATTAGTGCCATCATCAAAAATATTTGAATTGCCTATGGTATTTGTTCCAGTAAATTTAGGAACATAATTAGTTGTTCCAGAAATATTACTATTGATTAAAGATGCTACTGAGTCAATACCTTTCTGTCTCCAAGCACGAGTACTAATTAACAAAGTATCTATAGCTAAAGTACCCGAAGTAGTAATAGTCCCACCCGTTATTCCTGTTCCATTATTAGTAGCTACAGAACTAACAGAACCTTTATTGTTAAAAGTTGTCCAGTCAGCACTTGATAAAGCACCTCTATTTATAGCAGAAGCAGTAGGTAAGTTAAAAGTATGGGTGTCTGTGAGGGAAGATATATTAAAGTCAGTACCACTTGTTCCCGTAGCAAAAAATTGAGAAGGTGCTGTTAATCCATTAAGAGCGCCTATTCCTGTAGTGAAAGTAGTTATCACCTCTCCTACTTTACCGTTTTGTGTGTATAGGGTTACAGTTTTACCATTTGTGTTTTGTATGTAAAACTGAATTACTATTCTGTCTGTCAGGGAAATCGTGGTAGTGGGTAATGAAATACCAAAAGTATACAGGTCTGGAGTACTTCCATTTGTAATTTCTTCTATAGGAGAAGTTGCAATAGAAGTTAAAGTTGATCCGTTCCAAGTTTCTAAAATTGCATAAACTTCAGCGTGGTTAGCCCCACCCCCCGATTCGCTCATATAAGCGTTAATAACCCAAATTCCAGATGGAATTGAAATTAAATAAGGTTGATTTACATTAGTTATGAAATTGGCTATTGTACCCGTAGTTGCTCTTGTAAAGTCAGCTGAAGCGCCTGTTATAGCTGTATCCCCAAGAGCGTACATTGTTAAACCACCAAAGGTTCCTTGATTTACGGAGCCGTTTAAATAGTAGACCTTACCACCGCCACCGCCACCGCTTCCGCTTCCGATGCTATCCCTATAGGCGAATGTAGAATTACCGCCCTTGACATAAAATACAGAATCTGTTGCTGTTTTGCGGTATACATTTGTAATCCAAATGTTTGTAGTATCTACCTTACGCAGGTAGGGGTTAAGCATATTTGCCGTATCAGAAATATTAAGCTTAAGGTTGATATTGGCCTGCAAGGAATCCACTCCTTTTTGGCGCCAAGCCCTTGTAGAAATAACCGTAGTATCAATAGCAAGAGTTCCCGAAGTCGTTATAGTGCCACCTGTAATACCCGTTCCGTTATTAGTTGCTACACTGGTAACAGTTCCCCCTGAAGTCGCACTTCTGATGGCGGCGGCCGTATCGGCTAAAACTTTTTTGGTTACATAACCAAGGGGATTGGTTGCGGTAAGAGAGTCTTTGCGTCTTAGGTAATAATTAGAAAGGGTTGCAGAATCGGCATAGACCGTCTGACTTGTCTTCCCGAGACCATAACCAACATTATTAATATACGGGCTTAGCATAGAAGCCGTATCTGATATATTTAATTTGCCGTTAATATTAGCTTGCAGAGAATCTATTCCTTTTTGGCGCCAAGCACGCGTAGAAATTAACAAGGTGTCAATGGCGAGAGTCCCTGCGGTTGTAATAGTACCGCCTGTAATTCCTGTCCCGTTATTGGTAGCCACGCTGGTAACTGTCCCTACTCCCCCTCCAGAGGTAGTATCTACTATAGATAACGTGCCATTAGCATCTATGCGTAAAGATTTAGTTCCGGGTGCTTGGGGAAGTCCTGACAGCCTAACCCCTCTTTTTAAGTGTGTTCCCAACTCAACAGTCAATAACGAGTCTGGAGTTGCGGTTGCAAACCCAACACTTGTACCATTATCAAAAATTTGAGAATTACCCAATGAATTTGTTGCTGTAAACTTAGAAACATAGTTTGTTGTCCCAGATACTGAACCCGTAATTAAAGAAGCTACACTATCAATTCCCTTCTGCCTCCAAGCTCTTGTGCTAATTAAAAGTGTATCAATAGCAAGAGTTCCCGTGCTTGTAATAGTACCACCAGTAATTCCCGTAGCATTATTAGTTGCTACCGAAGTAACACCTACTGTTGATGACGTAGTTGAAATCTCAATCCATCCAGTAGCGGAAGAATTTCTTATCCAAAATCTCAAACCTCCCGATGTTGTTGCAATTAGAGACGCTGGGTATTGGCGGATACGCTGAAGGTTAGCGCTCGCTGTATCAGTATATGTTACATTGACAAATCTTGATTGTGTTGCACCTTTTGAAATTACAATAGTGCTGTCATTTCCAAGATTTTGCTGTAGAGGATATTGAGAATAAGAGAACTTCCCCAGCACTAAAAACAAAACAAGAGCAAATATCTTCTTCATATTTTCTTTTTATTTAGATAGGATATATCTGAAACACCTCTCCAGTTATAGCCGCAGGATGAATAGTTAATAACCCTAAATTCTTACTCCAAGAAAAGTAACTATCTCCATTTATATTAAGCGTAGACTGCGGTATTCCGTTTCTTACAAAGAGAACATTAAATCCTATAAAACCCGTTATAGTTGCTGAAGTGGCCCCAGATGGTACAACGGTAGTTGGGGATACTTCAAATATTAAAGGATTAGGTATTTGAGAAGGAATTACAGGCGTAATTACTCCACCCGTTCCGGCTATTTGTTGTGCCTGTAAATTGTACCCACGGCATAGAGAATAGAGATAATTAGAAGTCTCTATAAGGGATGGATCATTTGGGCTAAGATTATACCAATACTCTACGGCCTTTCTTTCGTTATAAAGCACTTGTGGTGTCTCAGGGACAACTCTTCTTCCGTAAAACTTGCCACTTTCAATATCAATCGTTGCGATGTATTGGGAAATCTTGGCAATATCTAAAATTTGAGTTATTGTAAGCGGCATAACTTCCCTAACTTTAAAAGTAAATATTCTGATTCGTTACCATTGCTGTTGCAAGATCATAACATTCTTGGGCTGAAGTAATATCATATCCAAGAGTTATAGCCTGATCTCCGCTATCTATCAACACACGAAGCTTGCTTTTATTTTGGAAAAATTGATTGTCTTGTAAAATATAAGAAGGATTTCCCACCGCAGCCTGACCTTGTGTTAAAGAATAATAAAAAGTTTCATTATATAAAGTAAAACCCGAAAGGATTGTCTTGGTATATAAAGTCACACCTGTAGAGTCTACCCAATTAACGGTTACAGTTAAAGCTGTATCTTGCTCAAGACAGTTAATAGATATAGATGATTGGGCTAAAGGCCACAAAACATAATCGGTAGTTGTTCCGGTAGGGACAACATAATTACCTTGATAATCTACAAGGTATACGGCTCTTTCTACAATATCTACATCTGATCCTGTAGAGGTATCTGTAATTATTACGTCAGAGGGAAGTCCTGCCTGCTGTGAGGTACTAAAATTAGGAGTTAGCGGCATCTTTTAAATGTATTAAATTGTTATTCAAAGTTACTTTATTTTCGTTAGTCTACCAATGACCATTTCTGATCCTTTAGTGAACCAAGTGTTTTATTTTCTTCTTTTTCGGTTTTCTTTTTTCCACCAAAAAGTTTTCTTTTTGCTTCGGCGGTAGCAAATGGTTCTATTCTATTCGATAGTATTTCATTTAATTCTTTAGATGTCAAGTCTTCCCCCGACACATCTACTTTCTTACCTTCTCTTTTAACCCTGTATCCCCTATCCATTAATTCTTCTATATTTTTTTTAATAATAGCCCCTCTTAATTTAGACAATTCATAAAATTCATCATCAGTTAAAGGTCTATCTTGTTTTAGCTTTTTATCAAAGACAAGTACTGTTTTTTTGTTAAGTGGAGCTACCCATCCTTGCTTTTTAGTCAAATAGCTCCATACCGGCCCTCCTTTTTCTTTAGACCACATAATATCTATATCCTTAATTACTGGCTCTCCTAGGGCATTTATTTTATCGTTCAGGGAATTTCTGGCTATCGGTATATCTTGATATAGAGCTTCCCAAGAGTTGTTAACTTGCTTAGCTGGTATACCAAAGGTGCTATTATAAGCTTGAGTAAGCTGAGAAATATTTTGAGCAAACGGAACGAATCCTCTAGCCATACCAGAAAGAGATTTTTCTACTTGCCTTTGTTGATCGCTTATTCGAGGTTCTGCCATAGCACCTAAGAAAGTGGCAGCAGAATTAATCCATGTAAGGTCTGTAATCATACCACCAAACTTAAGAGAAGCTATGCTAGCCCTTCTAAGCAAAGTTTGCTCATCCTCTTTTCCGTATTTAGCAGCGTCATTAAGATTGCCTATCCACCCATAAGTAAGAACAAGAGGGGTTAGTAAGTAAGAATACCAAGTATCTCCTATTTTAATTGAATACGGCTGCCACCCTTGTTCTTTTAATTGAGCTTTTTTCTTTTCATCTTCTGGCCCTTCCCCTGATATATCTATCAACCCAGCGCTAACCATATACTGGGTAATCGCCGCAAATGAAATTCCTACAGCAGCTTTTATAAGAACTGTCCTTCTTTGCTCTGGAGTTAAAGGTTTATACGATCCTTTGGTTAAACTCATTTCATCAAATGATTTAAATCCTCTAGCGCCTTTTGCTGCCCTGATAATACCTACAGGACTATAATCCAATGAATTGTTTATAACATTGGTAATAATTCTTGTAAATGGAACTACGAAACGGCCCGGTTGAAGACCTCCTATTTTTATATCAAGAGCTTTAGCAACTGCGTTAGTAATAGCCCCTAAAGTGCCGTCTGAATTGTAATTAAAAGTCCCGTGAGCGGCAAAATTATAAGCATCTTCGGTCATCTGCTCAGGTCGGCTTGCCTCCATTAATTCGTAAATCCTTCTTTCAAAATCCGAAGATTCAGGCTTTAATCCTTCAGATTCTGCTTGCTCTTTTGCGGCCTCATACCTTTCGGTGGTATTTAACAAAAGTTCATTTACTTTCTTCCATCCACTTCTTGACCACGTATTAAAACCAAATTTCTCAGCCTCTCTTCTAGCAAGCTGCCAAGCTCTGGCTTCTTTAAGGCCCTGAAACGAAAGAACATCTTCCGCCTTCATCGCGCGTCCTACGTACTTAAACCAGTTAGCTGGATTATATCCACCTCCAGCAAATTTTTTTCTTTCTAAAATATCTGGAACTTCCACAGCTTGAACGTGAATAGGAGATCTTCCAGTTTTAAAAGTTCTCATTGCTTCTAGCATCCCCTTTTTTCTTACTCCTTCCATATACCCTGCAATGATGTAAGGCGCACCCTTTGGATCAGCTATTATTTCAGTACCTAAATCTGCAAGGGAATTAAATAAAGTAGATACAATGTTTTTTTCGTGAGTTCTGTAACCTGAAAGGATATTAGCATACCAAATACCTTGTGCTACTTCGCCCCAGTTTCCGCCATTAATATTTGCTTGATAGGCTAACAGGTCTTCTGTAGCTTCTCTTTTAGGACTACCCTCTGGCGCTTTCTGTATCTTTTCTGCAAGCTCTTGTATCTTAGCCGCCTGTTCTGTAGTAAGCTGACCTAAGTCAAATTTCTTTGATAAAAAGTCAAGCATTTCATCGGAATTAAAAGCGCCAAGGTTAGAGTACTTTATAATCTCATCTTGCAAAGTCTTCTTTTCGGCTTTTTTACCAGCCTGCTCATTAACGGCCTTTTGTATTCTATCAAAACGCTTTTTATCTTTTGCTAATATTTCTGCTTTTTTACGAGACACTACTCTATCAAAGGCATCTTCAAATCGCTTGGCCAATGCCTCTGCGTTTTCTTCGCTCATATCTGCTTCGTCTACAAACTTTTGAGCAAGGTCTTTTTTTACTTTTTCTATTTCAGTAAAATGTTTGATAGCTATTTCATTAATTTTTAGCTTTTGGTCTTTTACTGATTTTACAGTTTCTATATCCGATTTAATTAATGTTTTATTTGCTATATCTAATATTTCTGCTTTTGTTTCATCGTTGGGGGAAGATCCGGTAATGGATTTAATATCGGAAAATATTTTTTCAGCAATTACTTGAACTTCTGCAATACCTTCTTCTATATACGTTAGTGCGACTTCCCCGACAAACTCAATACCTTCTTTTGTAAGACCTCCTGATGTGAGAGTAATTCCACCTTTTCCTTTATACTTTTTAATAATGTCAGCTCTTTTTTGTCTTGCTTTTGCAGCTCTATCTTTTGCCTTACTAATACTTTCTTGTGTATCTTTTTTAATTGATTGGTCTACTTCCTCCGACCTTAAAATTTCTTTTACTGCATCCTCGTTAGCCTTATTAAACTTCTCTCCTAAATTATCTATATCCTTACGAACTTTATTGATATTTCTGCGTGCAGATTTTTTCTTTTGCTTTACAGCAAATGCAAGTTGCGCTTCTGGGGTTAACTGTTGCCAAAGTTTAAAAGCTTGGATAGTTTGACCTGCATCAGTAGCAAGTTTAGTAGTTACATATTCTGCAATATCAATAGTAGCATCAATATATAAATCTTTATCTTCTTTAGTTTTTGCTTCTTTGGCAAGCTTGTTGTATTTTTTAATTAAAACTTGACCAATAACAACTCTAACCGCTCCGTTTGTTTTTTCATCTTTTAGCGCATTGTATGCCTTATCTTCCCCTAACACATTCAAAACTTCTTGCGCTTGTTCTATAGACATCGCATTAGTTTGAACCGTATAGTCCATAGTTGCCGCTACGCCTTTTTTTACAGCATCCTCAAATGGGGATTCTATCATTGTTTTTGTGAACCGCCTTTCGCCTTTTTTAGGCGCACCTTCACCTTTTTCGGTAGGCTTTTTAGGTTCTGCTCCGGGAACTCCTGTCTCCACTTCTTCGCTAACTCCGGCTTCTGGCTGTACAGGTATTTCACCTGCTGTTGGCTCTTGAATGGCATTGTATTCTTCGTTTAATTGTTCACGATATTTTTTATCAAAATCTGCTGGGTTAGTTAGTTTTTTGTACCAGCCTGTGCTTTTTGCGTATTTAAGACCTTGCTCAATAGCATCTGCAACGGAAGCTCCGCCCTCAAGGGCTTTCGCTATTACTTCAAGGGAGGCATCCCAGACTGCATCGAAGCCTGTTCCGGCCCTGAAACCTCCGAGCTTACTGATTTTTCCTTGACGGATTCTTTCTGCAAGCCTTCTTGCGGCGTCCCCTGCTTTTGCCTCTGGTTGTAAAGGCTTAGCAGAAATACTGCTAACTCGGCCTGTTTCTTTGATTTGCTTGATTGCATCTTCTATGATTTTTTGTGATGGTTCGGAAAGTTCAAGTAGTACGGGTTCAAAGCCGCCTTCGTATTCTCTGGCTATAGCACGCCAGTCTATAAATCCTTGATTATCCCTAAACTTATCAAGGACTTTTAGTATTTCTTCTTGTTGTGCTTCGGGAATTTGTGATACAATAAAGCGCGTTTCCTCTTCAACTTCTTTACTAATACCCTCAAGTTCTGCAAGCATTTTCTGTTGCTGATAATCTGCATCATAGTCCCTAACAAGCTCTTCTGCCATTGTCTCCCTTTTCGTGTGGTCTAGGATAACTTCTTCAATGGCATTTCTGAAGTCTTGCATATCTTCAAATCTGTCAACTCCTGCAATTTTTTCAGCAAGCTCTTCTATGCTTGGCGCATTTTTATCTGTTAAATATCTTCTCGATTTTATTTCTTCTTCGGACTTTTTTGCATCCCACCTATAGCCTTGTTTCTTTCTACCAAACAATTCCTCAACTGCCGAAGGGTTTACTCTACCCCCAGAAAGAAAGTATTGCAATACTTCCCCTCTAGGATCATTTACTATTTCTAAATTTAAAGCCCTTCTTTTTACATCAGTTATTTCTCTTTTCTTTCTTTCTTTTCTTTCTGTTGTTTCGCCAAATGGTAATTCTTTTTCTACGGGTGCTGCGGGAACTTGTGGTATCCTTTCCGATATATCCTCAAAGTCAATATCTTCTATATTAAATTTACCAACTTTACTTTTTTGTTTTTCTAATGCTACTCTTGCCCATTTGTCAATATCACCAGATTGAAGTTTTTGTAAATCTATAACACCTGAATATTTTTTTATATCATTTAAATTCATTACACCTCTCTTAAATTGTCTCCACAAAATTTTCTTTTCTTCTGGTGTTAAATTTGCATTATGGATAATAGCCAAAGCATCTGCATCGTCTGTTGATAACCCTAAAATATTTTCAACCTGTTCTGATTGATTAGCTAATTCTTTGTTAATTTCAACTTTTGATACTGCGGGAACTTGTGGTGCCGCTTCTTCTTTAATAAAACCTTTATGCCACCTAACGCTTTGCTTGCCACTCATTGTTTTTTGACCTTCGTCAAATTTTACAAAAGGAACTCCATCTCTATCCACAATTGTACCAGAATAGGTTTCGGCTCCAAAAGGTGTTACGTAATCATAAATAACCCTATCGCCAATTTTAACCCCAGATTCATCCATTGCATCTTTTGCCTTCTTAGCATAATCAGCCTTTTCAACTTTATAAAGAGCGTTTATATCAGGCAAAGCATCTTTATACTCTTGAGATGCTAAAAATTCATTTTTATTTTTATATTCCTTTGATTTACCTTCTATCCACTTTTGAGCATCTTCGTAAGACGTAAAACGCGGAGACTCTTCGGCGGCCTTTCTTTTTGCTGCAATATCTTTATTTATATCGCTAAATTTATCAGCTATAATCCTATCCAACAACTTTTCTTCTGGTGTCATTGGTGTTTCTATATCCGGAGTTGGATATAATTCTTTTTTTAACGAAACTAATTCGTCAATAGTTTTACCTCTGTATTCTTTTTCTAATTCCTCTGTTTCTAACTTCGGTGCCACTTCTTCCCCGACAACTTCAGCTTTAACTTCTTCTACGGGTGCTACTGGAGCTTGTCCAATAACTATAATATTCTCTATATTCCTATCTCTATTTTGTTTAGCCAACTGCCTTGCTCTTTCATTTGCTTCAATAGCAGATATTCCATATCTATCTTCAAGTATTTTGGATCTTTCATAATTTATATTTTGTTTTTCCCCGGTTCTTAGTTGCTTAAACATTCTAGCCCCAATACCAATTAATTCTATTAATTCTGGTTCGGCAACTATTCTTACTGGTTCATAATTATCGCCTTGATTAAACTTTAATTGTTGATTTGGGGCAAAATTGTTGTCTTCCGGTTGTGTATAATTTCTTTTTTCAACCACCTCAAAGCTTCCTATTGCCTTTGGTAAATTTTTTGAAGAATACCTAATTTCGGGAACTTGTGGCACTTCTTCTGTAGCTCTATCTATTTTTGCTTCTTGCTCCGTTATCTGCGCATCTATCTTTTTAGCAAATACAGAATCTAATCCTTTTTTCTGCTGCTCTAATTCTTTTTTCTTTTGTAGAGCTTCTATTACCTCTGCGTTCTTTTTATATTGTTCGGGAACAACTGACCGAACTTCTTGAACTTTTGTGTATTCATTTTTAATCTCATCCGCCTGTGCGTCAGTAAGTTCTCCAGTAGCTTCAGACACGTCAAGCATATCTTGTAGCTCTTCTGGTTTAATATCTAATGTAGCCGCCTCCTTAGTAATAGGTTGTCCTTGTTTCTTCTTTTCAATCATTGTTCCCACCACAATGTCAGGTGCACCACCACCAACTTCTCCAACCATTTCAGCAAAGATTGCTGTAGGGTTAAATTTCTGCCCTGAAACTTTCTGTGCCGTTGCTTCCCCCGCACCCGCAAGACCAGCTTGAACACCTACCTCTGCGGCTCCCCTACCCACTTTCTGCAACATTGTCTTTGCTGGCTTGCCTAATAATTTACCGCCCATACCTACGGAGAACATATCAAATAAGGCAATAGGAATAGCTCTTTTATTGGCAAATTCTCTTGCTTTTTTTAATGTTTCTGGATTATCAAATCCTTTTTGCAAAGACTTTTCGTCTGAAATATCTACTCCAGCTTCTCTAAAAGAATCTAAAATAGATGAAGCCATTTCAAGATTATAACCTGCAACTCCACTTCCTGCAAGATATCCTAATCCAGCGCCTGCTGCCGTACCAAATCCCGGAACTACACTCCCTAGCGCAGCACCCATTCCAGCTCCAGCGCCAGCTCTTGTAGCGCCGTGTCTAACTAATGCGGAAAGACTCTCTCCTATTATTTGAGAACTAATCTCAATAGGATTTTTAATAAACTCCTTTACAGATGTAGTTAAATCAGGAGCGCTATTAAATTTATTATACGCATCAGACGCAGGAAGCGCTTGTTGTTCTCTTGTTAGTCTAGCAATTTCTTTTAAATCTTCACGGCTTGGCATTTGACCAAGCGCCATCATATCTGCAATCTGTCCTTGTTTTAAACCTCTTTCTAAAGAATTAAAAAATGCTTCTACTTCTCCTATTTCTTTTTCTGTCTTGGGAAGTTTTGGGGCAGCGGCTCTTTCAATAGCTTTTTCTTTTGCTAAATCAAGTCCAACAACAGGTTTAACAGCTGTACTTACTGCAACCTCTCTTTTGGGGCGACCAAGTCCCACTTCTTCCCCGATACCCTCAATCTTTACTGGCTGTACTTTTGCTGGTTTAAGACCTGCGAATCCCGATGGGACTTCTGAAGTACCAACTTCCCCACCAGCCTTTGAAACGCTCTCTGAAATTTTTTTTTTTAAACCTGTAGCATTTTCAAAATCATCAAAATCGATGAATAGCCCAGAAGTTAACTTTTCTTTTGAAACTACATCAAATACCTCTTTTGGACTTTTACTTAATTGTTGCCTAAAATCATTTTCATCCAAAAACAGCTTGGTTGATTTTAAGGAGCTATATAAGTCTTTAATTGGATCTGGCATCTTATTTTATTTTTCGACTATTCCACCTTTGCTTAAAAATGCTTGCCTTTCAGCAATAGATAAATTCCGATATTGGTTTTCCTTCATAATAAGTTTAGGTTTTTTACCAACCGCTCCCGGAATTGGCACCTTCCCAGTTAATGCGCCTCTTTTTCCCCCAACATCAACTTGAACATCTATATTTATATCTTCTTCTGTAAAGGGAACTAATGGCTCATTTGTATCAAAAT
>Ga0129333_10005277_pt1 | contig 12122 bp, 10 predicted proteins | sample CPB6_08_DNA_FD_94474 | JGI IMG/M metagenome (GOLD analysis project Ga0129333, IMG submission 94474) | Freshwater to marine salinity gradient microbial communities from Chesapeake Bay, USA - CPBay_Sum_0.6_0.8_DNA | ecosystem: Environmental > Aquatic > Marine > Coastal | place: USA: Chesapeake... | reverse complement strand
TATCAAAAGCTGGTTGGGATGGATTTTATACTAGTGAATTTTCACCATTTTCAGCAAATAAGCCAAGGCAAATAAATAGAGAGGCTGTTTTTAAGCTATTTGAATCTAGGCTACAAAATTATAATATATGGGAAGAAGTAAGATTAGATAGATCAAAACTTATTGATAGGGATAAAAAATGGTTAGGTTAGGAACATTCTGTAGTCAGTGCTGTTTTTATGATAGCACTAATAAAAGCTGTGCTCATAAATTATTAGATGTATTTCAATCTAGAGATGCACAAGTAGAATGGCATGAAGATGGGCCTTCTATAGATAGAATATGTCAATATAGAAGAAACCATGAATGGAATGAAGATAAAACTATAGAAGAAAAAATTAAGCTATGCCAAGACCATGTTTATTTAACTGGCACTATCGTAGTCTTAGCCAATAATAAAGATAGTTTACTAAGCACTATTACTAAGTTAAATTCAAATCCAAAAATTAGTAATTTTAAATTTATTATAATATATACAAATATAAAGCAAAATGACTTATTAGATGTTTGTGGTAATAATATTAATGGTCAGTATAAGCTTGTATATGCTGCGAATAATAATATTAACTTCCAAATTTATAAATCATTAGTATTTGCTAAAAATGGGTATCTATTTATTTTAGATTCGAATAAGATCTTTGATGATAATATAATAGATAAAATTAATTATGTTGTTAATAAAAAATTATTTAGACTACTACATGTTCCAGGAACAGATAACTTACATCAATCAGTGAGTATGGTCCATATATACAAATGGCTCAAAGGCGATTTAGAAGTTGAATTTAAAAATAAACTAGAAGATATTTCTGAACAAGAAAAGTCTGATGCCCAGATATTAACCTGGAAGGAAATAAATGAAGAATATAGTAATTAATTATAAGATTCTAAAAGATATAAGTCAAGATATTTTAGAAAAAATTGTTACGGGATGCTATTCCCAAAAGTATAAAATTTTTCTAAATCTATACGATTTTTCACTATCTAAGAATACTGCCGAATATATTAAAATCCTAAATGTAGCAGATAATATAAATATTTCTTATTCAAGTCAAAACTATGAAGATATTCAAGAATCCGATAATATAATTCTATATAATCTTATTCAACACGGAGATTCATTATCTTTTGGTATCTTTGCAGATAATCTTATCTTTAATCAAGGTGCAATGGATGGTATGGATTTTGAAGCATTAGCTGATGAAACAAATGGATTTTTATATTTTGATTATAATATTAAAAATATTAGATGTTTTTTAAGATCCAGATCAGTAAATGTACAAATCAATGTTCCCGCCATATTTTGGTCTACATCTAAACTGATTAGACATATACCACAAAAGGATAAGTTAAATATTGTTGGAAACAATTATGGTAGTATTCATATTCCACATAGTATGTGTACAATTTATCCAGATGAAAAATAAAAAATGCATAGATAAAAATAAGCATGAATGCGACTCTAAAACAACATTCATAATATTATCTGCTCAAAAATCTAATAAGCGAGGATACAAAAATATACCGCTAACAATATTAAATAATAATGAAACTTTGATTGATAGACAGATTAATACCATATTAAGATGTAATAAAAATAGCGATATTATACTTGTATCTGGTTTTGAGCATGATAGAATTGTAGACTATATTCACAGTAATCAATATAATAGCGTTAGAATTGCAGAAAATCAACATTATAAAATGTCTAGCATATTAGAAAGTTGGAGATTGGGTTTAAACTTAGCATTAAATCAAGATACATATATAATACATGGTGATAGAATTTTTAATGAATCTTGTTTATCTTCCAAAGCAAATGGGGAAACTCACACGTTAGTTCATGATATAAATAAAAATAATTATAATTTAGGAATATTGTACGAAGAAAATAAACTTATTAATATGTCATATGGATTGCCCAGTGTATGGTCTGAAATTTTTTTTATTAGCAAAAAAGATTTTAACATTACACGAACTTTAATAAATGAATATAAAAAGAGAAAAATCTACACAATAGAAAGCTTTATTAATACTTTGTGTCATGAAATACCAATATCAATATTACACAAATCAGTAGACGATGTAAAAACATTGAAGGAAATATAATGAAAATACTATTCTATCGTTATGCTCAAGATCCAAATTTTGAAGCTATTATTACATCAATTAATAAAACAAAGCATCAATTTGGATATGCTAGTGGTGAAGTTACTCAAGAAGCAATAGCTAATTTTGCTCCAGATATTATTATTCATAATATACCAAATACTGAATCTTTTCCAATTAAAAGTAGTGCTATATCAATCAATATTAATGATACAGATAATAAACATTCATTCTCATTTACCAAACCCAAATCTAAGAATTATATCGGAAAGTTTGTCTATTTAAGAGATTGTAATGTTAATGAAAATGAATTAGAAAAATATAAATCCGATGTTGTTTATATAGGATCTCCAGTAGTATTTGGTAATGTATTGGATTTTCTCGTTAATAACAATATCAATTTTAAATTTTTTAATCATCAACCACATAATATTAATGGATATTGTGGCATGTGCAGTAGCGAAGACTATGGTAAATTTTATAAGAATGCTAAAGCCTGTATTGTAACTTCTGGTGATGATGCGAGACTAATGGATATTGTCTCATGTGATGGAAATCCAGTAGTATATAATAACAATGCTGACCAGTGCATAGAACAAATTTTATCAGCTATTAATGAAAATAAAAAATATACTATTGATGGATATAATAAAGAAGATATACTAAAACAGCATACTTCATTTGATAAGGCTGCACAGATATTTAAAACTATTGGATTATCTAAAATATCTGAAGAAATTCTAAAAATCAAAAAAATAGATTGGTATAAAAAATGAAAACAATGATTTGTTTTGAAAATCTTTCATATTCTCAGTTCAATCATGAAGTGACGAATGAAATAAATAAATATACATTATTATCAAATGAAGAAATATGCATATCGTCGTTAGATCAATCATATCCATTTACTAATATTAATACAGCTGTTTTTTCTCCATTAGAAATGGATTCATTTAACAATGGTGTAATAATAGCAAATACTATCAGAAATGCTGAAAATATCTTAGGATGTTCTAATAATTCTAAAAAGGCACTATATCTTTTTGATCTTGATTGGATGTTTTATCCAATGTTCTATGACGATATATACAATATATTAACAGAAAAAAATATTAAATTAATATTAAGGTCAGAAGATCATATTAGACCCATATATAATATTTGCAAAAGAAAACCAGATGCAGTATTAAATCGTTTTAGTTTGGAGGGTATATGGAATTTGCTTTAAAAAATAAAGATAAGATTCTCAAGATGTATGAGAATGGCTGTAGCAGTTATGAAATTGCTGAGTCATTGAATACATACTCTACTAAAGTATTGAGAGCATTAAAATTCTTAGGTAAAGTATTATATAATGATGAAAACCATTATAAGCGAGATTATTCAGAAGCACAAAAACTAGCTCTAGAAAAAGGTAGAGCAAAGCATCCCACCGAAGGAAAAAGTTTAGATAATAATCACAGAGAAAAGATTGGTGCGTCCAGATCCAAAGCCTACCATAGCTTATCTGATGAAGATAAGAAAAAGATATCTGATCTTAGTAAGAAAAACTGGGATGCTCTTGGTCGTGCAAAGCAAGAAGAAATAAGATGTTTAGCACTAGAAAGCGTGAGACATGCTAGTAAGTTTGGATCTAAAACAGAACGACATCTAAATAATGGTCTGATTAAATCTGGCTATAATGTAGAATTTCATAAAACTGGATTAGTATTTGGCAATAATTTAGAAGTAGATTTATTCTTGCCAGAAGTAAAAACTGCAATTGAGATTGATGGTCCAGGTCACTTTATGCCGATATGGGGTGAAGAGAAGTTAATGAAGCAGAAAATTGCTGACACAGCAAAGCAAGGTATTTTAATTAATAATGGTTATGTGATTATAAGAATTCGTCAAATAGACAAAAGTATCTCCTTGACAAAGATGAATCATCTGCTATCATTAGTATTGGACGAAGTTGAAAAGATAAAGAACAAATTTCCGCTGCCTAAACACCGTTTGATAGAAATTGAGGTAAAAGATGGACAAACCAGAAGAATCTAAAGTTCCAAGCATGTTATCCCCAGAGTGGAATGATTATGCTATGGGATTCTTTACGGAAAAGGAACTAATAGATGGTAATCCGCTAACTGCCGGATTGCGTCGTGTGGCAGAACTATTAATTGGCGAAATTATTTCTAGCAAGCCAGTACAAGTAAATAGGGTGGAAACCGGTGATCCCATTGGTAAAACTACAGTTATTTATGAAGTACAGTTTCTAGTTAAGAATGGCGATAAAGAATATATTAAAACATATGCTGACGTAGCTGATGTGTGGGCAGGCAACACTGACGATTTATTTGCCGTTCATGCGGCTGCTACAGCCTCCACAAAGGCAGAAGGTAGAGCATTAAGAAAAGCACTTAAGCTGCGTGTTGTTGCCGCTGAAGAACTCTGCAAGAAAGATGTTTCTCAGTTTTTGAGTCAGCAATCTAATCAGCTTGATGAAAGAATCAAACCAGAGCAGATAAAATATATTGATATTAATTGTAAGAAATTAAATATTGATGTAGTCAAGTTTATTAATTCTGGCGAGAAGGTATATAATAGTATATACGAGGTTAAGAGGGATACTGCCGCAAAGATGATTGATATTATCAATAAGATCAAACGCGGAGATCAGGAATTAAACAAGGATTTACAAGGCTATAAAGAAGATTGGAATGAAGCATGAAAGTAGAATATTTTGTTAAGCTTGGCGAAAGAAATGTTGTTGTTTCCAATGACTGTGAATCTGACACAGACATGTTTAAGTTTCTTCATCATATGCACGAGTTATTTGACGATGCAGTATGTACCAGAAATGGGCAAACATCAGAAAATGTTCGTGTAAATGTAAGAACTGACAAGGATGAAAATGAATATTTTGAGATGGTTTGTTTCGATCCAAAGAAGCCAGAATGCCATTATGCTAGGCGTGTCTTTGGTGTGAACAAGAAGGGTGGTGGATTATTCCCAAAGAATAAGGATGAAGAGGGCAACTGGAAGCCATGGAGAAAGTATAATAAGGAAACCGGCAAGGACGAATGATCTAGGAAATAGTGACTTGAGCCAGTGTTATATAATCTCATCTTTTATCTGGCTCTTGTCGCTATTACTGGAGGTTTGGCAGAGAGGTCTAATGCACCGGTTTACTAAACCGACGAGGTGAAAACTTCCACAGGTTCGAATCCTGTAGCCTCCGTTTTAAAAAGGAGATAATATGAAATACTACAGATTAATATTTAAAAGAGAAAATGATAAGGCTATGTTCAGTGAAATCATAGAGCAAGATATTTCACAAAAAGATTTAGAATCTATGAATTGGGATGCACCAATAATTAGACATGAAATTGCTGGCCATATACATTTTCTTGCTTTAGACAAAGACTATTTAGATTCTATGCTTCTTGGTATTGGTACATATCAAGCACTAATGGGTATTAACGAATAGGTTAATTATGTCCAACGATAAAAAAACTCCATGCGAGTGTCCAGCCGCTGGCTATTGTAATCGACACGGAATAAATAAGTCACAACATTTGCATAAACTATGCCAAAATCATATTGGCTATTTTAATTTATGGGAGCAGTGTCGTGGACCAAAACAAAATCCCAATGATTGTGTAAAAGCCTCATCTGATCAGATAAATACGCAAGAGCCGACTGCAAATACACAGGAAGTAGCAAATCAAATACAATTGCCATCCACAACACAAATGGCTAAAAATTTCATTGCTTCAGCAGCTAAGCATATACAAAATGGAATGCAAAATGTTACTGAAGAACAGCAGCAAGAAAGATTGAATATTTGTGCTGGCTGTGAATTTATTGTTGAAAATGCTAGCCGCTGTGGCAAGTGCGGATGTTTTCTACAAACAAAAACCAAATGGGCTAGTTCTAGTTGCCCAATAGGTAAGTGGTAAACTAAGCTTCAGTGATTGTCCACTGAATTAATGAATCTTGAGTGCATGGTCCATGAGTAATTGGATATGCTTCACAACCACATTCTGTATTCCACCATGTTCCACTAGATGATGCTCCACCAATGTTGGTTACTGGTGGCACTGCCTGTCCACTACCAAATATTGGCTGACAATCACAGCTAGTGAAATCAGTGCATCTATAATTAGCTTTACATAATCCAGCATCAATATCTGTTTCACATTCACATAACGATGTGTATGGACCGCCATCATTTGTAACAATATATTGATTAGTGTCGCATTGAAATTGTCTAAAGTAAAAATCACCACTTATTGCTGGTAAATAATAAAGTCCGTCACATTTATTTCTAACCCATCCAGCAGCACTACTAAAGGTTTGATAAACTGATGACGATGGAGGCTGTCCACTAGTTCCACCACATACGCATACTATAGGAGATGAAATAATTCCCTTTATATCTGGATCAGACTCTAATACGTCTGGATGAAATAGTTTAGATGATGGAGAACCAATTGTAATAAATTTTCCATTTACTCCAGAACCACCAATTAAAGAACATCCACTACATGAGCATCCACCAGTACAATCATATGCTAGAGTTGTACTTGCTGTTCCAACATAGCTCACTGATTTAAATGATACACAAGAGCCTTTTTTACTTTCAGTAACTGTGTTACACTTGGTACTACTGCAACCACATGGTGGAGTGCCAACCATTCCAAGACATGATTCTACTGGCCAAGTTTGTATTCCATGAAGAAATGTTGGTGGATCTGTTGGAAAGTTCTTTCTAGCAATTCTATTTAGCGAACATTCAACATCTATAAGTATTTTAAAAGGACTAAATAAACAATTATCTGTGCCACTAGCACGAACTATAGAACCATTTTTATAAGAGACTCCAGATCTATCTAGATAATATCCCATAGAATCAAAAGCATTATCTGTAAATGTTTTTGGTTGATGAATACCAATTAATATTGTGTGTTCATTGTGTACTGGAATTGCAAAATTACATCCAGAACTAGCCACTGTGCAGCTTTTAACATCTGATGTGAATCTCCATCCAGGGTGGATAACGCCAATTAATGGCAGATAATCATTTACATATATTGTTGTATCATCTATTCCTATTGGTTCTAATGCCTGCTGTATAACATTATCATCGCACCAATCAAAATATCTTAATTTTTGTTCTTCTAATAAATCAGCAGCACCATCAAATAATGAATTATTTTCAATATAACCATCTAAACCAAATGCGGTCTTAAACTCATTATTTGCTGTACAAATATTTGAAGCTCCAAATGGTGCAATTCTTGTCCCAATGTTGTATGCATGTCTTGGAAAAAATAACTTATTACACCATAAATCTCCACCACATATTGTGGAATCTTGCACACAACTATGTTTAGCATTTGTAACAAATATACCGTAAAAATTACCAGATGTATAATTTCCTGTAGCAAAAATTGTACCAGTTGTTGGTGGAGTTAATAAACCAGAATTACAAAATGGAGTTGCTGATAAATTTCTATTATTAACTAATGTATCTAAATATCCATTTGAAACTGTTGGTTTAAATAAACTGCTATAAAATAAATTAAAGTAATTCCATAAATATGCACCCGATGGGAATGTAGACTTCTTATATTTAAAGTCTTGTGTATATAAGCCAGACGAAGGATTAATACTACATGGAGAATTATATGCTGGAGTAACTGTGTCAGCCTCTAATGCATAATTTATTGCTTCACAGCCCGATGTTGATCCATCATTGTAGAAATAAGCACCAGCATATGGTATACAAACATCTATTGATCCACCTAATCCATCAGAAACTGGAAATTTAGTTTTCCATGATCTATCATGTTCATGATATTCTCTGGATACATATAATTTATATCTATTATTTTCAATACAATCAATTTTTGTTACTATACCAACTTCTGGATGGCATTTTCTCTTTCTTATCGTTAGTCCAGTAGATGGGAAAGTTCCACTGTAATATACTGGCGTTCCGCATGTTTTAGATTGAACATTAGAATCATAATTACAATATAATGGATTACCCGATTTAATTTCACATTCTAATAAATAATATTCATCAACGCCCAATGGATATCGTCTCAAACCCTTACAGCTATTAGTGCCCTCATCTAATAATGGATAATTCAACTCATACTTTACTCCACTAACTAATGCATTAACGCCGTGGCTATAATCATACCAATCAATAGATGATAATTTACCCATATTATTAACGCCACCACCTTCTGCGGCAATTCTTCCACCAATAAATGGTTGTGGTAATGGACAATTAATTAGTTGTGGCCCAATGCTATCAGTACCAGCCCAATAAACACTTGCACATGCAGCACTATCTCCAGACACTAATACTAAGCCAGTACTAGTCAGTGTATATTTTGCAATTAGAGACGGCTCACTACACTCGCAAAAACATTCATTTAACTGATAATTTCCTGGAATACGACGTGGTATTATTCCTTCATATCCAACTGCCGCACCACAAATACATGTAACATCTCCACTTCCCGTTCCTGTTGGACATGTGTTACAAGCAGTATTTCCAGCACATTCTTCATAAAATCCTGGACCATAACCACTTGGACTAGTGCATCCATAAAAGAACGAGCCTAACTTACATCCATATGTATAAACACTATCTCCTGGACAAACGCCAAAAGATCCACCAAGCCCAAAATCAGATAATGTTAAGCATTGAGTAAAATCTTTATATTTTAATCCACGGTCAGTTAATGCTTTAAATAAATCTACATTTTGTTCTGCAACCAAGTATAAACTAGTTTGTAGGTCTAAATCCCCATATTCTCCATTATTATAACCTCCAACTCTTGCCGGATAATGATGAGAACAACTACTGGCATTACTCCATAATGACGATACTGGATTTGCATTATAGGAAATGTCTGGTAAAAATGGTTTGACTAGAAACTGATGCATACCATTACATGCTAATTCAAATTTAGCGAATACTCTATATCCAGCACCATCTCCAATTGGCAGATCGCTATCTAAATATCTACTTGTTAAGTCTTTACATCCAGTAAGCTCTATTAAACCAGCACCGCCACCAATAGTATTACTAGTCCATCCAATTGGTATGTTAGTTCCAGATAATAATACTGGACTTAAAGTTACATTAAATCCATTAGCACAAGAACATGTGTTTCCAGTATAGTAATTTCCATATGTTGCTTTTATTCCATCTCCAGTTCCACAAACATTTGTTGACCAACCAGAAGTACACGAAAGAGTGGGACTATCGGTCTTAGCCTTACCAGTACTTCCAGTAGTGCCATATTTACAATAATTATGTCCATATCTAGTATTTAATTGTGCCCATACAAACTCTGTATCTAATCCTTCAATTTCTAGATTTAATGATTGTGAGTTCATATTAGAAGTAACGCATCCAACACAACTATCATCAACTTCTATTTCTATTAAAAATGGAACAGCAGATGTTGGCCAGCCATTACTAGTTCCCAATATTCTTTTAAATGTCCCACTTGAACTATAATCTAGATAATAACCAGTTGATTCACAGCAAACATATACGCCAGTTTTAGTAACGAAATATGGGGCTATAACTTGCTTATTACTATCTGCTAATCCCCAGAAACCATATCCACTTCCAGCAGTTTGAGTAAAATTACCAACACCATCTGATCTGGAAGATGTGCCGCTAGACCAAACTCCACTAATGCCAACAGGAGATGGATTTGGTGCGATAACATTCCAGTACATAGGCTCTGTTACATTACCAGTTGGATTAGCATTCGTATAGGTTTTATCTTGGTGTAATTTTGCAAAAGCTTCTGTGATAACATCTCGTCTATTTTTTGTTTCTTTACCACATAGGTTCATAATATAACCATATGTTACATATGGTTGTCTTGGTACGCAGGCATATGCTGATGATGGCAATGGATCACATGTGTCATATGAAATAAATTCGCCTTCTAATGATTTAGCTCTGGCTTGATATCTTGGATCTAAACATCCATATCCACTTGGATCAAGATCAAAATTTGGAAAAGATGGAAATGTTAATGGGCTTGGAATTTGAACATGTTCTGGTGGAGCTTCACCTGGAATTTCATTATCGCAATCGCATTGGCATGGGCTATTTGGTTTTCTTCCACCCCAGGCAGTACTGAGATTAATAAACATATGAATCTCTTGACCACCAAGTTGTCTTTTTAAATCCTCAATTCCAGTTGGAACACTTCCTTGATTTTTCCATTTACCTAATGGCAAACCGCTAGAATCAAATGAGCAGTCATCATTAAAATCACACCCTCTATATACAAATGCTAATCTTGGAACTCTATTTGTAACATGTATATCTGTTTCTGTTTCGCATTCATCATAACTATCATATTGAGTGACACAATCTGGGAAAATTTCTAATGTGGCATGTTTACTATAACAAGTCGCATTATTAGCTTTTCCGCGATTAATAGACTGGTCAAATCTTTTTAGATTATCATATTTATCGATATTCCAGAATGCACCATAATATGGAAGACTTCTATTAAATAAGGGATAACCAGATATTGCATTTCCAGTAGCAATTTGATATAAACCATTTCCACTATTAACTATAATTGGATAACCATAAGATATTCCGCTAATTTCCACTCCACTAACTGATGGATATGTAAAATCTACATAACCAGATGATGAATGTATTCCTGTGATAAATGGCACTGTTGTAAATAAATCATAGTTATTTCGCCACTCTCTATCTCTATTTGATTGCAATATATTTTTGGGATGATTAAATACTCTTCTAAAGTCTGTATGATAGCTAGTGTTTCCACATAATTGTTTATCTTCATCTGAAACACCATAAGCACTTAGACCACAGCATGTTTGTGGATCATAAGTATTAAAAGCAACCCAATGTCCATTTGTGCCAATAGTTAGAGTGAAATCGCCAGTTGGAATAGAATCATTTAAGGGAATATTTCCAGTGGATGTTCCTACAAATTTTACAGAAGTATATGCTGATGAATGATTAACATCAAAAATAGTATAAATATTATTAAACTCTCCACTAACATCATTTTTTATTCCAATGGTCATTCCATTTTTCAAACCACTAGCTGCTATTGGAGATCCAATTTTTCCATAAGCTAATCTTGCTTGTATAAATGGAGAACTACTGTCTCTAAATATATCTGTATTAAAATATCCAATATATTTTCCAGCAACAGCACCATCTGGATAACAGTCCAATTGATAATTATAATAATTTGATATGCCCGATCCCCTTAGTCTTGTGGGAGCATAATTTTGATATTTATTATTTTTATAAGCAATATTTTGCTTTTCATTACCAGAACAATCTATTAAATATCCAACTGGCTCATATAAATTAGATTGTGGATAACAATTTTCTAGACTTGTTAATCTCCAAGCACCGCTTAAATTTTTATATATTTTTGTATTAAAGTTTATTTTATTTCCCCAGCCAAAGTTTTCTGGGAATTGTCTAAAAACTTTTGTTGGCTTATTATAATCACAAGATTCATCATCTGCTGAAACATTATCTATTAATCCTTTTGGTCTATCTATAAGATAAACTTCTGCACCGCCTCTACCAGCACCGCTACCCTCTAATGTTCCAACAGCACCATAATGTTTTGATCGTCCTGTATCTGGATCATATACCGATCTATAAAATACATCTGGCCTTTGTTCATTTTTAAAAGGACCATAAACAGTGGTATTTTCACCTACTGTGCATGTTTTAGTAGCAGAATGGTCTTCATCAAAGCCATCAAAAAAATCATAATATCCATTAGAATATGTGGCCCATCCAGAAATCAATACGCCACTAAATCCCCAGAATGCGGGATTAGCTGTTATAGATACTCTAATATTTCTAGATAATGAAATTCCTTGAGTTCCAATATCATCGTTGTTATAACTACCACCAGCAGAACAGAATTCTACAT